>TARA_R110000823_G_scaffold171736_7_pt1 | contig 35338 bp, 30 predicted proteins | sample TARA_R110000823 | Tara Oceans TARA_R110000823 (sample SAMEA4397722) | marine metagenome | biome: Polar Biome; feature: [DCM] deep chlorophyll maximum layer (ENVO:01000326); material: water (ENVO:00002006), including particulate matter (ENVO:01000060) such as... | depth 20 m | reverse complement strand
GGGGGCGAGCCGTTCGACCAGTGGATAGAGGGCGATCGCCAACACCACGGCCCACACCATCAGCGCGAGAAAGGGTTTGAACACCTGCAGTGCCAGCCAGGCCAGCAGTGCCACAAGGCCAAGCCGCATGGCGAGGTCGAAGAATTCAGCGGAGCGCCTGGCGGGCTGCGGATCTTTTACATCCATTCGTGGTACTCCCCGTTGTTGGCAACCTGTGGTTTGCCCTTTATTGTCGCGTGATCGCAGACGCCGGCATGGCCTTGGCGGGCGGCGGCGGGCAGTTGCTTCTCAGCCAGAGGATATTTATACCACGAGTGCTGTTACCTCCTGACGATTTTTTGTCAGCCGCCGATCACTGCAACGCCCGCCATTTCCGCCCGGACCAGTTCGTCAGATCTTCCAGTGCCAGCGCCTCAAACAGGGAAATGGCCAACACCGCGATGACCACTACGCCCAGCAGGGCAGCTTTGAGCGCCTGATTGACGGACCGGGAAAGTGTGCCACACTAGCTTTAAAATGTAGCATGCGGGAAATGCTGCTGGCCGGATGCAGTAACGCGGCACACTTTACTCAGGAGCGCTTCACCATGTTGTCACGTCGATTGTGTCTTGCAGCGATTGTTGTCCTTTCGGGTTGGGCCAGTTCCGTGAGCGCCACCTTACTGCCCGCGGTGGTGGTGAATGAGCAGGAGTGGCTGCAGCCACTGGATTTCGTCTCGCTCAGCTGGAACACCATCAGCACGGTATGCGACCCTGAATCCGGAGCCTGCAACGGAACCCTCGGCGGGCACGATGTCAGCGGCTGGACCTGGGCAGGCCTCAATGCAGTGTTTGCGATGACCAGCGCTTTTACCGGTGCGCCCCCCGGCGACATCGCAGCGGGGCTCAACAGCGCCTGGGCTCCTTTATTTCTGGAGTCGTTTGCTGCAAACGACGTTGACCCCGGTCGCTCAATGGTTAACGGCTTTGTGCGCGAGCGACAGGTCCTCAGTGATGGCACTGTCTTCTATGGCCTGGTTTACGTCGCGGATGCGCATCGACCTCCGTTCGTGGATTCGGTCGCCGCCATTCCGACAATTTCAACAACGGGACAGCAAAACATTGGGGCATGGCTCTACCGCGAAACGGCGAACGCCGTACCCGCGCCGCCGAGCCTCGCGCTGTTCGCGCTCTCACTCGCACTGCTGAGACTGAACTTCAGAATAAAATGACGCCCGCACAACGCTGGCGATTGTCATGCCACTTTCATCAATAGCTGCCAGACTCTAGCGGATAATCATCGGGAAATCGCGACTATGACCGAGCGCCACTCTCTGCGCCGCCGCACCCTGCTAAAAGGTATGGCCGCCACCTCCCTGCTGCCCCTGCTGGGAGCCAATCTTGTCGGCTGTTCAGACGGCTCGGACGACTTCGCACCGGGTGTGCCCGCCGCGTTCCTGCACGGCGTTGCCTCCGGTGATCCTCTCGCCGACGGCGTGATTCTATGGACGCGTCTCACGCCACAATCCGAGGGCCTCGTGCGCGTTGCCTGGGAAGTCAGCGAATCGCCCGATTTCGACGCGCTCATCGCCAGCGGACAGGGGACAACCTCGGCAGAGGTGGACTACACCGTGAAGGTCGACGTGACAGGGCTGGCGGCCGATCAGCGCTATTACTACCGGTTCAGCAGTGGCGACAGCACCTCGCCCGTTGGCAGAACCCGCACGCTGCCGCTGGGCGCGGTGAGCATGGCGAGTTTCGCGGTGGTCTCCTGCAGCAATTTTCCGGAGGGCTATTTCAACGTCTACCGTGAAGTGGCGGAACAGGACGTGGCCGCGGTGCTGCACCTCGGGGACTACCTGTACGAATCGGGCAACGGCAGCAAAGGTGCGGAACTCGGGCGCGTGGTAGAGCCGCCGCGGGAACTCCTCACCCTCAGCGACTACCGCACACGCTACGCCCAGTACCGTGGCGATACCGATCTGCAGGCGGCGCATGCAGCCCACCCGTTTATTACAGTGTGGGACGATCACGAGGTGTCCAATGACACCTGGAGCAATGGCGCCGACAACCACGATCCCGCCACCGACGGAGATTTCGCCACGCGCAAGCGGGAGGCGATACAGGCCTGGTATGAATGGCAACCCGTGAGGCCACCCTCCGCGCTGGAGGAAATCATCTACCGCCGTTTCCAGTACGGCGATCTGCTCGACCTGCTGATGCTCGACACGCGTATCATCGGGCGCGACCAACAGCTCGACTATGCGGATTTCAGCACTGGCGGGCAGATTGACCTCGCCTCGGCCCGGGCCGCCATCGGTGCGGCCGAGCGCACCCTGCTCGGTGAAGACCAGCGCGCCTGGCTGCGCGAACAGCTCAGCGGGAGCGCCGCGCACTGGCAGGTGCTGGGGCAGCAGGTGCTGCTGGGGCGGTACCAGCTGCCGGCGCCCATTGTCGAGGCGCTGACCATCGGCGCATCAGGCGAGGACAGCCTCGCCGCAGCCACCACGGCGGTGCTGGCTGCGGTAGCGGCAAAAAACAAGAGCCCGGAGGAGCGCAGCGCCGAAGAGCAGGCGCTGCTGGATTCCAGTATTCCGTTCAACCTCGATCAGTGGGACGGCTACGAATACGAACGCGACCAGTTGCTGCGCCATGCCGTGGATGTAGGCTCACATCTGGTGGTGCTGACGGGTGACACGCACAACGCCTGGAGCACCCAGCTTACTACGCCGGAGGGTGCCATCGCCGGGGTCGAGTTCGGCGCCACCAGTGTGACATCCGACGGTTTCGAGAACACCCTCGGCGAGGAGGCAGCGGAACTTTTCGCCCCGCTGGCAGCCAGCCTGATCGATGATCTGCGGCGCGCCAATCTCATGAACCGCGGCTACCTGTATGTGGAGTTCAGGGCGGAAGAAGTGCGCGCGAGCCACCGCTTCGTCTCTACCGTGCAATCGCGCGATTACGTGATGGATGATGGCGGGACAATTGAACATAGCGTGGCGCGCGCGGATATGCGGCTGAGCTGACTACCGGTTACACTGGCGTTGCAGCATGTTGGTCTGCGATGTCAGTAGATGGATTCTACAAACCGTGAAACAGATTTCGCAATTTGCCTTTGCCGGCACTGTCGGTTATCTGGCCGACACGTTCACGCTATTGCTGGTGTACCCCTGGACAGGCGCCTACGCGGGTCGCTTCGTGTCTTTTAGCTGCGCGGTGTTGACCACGTGGCTGATAAACCGCTCGCTGACCTTCAGGCACCAGCGGGATGGCAAACCGATACATCGGGAGTTCTCATTGTACTTTCTCTCCATGCTCGGTGGTGGCGCGGTGAATCTCCTCTCCTATTTTCTGGTCGTGTATCTTTTCACCCTGCCGCCTTCCGCCCTGCCGGTTGCGGTTGCCGTGGGCTCACTGGCGGGCATGCTGGTCAACTATTCACTCAGCAAGCGCGTTGTGTTCACTGGCCGGCGCGAAAAAGATGTACCGCGATAAAGCGCTGTGCGGCTGTCACTGTTGCATGGCTCAATCGGGCTAGCGCAGAATCAACACCGGAACGGTGCTGCTGCCCAACATTCTGGTGGTGTTGCTGCCGACGATAAACTCCCTGATCCGCGAGTGACCGTAAGCCCCCATCACTTTGAGTTCTATCTCGAAACGGTGCTGAAAATCTACCAGCGCTTCAATGACATTGCCCTGCAGCAGGTGAGGCTGCACCTTGAGACCTGTACCGGACAGGCGCAAACAGGCCTCTTCGAGGCTCTTGCGATTTGCCGGCGTGTCATTGCCTACCATCACCATATGCCCGGGCAGATTGGCCAGCAAGGGGCTGCTGGCAACGCGGTCGATAGCCTTTAAGGCCGTGTCACTGCCATCATAGGCCAGCATGTAGTTACCCGGCGTCGAGAATTTACCCGTCGCCATCAGGATCGGCGTATGAATCCCGCGCACCACATTTTCCACATGGGTGCCGATGGTTTGCTGTTGCAGGTCGTGGTCACCGCCGAGGCGGCCGATCACGAACAAGCGGGTGATCTCTTCATACGCCAGCAATGCTTCCAGCAACTGATCGTGGCGCTGCTCGCCATTCACGGCTACCGCGCCGGCGGCCAGCGCCCTGTTCTTGCAGTCCTGGAGCACATGTTTGCCGTGTTCAATCGCCAGCCTGTTGCGTCTTTCATCCAGTGCCGTCAATTCTTCAAGCAGCTGTTCGCGGCTGCCGAGACCAATCGCGCCCGACAGATCTTCCGGCGCGTGTGTATGGGATTTCTCCAGCACATGCAACAGGGTCAATGGCGCATCCAGAACCTGGCTCGCCCAGGCCGCCGTGTCACACACCGCCGTTGAAATTGCGGAACCATCGATACAGGCGGTAATCCGTTGTTTTGTCATTATTGTTCTCCGTGCGTCAGTGGCCGGCCATCAGTTTCTCAACTTCTTCCGGGTTATCGTATACGCCGAATTTGTCGACTACAGTACGCGTCGCTTCATTCATGCCAATGACGTTCACTTGCGTGCCTTCGCGACGGAACCTGATCACCACCTTATCCAGTGCCGCTACCGACGTGATGTCCCAGAAGTGAGCGCCATATAAATCGATGGTTACCTGATCAACCACCTCTTTGAAATCGAAGGACTCGCGAAAGTGATCGGCCGAGGCAAAAAACACCTGCCCGACCACCGTGTAATGTCGGTGACCCTCTTCCATTTGTTCGTTCTTCACCACCATAAAGCGGCCAATTTTGTTGGCGAAAAACAACGCCGCCAGCAGCACGCCGACAAACACCCCGATCGCCAGATTATGCGTGGCGACCACCACCACCACAGTGGCGAGCATAACCACGTTGCTCGACAGTGGGTGCTTTCGCAGGTTCCGCACTGACTCCCAAGAGAAGGTGCCGATGGATACCATGATCATAACCGCGACCAGCGCCGCCATGGGAATCTGCTTCAGCCATTCGTCGAGAAAAACTACCATGATGATCAGGAACACCCCCGCGGCGAAGGCTGAAAGCCGCCCACGCCCGCCGGATTTGATATTGATAATGGATTGCCCGATCATGGCGCAGCCCGCCATACCCCCCAGCAGGCCGGCCCCGATATTGGCGATGCCCTGCCCCTTGCATTCACGGTTCTTGTCACTGCGGGTATCCGTGAGATCGTCCACGATAGTGGCGGTCATCATCGATTCGAGCAAGCCGACAACGGCCAGGCCAATGGCGTACGGCAGGATGATCTGCAGGGTCGTGAGGTTGAGCGGTACATCCGGCCAGAGGAAGATCGGCAGGGTATCCGGCAACTGGCCCATATCGCCAACGGTGCGGATATCCAGGTTCAGCAGCATCGCAGCCGCGGTCAGCGCCGTGATGCAGACGAGCGGTGATGGAATGACCTTGCCGATACCCGGCAGATAGGGAAACAGGTAGATGATCGCCAACCCGCTGGCCGTCATGGCGTACACGTGCCAGCTCACGTTGGTCAGTTCCGGCAGTTGGGCCATCAGGATCAGGATAGCCAGGGCGTTAACAAAGCCGGTGACCACCGAGCGCGACACAAAACGCATCAGCCCACCCAGTTTGAGGAACCCCGCGGCAATCTGGATTATACCCGTCAGCAGCGTGGCTGCCAGCAGATACTCCAGGCCATGCTGTTTTACCAGGGTAATCATCAGCAGCGCCATGGCCCCGGTGGCCGCGCTGATCATGCCCGGACGGCCACCCACGAAGGCAATCACCACAGCAATACAGAATGAGGCGTACAAGCCGACTTTGGGGTCTACACCGGCGATTATCGAAAAGGCGATGGCTTCGGGGATCAAGGCGAGTGCGACAACCATCCCCGCCAGTAGATCACCACGAATATTGGAGAACCAGTCCCGCCTGATTGTTTCTATCATTTATTACCTGCAAATTCATAACATTCATCTTGCCGCGCATACCGCGCTGCAAGTGAAAAAGGGCTAGCGGGAACTCTGGACAAGCCGGGCGGCCGCCCGGAACGTGGCGTTCAATCGGGCTGGGGATGTGACAACACGTTACTTGCACATGACAGCTTACAGCGAGGGGCGAGCAGAACCGGTACCTGGAAAAAAGAGCGGCAATCATACGCAAAAGCGGGCGTAATTCAACCGCCGGCGGAAACCGCGCCACCGCCTCGGCCGATGTACGCACAACCATTATCCTGGCGTGATTATCAGTGACTCGATGGTCGCTGGCATTGCCCGCGCATTCTTGACTATCATGCAGCCTGAAACACCGTTTCCACTCGCGCTCCGCTAAATCAAGAGAGGGTAGAATGCCAGAACTGGCCTTTATCCACGCGTCCCCTTTCTATGAACTCACCGCACTGATCGCCCTGGCTGCGGTCATCGGCTTTATTGGCGTACTGGCGCGCCAGCCCATGATCGTCAGCTTTATTGCGGTCGGGGTGCTGGCCGGGCCCTCGGCCCTGAACATCGTTCAATCGCAGGAGCACATCGAACTCCTGGCGGAACTAGGCATTGCGGTCCTGTTGTTTCTGGTTGGGCTGAAACTCGACCTCAAGCTGATTCGCACGCTGGGGCCGGTTGCGCTGGCCACCGGCCTCGGGCAGGTAAGCTTCACCTCGGTGTTCGGTTTCCTGCTGGGCCTCGCGCTCGGGCTGGATACCATCACCTCACTGTATGTGGCTGTGGCCCTGACATTCTCCAGTACGATCATCATCGTCAAACTGCTGTCTGATAAACGCGAAGTGGACTCCCTGCACGGCCGCATCGCTGTCGGCTTCCTGATCGTTCAGGACCTTGTGGTCGTACTGGCGATGATGGTGCTTTCGGCGTTTGGCGTTGGCGCGCAGGCGGATGCAGATACCTCCGTATGGCTGCACCTTGCCGGCGTTCTGACTTACGGATTGCTGATGCTTGGGCTGGTCTTACTTTTCATCCGTTATCTGGCTACGCCACTGGTCGGGCAGATTGCCCGCTCACAGGAACTGCTGGTCACCTTCGCCATCGGCTGGGCTGCGCTATTGGCGGCCATCGGCAGCCAGTTGGGTTTCAGCAAAGAACTGGGCGGTTTGCTCGCCGGCATCTCGCTTGCCTCCACACCCTTCCGCGAGGCGATCGTGGCGCGGCTGGCTTCACTGCGGGATTTTCTGCTGCTGTTTTTCTTTATCGCCCTGGGCTTGCAGCTCGATCTCGACCTGCTTGGCGCGCAGGTTGGCCCGGCGCTGGTGCTTTCCGTGTTTGTCTTGATCGGCAACCCGCTGATCGTGATGGTGATCATGGGCTGGATGGGCTACCGCAAGCGAACGGGCTTCCTGGCGGGCCTGACGGTGGCACAGATCAGTGAATTTTCCCTGATCTTCATGGCCATGGGGCTCACACTCGGGCACGTGTCCGCGGAGGCCCTCGGCCTGGTCACACTGGTAGGGCTGATCACCATCGCCATATCGGTCTATATGATCACCTATTCTCACAGTCTGTACAGCAGGCTTGAACCGCATCTGCACCTGTTTGAACGCAGCAAGCCCTACCGCGAAGACGAGTTGGAGAACTCGCAGCAACTCAAGGGCTCCCACGACGTCATCCTCTTCGGGCTGGGCCGCTACGGCAAAGCGCTGGCGCACTATCTGCTGCAGGAGGGCTACAACCTGCTCGCCATCGATTTCAACCCGCAAGAAGTGCGCCGCTGGCGCGAGCAAGGGCACCAGGTAATGTACGGCGATGCCAGCGACCCGGCATTCGTTGGCAATCTACCCCTTCAGGGTGTCAAGTGGGTGGTTTCCGCCCTGCCGCAGGATGCCATCGGTGTTACCCATGAAGATGCGCGTTTGTCCCTGATCGAGGGACTCAAACAGCAAGGTTTCACGGGCGGCATAGCGGTTTCCACGCAGCATCTGCATGACCGGGAAATGCTCAGAGACAAAGGCGCCACGCTGATCTTGCTGCCATTTTACGATGCTGCGGGAAGGGCTGTTGAACGCTTGAAATCAGCGTCTGCTGTCGAAAAGGCATAGGCCACCAGCCCGCCAGGAGCACTGCCCACAGCGGCATGACCTCCGGGCGCAGCGAGAAAACCCTGAGGTAATCAACGACCGGTATCAGCAAACAATCGGCATCAGTGAACAACAATCAGCGGCGGCAATTCTGCGGGATTTACGATGATATCCTGATGATTCACCAGAATATTGGAGTGGGCGAGTATGAAAGCACGCCCGGTGATAGTGCTTTCGACCCCCCTGTGGTGACTGACACTGACTTCTTTCTGCAGCTGGCCGATAAATTCGGTATTGCGGATGGATATAGTCCGTAATGACTGTCCGGTTTGCATCTGGCCTTTGGCGCAGTGATAGGCCAGCCTCGCCGCGGTACCGGTGCCGGTGGTGCTGCGACAAATAACATTGGGATGCACGTACGTGGCGCTTCTTGAGAAGAAGGCGTTGGGTCCTTCCTTTTCCAGGGGCCCCATAAAATGCAGGAACGGCAGTGGCCCGACATCACCCAGCTCCGGATGCTCGAAGCCCCGTTCCTTACAGATGGTTTCGACAATTCTGTGGGCGGCCGCGGCAAGCTCTACTTCTTCCGCAAGGGTCAGGGAAAAGCCAAGCTGCTCGGCATCCACCAGGGCATAAAAACCACCGCTGTAAGCGACGCTAAAATTGATGGGGCCAAAGCCCTTTATGTCTATGGTTTCATCGATAATATCAACATAACTGGGTAAGCCCTGAATGGTAATGGACTCAACGCGGCCACTTCTATTGCAGGCTTTGATATTCACCAGCCCGGCGGGCGACTCAAGCTTGAAACTCTGCTCCCCTTCCTGCATCTCGATCATGCCGCTCTCGAGCAGGGCCGTAGCGGTGCAGATGGTGTTTGATCCGGAGTAAATGGGGTAGCCCATCACCTCCATAATGATATAGCCATATTCCGCTTCCGGGTGGCAGGCGGGAACCACAAGATCGATGGACATTTCCGGAATCCCAAACGGCTCATAGAGCAGCAGTTTGCGCAGGCCGTCGGCATGGTCCCTTAAATACTCCATCTGTTGGCGAACGGTGTTGCCGGGTAGCGCCCCGACACCCTGGGTGACAATACGGCTGACATCGCCCCCGGCATGGGTATCGATCAGTTTAACGACATAGGTCGATTTCATGAGCGTCCCTCTCTCTGCAAAATCAAGGTGCAGAGTCAGTGCCGGACTGCAAATTCTTCGCCATGAGCCTGCCACTGGCTATCCGGCACGATGACGATTTTGCCCAGATAATCAGTGCTACGGTTTTCAGCAAAATACTGTTCTGCCTGATGCAGTTCACTGAGTCTGAACGCCCCGTGAAGCACAGGCTTCAGCTCTCCCTGGCGAATCCACTGCATGAGCTGGGCGGCTTCGTCCCTGGTGCCGTGGGAAACGCCAAAAATCTGAATCTGGTAAAGATAAATCCTGGTCCACAGCATTTCACTGACGTTGCCCGCACTGGCGCCAGCTATGGAGAGGCGAGGATAGTCCTGGCGCTGGGCCATATTCTGGGTCATGACATCCAGCAAAGGATTGATCATGTTACCGCCGGCCAAATCCATAACGGCGTCAATGATCCGGTTGCCGGTGGCTGCATTCACCGCGCTTATCCAGTCGCTCACCTGAGTGCGGTCCAATACGGTTTCCGCTCCCAGCTTTTTCAGACCTTCTGCTTTTCCTGGACTGCTGATGCAGTGGGGCACAGCTCCCATAATCCGGCTTAACTGCACCAGCGCGGTGCCCACGCCACCGCTGGCACCACTGATCAGCAGATGTTCGCCGGCTTTAACCTTCGCCGAAGTCAGCATGTGATAGGCGGTTTGGTAAGAGCACATACCCAGCGCGGCCAGCTCCGCATCTTTCAGCTCAGGGTTGGGTATCGCATAAAACTGGTCTGCAGGCACGCAGACGTACTCAGCGAAGCCGCCGTCGGCGCCATGGCCAAAATAATCCGGTGTCAGATTAATAGTGCGGCGCTGGTCGGAGTAAATATTGAAATCCAGTAACCCCCGCTCGCCCAGACGGGTGTCCGATACGCCTTCTCCTGTCTGCACGATGTGTCCGACAATGTCGGCGCCCTGGATGCGTGGAAACCGCAGGGTAGGAGCTTCTGTCATCTGAAAGGTAGTGACATCATTATTGTCATTGGTGGGGTACAAGCCTTCGCGCACCTTCCTGTCGGTATTGTTTTTCGCCGTGGCGGTAACCTGTACCAGAACTTCACCGGCGTCGGGTTTGGGTACAGGCAATTTCTGATACTGGAGTTTGTCGATGCCACCATGCCCGGTTAGCACCATGGCGGCCATCCTGGCGGGAACAGTCATAGGCCCTCCTGTTAAGTCCGTAGGATGAGGACTACCTTTATTAACCCTAGCAAACACATCAGCCCCTATCCAAGCCGGAAAGCTCACCCGGTACAACACCCATGTTACTCACGGGATAAAGTTACCGACCGGTGAAAAGGCCCAGTCAAAGGGGCCTCTCAGCACAGCGCAAACCAGGGAGTTTGATGAAAAAGGGTTTTTAGCAAGTAGTGGATGCAGAGTCTGTGCGCAGCATGCTGCGGCGCAAACGCGCATAACCAGAACAGTCCATGGCTTTTTGGCGGCGTGTACCAGCCACCCGAAAGCGCTTCAGTCCTCCTCGCTGCGCGGGGTGCCCATGAGCCCTTTGGCCGACGTCATGATGCGTAACGTGAAAAAGGTCAGGGCGCTCAGAATCAGCGCAATTTCGAATCTCCCGGTAGCTACGGATATCCCGATTGCCCCTGTCAACCACAGGCTGGCAGCAGTTGCCGTGCCAGAAACGAAACTCTCGCCTCGCACGACATTCTTCAGGATGGCGCCGCCACCAATAAAGCCAATACCAGTAATGATGCCCTGCATGACACGGGCTTCGGCATCGGTTGAGGTGAGAACCTGAAGGCCGACCAGCATATAGCCGCATGCGGCAACGGCTACCAGGGGGAAAGTACGCAAGCCCGCTGTACGCTCATTTTTTTCGCGGTCCCAACCGATCGGCAGCGCGAGAATGTAGGCAATCAACAGATCGCGAATGTGCAGCGCAACTATATTCCATTCAAGCTCGGGTATCAGGTCCATTCGCTGGCACCCCGGTTGCGCCCTGCCTGGCTTGCAATATTGTGCGCCGGGGCGGGCCCGGGCAGAGAGGCCGGCCGCGGGAGCCCGAAAGTGACCCGGGCTGAAGCCAGGGCCGGGCAGCCATCTTGTTTTGCCTGGCGGCTGGTGAGCATGGTAGGCAATTCACCCGCGCTTATCTGAAAGTATAGATCAAAGTATCTGCTGGCAGTGCTGGCAGTCAATGCCAGGCTGTGTTGCCGCGCAGAGGGTTCAAGCTGATCTCAACCCGCTGAAATAACGCTTTGCCGCGTCGTTCACCCACGGCGCCAGCAGCACAGTGGAGAGCATGGTGGGAATAGCCATCACGGCGTACATCCCCACCACCAGGCCATTCACCGTATTCAGCGACAACAGCGTACCGATGACAATCAGCGCGATATACACGGGCGTGTAGTAGTGCTGGCGGTGCGCACCAAACAGAAAGCCCACGCATTTTGCACCGTAGAACCAGAAGGCGATGATGGTACTGAAACTGAGCAACGCGACCATCAGTGTGATGAGAAACAGGCCGCTGCGGGGAAACACGCTGCTGATCGCCGAGGCGGTGAGGGACACTCCCTCGATACCGTCGCCCGCCTGCCAGACACCGGTAAGCAGAATAATCATGGCCGTGCAGGTACACACGATCAGCGTGTCGATAACCGGCCCGGTCATGGCGACGATGCCTTCGCGCACCGGTTGATCGGTGCGGGCGGCGCCGTGGGCCATGGATTCCGTACCGATGCCGGCCTCGTTGGAAAAGGCACCCCGGCGGATACCGATCATGATGGTTGTGGCCAGCGCACCGCCAGCCACGGCGTCACCCGAGAACGCGTCGCGCAGTATGAGTGACAGCACTGCGGGAATTTCGGCGGCATGTGTCAGCAGTACCCAGGCAGTCATGCCCAGGTACAATGCCACCATCGCGGGCACCAGTTTCACGGTTACTTTGCCAACCCGCTGTATCTTGCCCACCACCACCAGCCAGACCAGCAACGCCAGTACGCTGCTGGCACCGATGTCGAACGCCAGGCTGTTTTGCGTGCTGGCCCAGCCGGCGGGCATGGCAATACCTTCCCGCAACAGGGCGACGAGCTGATTCGCCTGAAATATTGGCAGTGTGCCGAACATGCCCGCCACGGCAAACAGCACCGCCAGCGGATACCAGCGTTTGCCCAGGCCTTCCCTGATCACATACATGGGCCCGCCGCGGAGCACGCCCTCGCTGTCGTAGCCGCGGTACATCACGGCGAGGGTGGCGGTATAGAATTTGGTGGTGATGCCGATCAGCGCGGTGACCCACATCCAGAACACCGCGCCGGGGCCGCCGACGGAAATGGCAATGGCAACACCGGCGATATTGCCGAGGCCGAGAGTGCCGGAAAGCGCTGTGGAGAGCGCCTGTGCATGGGACAGATGGCCGGGGTCCTGCGCACGATTGTAGCGCCCGCGCAACAGCGCGATGGCATGGCCGAAATGGCGGAAAGGGCGCAGGCGGGAATACAGGGTCAGGAATATGCCGCCGCCCACCAGCAGCAACAACATCGGTGTGCCCCACATTGCGTCGGCAAACTGGTTCAGGGCTATTTCCACGGATTCAAGCAGGTCCATCAGTATGCGGTGCCACTCTCACTATAGATGTCGGATAGGTGGTCGGGCAGGTGTGCGATTCAGCCCTGCGGGGAAGGGTTGCACAATCGTCCTGCCCGCGGCAACACTGAACACAGACCCGCAACACGCACGACGAAACCCGCCGGTAAAAAAACACAACGCAGCCCTCGCAGCTACTCATCCAGGCATTGCGCTACCCGGCGCTTCAACTCAGGTACCACTTCAGTCTCGAACCAGGGGTTTTTCCGCAGCCACAAGCGGTTGCGTGGCGAGGGGTGCGGCAGGGCGAAGTAGCGCGGCAGATGCGTCTGCCAGTCCTGCACCGTTGCAGTCAGTGTCTTGTGCTGCCGGCCCAGGTAGTAGCGCTGGGCATACTGCCCGATGAGCAGTGTCAGGCGAATATCCGGCAAACCGGAAAGCAATGCGGCGTGCCATTGGGGAGCACACTCCGGGCGCGGCGGCAGATCGCCCGAGCGCCCCTTGCCGGGATAGCAGAATCCCATCGGCATGATCGCAAACTGCCTCTCATCATAGAAAAGCTCGCTGCCTACACCCAGCCAGTCCCGCAACCGATCGCCACTGGCGTCGTCCCAGGGAATGCCGCTGGCATGTACCCGCGTGCCCGGTGCCTGGCCAATAAGCATGATGCGCGCGGTAGCGGCGGCGCGCAGAACCGGACGCGGGGCATGCGGCAGATGAGCACTACACAGTCGACAATTGCGCGCGTCTTCAAGCACGTCGATCAGGTTCAGGTCAGCCATATACACCTCGCCAGCCTATACAATGTTTTGAATAATTCCCGGGACAGTGGACTTCGCAATGTAACAACAAGACTTGCATGGATCACCCCGCGTCGATCAACAACCCGATATTGTGCTATCCTAGTAGTAACCGCGCATGCATTGCGTGGCTACTGAATGTCGGCGGAAAAGTGCGACACTTTCCTGGTAATAGCGTTCAGTCAATCGTACCCATCGTTACCAACAGCCGAGATACCGGTAAGTTTTACCGAGAAGGAGGCAACAAATGGAAGCGAAATCCAGTCAGCAAGAATATGAACAGGTAAGAGCGGATCTGAAAAAGCTCAGCGACGATCTTGCCAAACTCACCAAAGCCGTGGCCGAAGGGCAGAAGAGCAACATCAGCAATCTGCGCGATGAAGCCCGCCGGGAAGGCCGCGAGGCGTTTGAGCAGGTGAAGCAGCGTGGCGACGAAGCCATCAGTCGCGCGCGCGATGCAGGCAGCAAAACCCTGCACGAAGCCGAACACAAAATTGAGGAACGGCCGTTTCTCAGTATCATGATCATGTTTTTTGCCGGGCTGCTTGTTGGTCGCTTGCTGGACCGCTGACGATGCCTGATTCAGCCCGATTGCAGGGCCTCCTGCGCAAGGCCGCTGCCGGTTTCATCGGCTTTGTGCTGGCGCTGGTGTTGCTGGTCGCCCTGCTGACCACCGGCTTCTACATGCTCGTCAATGCCGCCACACTCGCGCTGGCCCCCTTCGTGGGCGAGGTCGGCGCGCTGGCGGTGACAGGCTTGTCGTGCCTGTTGTTACTGGCTTCAGGTTTCTATCTGCTGACGCGCCCGCCCGCGGCTAAAAAATCGGGCGATGCGCAACAGGCGCAGCCGTCGGAATCCTCGCTCGATGCGATCAGGGGTCTTGTGCGCAACAACCCACTGGAGGCCGCTGCCGCAGCGTTTACCCTCGGCGTGGTGGAGCAGAGCGATCCGCGCCTGAAGTCCATTATATTGCAGGGTGGGATGGCCCTGGCCAGAGAGGCGGAAGCCGAACAGGCACGCGCACGGAACGAGGCAGACGCGCCGGGCGAACCAACCCCTCGGGCCTAGCCAGCACAACGCACTGCAGCCAGGCCCGGGGCTCCCGGCGGAACGCGAGAGGCCTGGTCGAGTATCATTCCCGTGCAGATTAATGCTCTTCGCAGGAAGCTCCGGTGTTACAGCAAAACCGCGAGTTCACATTTTTGGTTTGAGAGTGCGCCTCAGTTGGGAAAATCCCACGCCCCGGCAGCGGCTTCAAGTTCGCCAGTGTCTGCCTCCAGCAGGAATCCGTTCTGCACACCTTCATCCAGCGCATCCAGCCACTGGCTCAGGAAGCTCTCCTTGGTGCCATACAGGCCCAGAACATCCCCGGCGCTGAAAGGCACCGTCCTGCCGAACAGACCACAGAAGAAGATACCGCTGTTCTCACTGTCCAGCGTGGCAACAGGCACATCCACCTGCGGCGAGCGCACGCCGCCCAGGGCATTGCCATGGACGTCGCGCGCCAGCACTACCGGCGACGACGAAACCGCCTCAAGTGGTGGTGCCGTCGGCGGCGCAACACCGGTTCTCAACCAGTTATCGAGCCCGTCGAAAGCCGCCTGCAGGATCCAGTGGTGCGCACCTGCGTTGATCGGATTGGCACAACCGAAGGGGTTGGTGGGAGCGCGCAGGAAGCCGAACATTGCCAGGGCGCCGCTGCCGTCGCCGGGGTCGTTCAGGCCCTGCAGCGTGTAGGCATCGGCGTGCGCCGTTCCCGCCATCTCCCACTGGCGGAACAGCGGTGTGTCGGGTTGACGCGCAGCCAGGTTTGAAACGATCACATCGCCCTCGGCCTGTACCACCATCACCGGCACATCGAGATCGTCGCGGATCGGCGCCGGCGCGGGGAAGTTATAGGTTGGCAGCGGTGGTTGCGAGATCGCTGCGCCGTAGCCCCATCGGCTGTGCACCAGGAAAGCGTCATACACCTGCTCCAGCGGCTGGATCGCATCGATGTAGGTGACCATGCGGAATGCCGATTGCGACTGGCCCGCGGCAATCACCCGCTCCGCCGTGAGGCCTCCAAGCAGTGGTGAGGCCGCTTCTGCGGCGCGCAGGCCGGCCTGGCTGTAGATGTCATACGAGTAGCTGTCTCCCGGGTGCGCAAGCGAGGCGTAGCGGGCAGCCGTCGCGGCGCCGTTCTTGAGGGCGTTTACCCCCGTTGCCTGGGCCGATACGCCGACCCATGCATAACCGCTGCGGACGAACTCGTTGTGCGCCATAATCCATTCAGGCGGGGAGTCGGCACCGGCGCTCACGTTCAGCCATTCAACGATTACCGTGCCGTTAAACTGGGCGGGATCAACCGGCCTGAGCACAACCAGGCGTGTCTTGTACGTGCCGGCAGCGCTCTCGGGGTTGGCGGTGACCATCAGCTTGCCATCACTCGGCAGAGGCAGGGTTGGCGTATAGCTGCGGGCAATGCCGTTGAGGAAGAACTCCTTCTTCTGGTAGCTGGGCGGCTGGAAACCGGTGCCGAGAGAAATACCGCTGTCCGGCTGTATCGGCCCCGTCACCTTGTGCCTGGCGAACACGGCCCGCAACGGCGGCACGCTCTCGCCCCAGAACGCGTAAACCGCCTGCGCGGCGACATTGAAACTGCATTCATTGCCGGTGGCGCTGGCGCAGTAATTACTCCAGCGATCGAACTGCCAGCCGGGGCGGGGTGTGGCGTAGTAGGTCTCCTGGTACGCGCCAACCACATAGTTCTCGGTACAGTTGTCCTGTTCCGCCTGAAACTCTTCCAGCAGACAGCCCCTGGTACCACTGGCAGAGCTGACATCGCCCTCCCCTGCTATCTCGATGGGGTGACTGCAGGCGTAGACGAACGTCAGTAATATCCCGATGCAAACACACTTCAGCAGAGTCATTTTTGCCATCCTGTAGCGATTTATTATCAAAGCCGCAACGCATTCACACTTGACTACAGCACAAGCCACCGGCTTCGTCAGTTCAGTGATTCATACTGGCTGTTCATTCCCGCTACAAGGCCGGGGGCGCTGGCGCCAGGAGAGTTCAGGCTAGTTCCACTGCAGCCCGAGTTGTTTGTCGAGCCAGATTTGCTCCAGCGCATAGAATATGGCGCGGTAGGCCTTCGGGGGGCTGAGATCGCCATCCGCGCTGATGCAATCGGGAAAGGTAAAGGCAAACCGGTTGAGTTCATCGTTATGGCGCACAATGGTTCCGTTGAGCACGGCTTTTTCGCCCTGGAATTCCACCGTAACCTCCACCGTCTCCCCGCGCTCTCCAAGCGGCTTGTCGGACTGCAGGAAGATACCCGTGAGGGAAATATCGAGCACGGTGGTATGCGCGGATGCGTGTTTTCCGGAAACGGAGACCCGTAATGCCTCGGCAGGGGTGTCCTTCAGCTGCCCAACGTCGAGACGCCAGCTCGATCTGAGGTCGGCGTATTCTGACAAGTACTGTTTGAGAAATTCCAGCAGCAGCGGTATATCGGCATTCTTCAGGACCGCCGCGCCGTGTGAATCGATTTCGACTCCCGCGTCAGTCTGCGAAATGGTCAGCTTTCCAAAGTTCAGGCTTTCCATGGAATTCTCCGATGTCTGCGCCACTTCTTATTGTATGTAAAACGCCAGCAATGTCCTGTGTAATATGGCCGGAACGGGCAATGATTGGCAATCCGCATGCCGGAAAGGAGCCGTGAGGGTGGCCAAAACAGGGAGTATAAACCCCCATTTTGCCGAAAAACCACCCGGCCACCCCCATTCCACGCGGTTTATCCCACTTTTGCTAACAATTTCAGAGCCTTGCCAGTGCGGCTCGAACCGGGTGGCGCACTGACCGGGGAGCTCAATGTATGTTAGATTTGCTTCAATGCCCTCATGCAGGAACGCCCATGAAGATCAAGCTATTGGCCGCGTTTTCGCTCATGCTATTGCATACTACGGGAGGATGGGCGCAGGGATCACAGTATCCCAAGTGGCATTTCGATGGCTACGGAACACTTGGCGTGGTCCATTCCAGCGAGGACCAGGCGGATTTCGTGGCCGACATTTTCGATCCCGACGGCGCCGGATACAACAGCGAGTTGAGCCCGGAGGTCGACAGCCGGCTCGGACTACAGGCTACTGCGGAGATCACACCCGACCTTGCCGCCTTCGGACAAATCATTGTCGAGCACCGCTATGACGGCACCTGGAAGCCGGAACTCGAATGGGCAAATCTCCGCTATGACTTCAGCGAGCGCCTGAGTGCCCGCGTGGGGCGCATGGTGCTGCCGACCTTCCTGGTATCCGAGTATCGAAATGTCGGCTATGCGTTGCCCTGGATTCGCCCGCCGCTGGAGGTCTATCGCCTTGTACCTGTGAGCAGCGCAGATGCGGTCAGTCTGGCCTATCGTTTCCGGGCCGGCGATTTCAACCATAATCTGCAGGCCCTGTACGGCCGGCGGGATCTCGATCTCCCCAATGAGTTCGGTGGCGAGGTGCGGGCACGCAACTCAGTAACGCTAGCTTATACGCTGGAGCGTGGAGCCATGACCTTCGCCTCCAGCTACAATAGAAGCGACTTGACCATCACGTCTTTTGATCCGTTGTTCGACGGCTTCAGACAGTTCGGTCCCCCGGGCGAGGCGATCGCGGAGCGCTTCAGCGTCGAGGACAAGCGCTCCGAAATCGTCAGCCTCGGGGCGCGATACGACCCGGGTGACTGGTTCGTGATGGGCGAACTAACGCGTTCAACCCATCGGAGCGTTCTGGCAGACAGCTACGGCATGTACGTCAGCGGCGGCTACCGTTTCGGTCCGATCACACCCTACCTGACACTGGCCCGAGTCGACGTTGATAGCGATACGTCCACTCCCGGCCTCCCATTGGAGGAGCTCCCGCCGGCGCTCGCCGCGCTCGCCGAGGGGCTCAACGCGGGCCTCAACGATCTGCTGGTCTCGACGGCGCCTGCGCAGAAAAGCGTGTCGCTGGGGGCGCGCTGGGATTTCGCGCAGAATTTCTCCCTGAAGCTGCAATTCGACCATATGGAACTAGACCATGACTCAGTAGGACTACTCATCAATCCGCAACCGGCCTTTGAGCCCGGCGGTACGGTCATGCTGTACAGCGCCAGCATCGATTTTGTCTTCTGAGATAATGACGATGTCGAGAATACTGTCATCAATGGGTTGCGCGCTTGCCCTGAGCTTCGCAGCCAGCGCGGTGTGCGCCGATGTGGTGGTCGTGGTCTCCCAACAAAGCCCGGTGACTACACTGAGCCGCACACAGTTGACCGACATCTACCTGGGTCGTATGAGTCGATTCCCGAATGGCGAGCCCGTTGTACCCATTGATCAAAAAGAAGGCACCGATGCGCGCGCGGCGTTCTACCGCGACTATCTCGGACAATCGCCGGCCCAGATCAAGGCACACTGGTCGAAGCTCATCTTTACCGGCCGCGGCCAGCCGCCGCGCTCGGTCGAAGACGGGGCTGCAATGGCCGAGTTCATCGCCGAACATCCAAAGGCGATTGGCTATACTGATTCAGACTACATTACTAGCGACGTGCGGATAGTCTCCATTGAGTAACGACGGGAAAACCATCGGCAAACCGGATCCGCCGAAGGAGCATGCGGTTACATCAAGCTGGCATCATCGCCTGGTGGAACCGCCAGTGCTGTTCACCGCCATCGCGGTGGCGGCGCTGGTTGTGATCTGGACGATAACCCTGAATCTCATCAATCGGGAGTATGCGTCAGCCGAACGCGCCGCCATTACCACTACTGCAGACCTCGCCGACACCTATGAGGCCCAGGTGGTGAGGGCCCTGCGCGAGATCGAACACACCTTGCAGCTCGTCCGCCACGAACTCGACGACACGCCGCCGGGCGAGGCGCTGCAGATACTGGCGGAGAAAGCACTTTTACCACCCGAGTTCATCTTCACTGTCAGTATTGCGGATGCCACGGAGAATATTATCGCTTCCAACGGCGAAGCGGCCGGCACAGGCGCAGTCCCCGCCGATCTTCTCCAGCGAGCGCGCGACAGCGAAGGAATGGTAGTCGGGCTGCCGTATCGCGCTTCAGCGGGCGGCGAATTTCGACTCCCCTTCGCCCGCCGCCTCGGAGCTGTCGGTGAAGCCTTCCGCGGAATCGTTATGGTCACCACGCATGCCGGCTATTTCGTCAGTGGTTATGAGCCCGATACCCTGGGCGAGCAGGGTGTACTCGCGCTCGTCGGCAACGATGGCGTATTTCGCGCGCGGCGCAGCGGCGACCAACTCGTCGCGGGCGAGCGTATCGATTACGCGTCGTGGATGTCGGCTGACGAAACAGGCGAGGCGGCACCGATGGTCGAGGTCAACCCCTGGGACGGCGTACGTCGCTATACGCTCGCCCGGGAGCTTTATGGATTCCCGATAGCGTTGGTGGTCGGGCTGTCCACGCGTGAGCAGTTGGCCACCGCCGCGCTACTCAAGCGCAGTTACCTGTGGCGCGCAGGCGGAGCCAGCCTGCTGGTACTTGCCGTCATCGCTTTGCTCGGCGGTTTGAGCTGGCAGCTTCAAAACACTCGCAAGCGCATCATGCAGGAGCGCATCGAGCATGCACGATACGTCGAATACCTCGCCTTCCACGACAATCTTACCGGGTTGCCGAACCGGGCCTTTTTTTCCCAGCTATTGATTCAGGGAATGCAGCAGGCGCGGCGCTACAACCGGAAGCTGGCATTGCTGTTCCTTGATCTGGATCGCTTCAAGACCATTAACGACTCCCTCGGTCACGATGCCGGCGATGAGCTGCTGAGCGAGGTTGCACGCAGGCTGCAAGACGCCGTGCGCGACAGCGATGTTGTCGCCCGCCTTGGAGGTGACGAATTTGTGATTCTGCTGCCGGAAGTCGGTGCCGGCAACCAGGTGACGCTACTGGCTGATCGTGCACTGACTGCGGTAAGCAAACCCTTCAAGCTTGCGGGACAGGAGTTTCGCGTGACGGTGAGCATCGGCGCCACGCTTTTCCCGGACGACGGCGAGGACGAGCAGACATTGATGAAAAATGCCGATGTCGCGATGTACCACGCCAAGGAAAAGGGCAAGAACAACTTCCAGTTTTACTCCGAGGAACTGAATGCCGATTCCCTGGAAAGGCTCGCACTGGAATCGAGTTTGCGTCGTGCTCTGGAGCAACACGAGTTTCAGCTCTTCTATCAGGCCAAACAGAATATGGCGACCGGGCGTATCACGGGCATGGAAGCTTTGCTGCGCTGGCAACACCCGGAGCTGGGCCTGATCATGCCGATGCAGTTCATTCCGATGGCCGAAGAAACCGGGCTCATTGTGCCTATCGGCCGCTGGGTGCTGGAAACCGCCTGCAGGCAGAACGTTGCCTGGCAGGAGCTGGGATTCCCGGAGCTCAGCATCGCGGTAAACCTGTCGGCGCGCCAGTTCCATGACGAGGAGTTGCTCGACACCATCAAGGACGTTCTGCGCGACACAGGCATGCAGCCGCAGTTGCTGGAAGTGGAAATAACCGAGAGCATGGTGATGCGCGATATGGTCAAGACCATCCATATTCTCACCGAACTCAAGCAGATGGGCGTTCGCGTCGCGATCGACGATTTTGGCACCGGCTACTCATCATTGTCCACGCTCAAGCAGTTTCCACTCGACACGATCAAGATCGACGAATCCTTTATTCACGATGTGATTCGCAGTGCCGAAGACAAAGGGCTGACCGAGGCCGTTATCGCTTTGGGTAAAAGCCTGAGTCTTACGGTAGTTGCCGAAGGCGTGGAGACAATGGAGCAGGCCGACTTCCTGCGCACCCATAGCTGTGATGAGTTTCAGGGCTTTTATGGCAGCGTACCGATGCCGGCGGAAGAGTTCGCCAATTTGCTGCAGTTGCAGATGCAGGCCCGAAGAAGCAGCTGAGCACAATGTCCGCAGACGGTATTGACGAACACTGCGGTGGCGGCGCCTGATTCCAATCGGTTGCAAAGCTTATGCCTCGACAAACTATAGTGAACGCCTGTTACTGGCTATTGCTCTACACCGCGCTTTGGTGGCTGTTGGCCGGACACGCGGGCTGGGGTTTTGGCGCAGTGGTTGTAGTGGCCGCTGTTGCGGCGTCGATCTGGCTCGACGCCGCGCCGTGGCGGTTCCGCTTGCGGGCGCTGCCGCAGTTTCTCCGATTTTTTCTGTGGGAGCTCTGTTTAGGTGGCTGGGATGTGGCGCGCCGTGCCTTGCATCCCCGGCGGCCGGTGGATCCGGCCTGGGTGATCTATCCGCTGAACTGTGACGACGCTCGCGTAAAACTGACGCTCTCGGCGATGGTGGGACTTTTGCCCGGCACATTGTCTTCGCGCTATGAGGAAGATCAACTCCATATCCATACCCTGGACAGGAATCAGGATTGGCTCACTACGGTGGCGGATCTGGAACGCGAGCTGGCATGCCTGTTAGGCGCTACCTGCGCGGAAGTGCGCAACTGATGGCGGCGCTGGGCGCCATACTGGTACTGACGATCGTCGCAGGCTTGTGGCGTGTCTGGCGTGGCCCTGCCCCCGCCGATCGGCTGCTGGCCGTTCAGTTGTTCGGCACGACAGGCACCGCCTTGTTGTTGATCATGGCGCAGTGGCAGGGTCAACCGGCGCTGCGGCATGTGGCGCTGGTGCTGGCGCTGCTGGCGGCTGCGGTCTCAGCGGCCCTGGTGCAGTACCTCCGACAATCAGGTTCCGGGAGAGCAGTACCCGGAGAACGCGACATGCCGGCGGAGCAGAGGAAATGATTGAAGGCTTGAGTTGGCTGGCGCTGGGCGCTGGTGCGTTCTTCTTTGTGGCGGGCACGGTGGGCATGCTGCGCTTTCCCGATGTGTATTGCCGCTTACACGCACTCACCAAGGCCGACACACTGGGGCTTGGTTTCGTGGTGTTGGGCCTGAGCCTGTTGGCAGAGAGCTGGCAAGCGGTGGGGATAATGCTGGTGATCTGGCTGCTGGTCATGGCTTCCGGTGCCACTGCCTGTCAACTCCTGGCCCGCCACGAGCGAGAGCGGGAGCTAACGCTGGAGCAGCCTGATGACGGCCACTGACTGGTTGTTTGATGGCAGTGTGGGGTTGCTGCTGATCGTGCTGTCGATCGCCGCGCTGTATGCCCGCAGTCTGTACGCCAGTGTGGTGGTCTTCATCGGTTTGGGGCTGGTTCTGGCATTGACCTGGGCGCGACTGGGAGCGCCGGATCTGGCCTTGGCGGAAGCGGCTATCGGGGCCGGTCTGACCGGGGCGCTGCTGTTTTCCTCCCTCGCCGAACTGGGTGATGAACGCCCTTCCTCATTGCGCGCCGTGCGCTGGCCGGCGATAGTGTTTGTGGGTTTGGTATTGCTGTTGCTGCTCCGCGCGGCCTGGGAGCTACCGGCTGAACCCGGCGCGCTGCCCGCATTGGTGGCTGCGCATTTGGCGGACAGCGGCGTCTCTCACCCGGTAACAGCCGTGCTGCTGAATTTTCGCGCATGGGACACGCTGCTGGAGCTGTTGGTGTTGGTACTGGCGCTACTGGGAGTCCGACAAATAGCCTCCACTCGCCCGTCTGCCTTTGCTCCCTGGCCGCTCCTGTTGGCGTGGACGCGATTTCTCGCCCCTCTGCTGGTGTTGGTTGGCGGCTATTTACTCTGGCGCGGCACGGCTGGTCCGGGCGGTGCGTTTCAGGCGGGGGCGCTGCTTGCCGCAGGCGCCGTGGTGCTGCGACTAACCGGTCTGTTGCCCTCGTTGCACTGGAATCTCTGGCCTTTGCGTTTGCTGGTTCTGCTGGGCTTCGGTGTGTTTTTGGCGGTGGCAATCGCCACGACGTGGACGGGTGAAGGCTGGCTCACTTACCCGCGCACCTGGAACGACTCGATCATACTAGGCATAGAAATCGCCGCGACCCTTTCCATTGCAGCCACGCTCACTTTGTTGATCATTGGCGAGCGCGAGCCCGCAGCACCGCAGGAGCCCACAGCATGACCACCAGCGTGTTCTATCTGAGCATCGGCCTTTGTCTGTGGGGTCTGGGGCTGCACGGACTCATGCTGGCGCGTCACGCATTGCGGCGCATTATCGCCATTAATCTCATGGGTAGCGGCGTGTTCATGGTGATGGTCGCCCTGGGATATCGAGGGGATACTACCGACCCGGTATTGCAGGCGTTGGTGCTAACCGGTTTGGTCGTGGCGGTCAGTGCCACCGCATTCGCATTGCGGCTGGCCTGCGCAGAAGCCGAGGCAGACCCTCGCGCCACCAACTCCGGCAACTCCCCCGACCGCAACGCGGAACGTGTCTGAAACCATGCGCGGGCCGATAGTTCAGTCAATGCAATGGGTGTCGGTAAAGGAGCCCGAATGACCTGGGCTTTGCTTAGCATGCTGGCACCGCTGGTCACGGCGATCGTGCTATTGCTCAGCTATTGGCGCAATCCACTCTGGGTGATTGCTGCCAGCAGCATCAGTTTGGTGGCGGGCGCTAACGCCCTGCGCCAGGTTCTGGATGGCGGGAATCAGATGCTGTTTCTGGGTGGCTGGGAGGAATCCCTCGCCATCCGCATCTATCTGATGCCGGTGAGTGGACTGCTGTTGGTGTTCACCGCACTGGTTCATTTGCTGGTAGCGGTTTACGCGGGGCGCAGTCGGCACAGTCGCACCCGCAACACTGACTACTGGCCGCTGTCGTGTTTGCTTCACGGCAGCCTGGCAGCGCTGTGGTTATCCAGCGATGTATTTAACTGGTACATCACTCTGGAGCTCCTGGGGCTCGTATCGGTGGCCATGGTGTGTTTGTCCGGCCCCCGGGCATACAGCCCGGCGTTGCGCTATCTGCTGCTCTCTCTGGCGGGGTCGCTGTGCTACTTACTGGGCGTGGCGCTGATTTATGGTCGCTACGGGCTACTGGATATCCATCTGCTCGCCAATGTCACCGTGGCCGATGCACCCACCACGGCAGCCCTGGTACTGATGACCCTGGGGCTGATGCTGAAAGCTGCCCTGTGGCCGCTACATTTGTGGCTGCCTCCGGCGCATGCCAGTGCGCCCACCGCGGTGAGTGCGCTGCTTTCAGCCCTGGTGGTGATAGGCCCTGTGTACATTCTCTGGTTATTGTGGACGCGCATAGCGCCAACCGAACTGGGGCAAGCGGCGGGCTTGTTGCTGGCGGTGGCTGGCGTGCTCGCGCTGATATCCGGAGGCTGGTCCGCTCTGCGCACCCCTTTTATCAAAACGCTGGTGGCCTACTCTACCGTGGCGCAGTTGGGCTATGCCCTGCTGGCTTTGGGCCTGCTGCTGTACTGGCAAAAGCCCGACCTGCATGTTGCGCTGTGGCTGTTTGTCATCGCCCATGGGTTGGCCAAGGTGTCGATGTTCCTGGCGGCAGGCGAGATGCAGGGCACCCTCGGCAGCCGCCGCATCTCCGCACTGAAAGGCGCAACGCAAACCCTGCCTGTAGGCATGTTCGCGTTTGCCGTGGCCGGGGGCAGCTTGATCGGCCTCCCGCCCAGCGGCGGCTTCCTGGCCAAGTGGGTGCTTCTGCAACCACTTTTTTCCGAGCCTGCGCATTGGCCCTGGGCCCTGGGCGTGCTGATTGGCACCCTGATGACCGCCGCCTATGTGTTTCGGGTGGTGGCTCCGGCTTTTGATCGCGCCGAACCTACCCAACCCGACTATGATCCCGACCATTTCGCGCAATGGCTGGCCATGTTGCCAGCGCTATTGGTCTGGGGAATGGCATTGATCGGTGAGCCGCTGATCCTGTGGTTAACGGGAGTGACGGGTTAATGGTGGCCTGGACCAGCCTGCTACCACCCGCCATCGTGCTGAGCTCGCTGGTACCTGGCCTGCTGATTTTCACACTGCGGGAGGAGCAGCACCGCCTGAGAATTCTGCTCAACCTGCTCGCCGTGCTGCTCAAGCTCAGCCTGGTGGGGCTGATGCTCTACGGCGTAAGCCAGGGGCTCTACTTCCGCTTTGCATTGCCGTTTTTGCCCGGTGGCGAACTGGTGCTGCAGGGTGATGCGCTTTCACTGCAATTTGTCGCGTTGTCCTCAGTGCTGTGGCTGGCAACTACGATCTACGCGATTGGCTACCTGGAAGATTCGCCCCTGAGGTCGCGCTTCTTCGGCTATTTCAGTTTATGCGTCAGCGCCACGGTCGGCGTGGCACTGGCGGGAAATCTGGTGACGTTTTTATTGTTCTATGAACTGCTCACCCTGGCCACGTTTCCGCTGGTGGTGCATCGCGGTACAGACCGCGCACTGCGTGCCGGGAAGATCTATCTCGCGTACACCTTGGGCGGCGGCGCACTGGCATTGATGGGTGTGGCACTACTGCATGCGTTGGTAGGCAGCCCGGACTTTAGCGCCGGTGGTTATCTGCAGGCGCTGGGGGCCGGGCATCACACCAGCTTGACCCTGGCGTTTGTCTTATTGATTGCGGGGTTTGGCGTAAAGGCCGCGTTGGTGCCGCTGCATGGATGGCTGCCCATCGCCATGGTGGCGCCCGCGCCGGTGAGCGCTTTGCTACACGCTGTGGCTGTGGTTAAGGCAGGCGCCTTCGGCATTATACGGGTTGTGTACGATGTATACGGCATAGACGCCATGCGCTTGCTCCATCTGGCGCAGCCGCTGCTATGGCTGGCGGCTATCACAATTGTCTACGGTTCTCTCAAGGCGCTGCAGCAACAGGAACTGAAAAAGCGCCTGGCCTATTCCACCATCAGCCAGGTGTCCTACATCACTCTGGGAGTCGCGTTGTTGGGGCCGCTGGCGGCGGTGGGGGCGCTGGTGCACCTGGTGCATCAGGGCCTGATGAAAATCACCCTGTTTTTTTGCGCCGGCAATTTCGCGGAGACGCTTAACGTACACCGGGTGACGGAAATGAACGGCATCGGGCGACGAATGCCCCTGACAATGGCGGCTTTCACAGTGGGTGCGCTGGGTATGATTGGTGTACCGCCCATGGCGGGATTCATCAGCAAATGGTACCTGGGCATAGGTGCTTTACAGGTGGAGGAAACCTGGGTGCTGGCTGTACTGGTAGGTTCCGGGTTGTTAAACGCGGCTTACTTTCTGCCACTGGTGTATCGCGGCTGGTTCGCAGAACCCAATGGGCGCTGGCAGGAAAACGCCGCATTGCGGGGGTCGCCCGGCTGGCGGGAGACCCACTGGATGCTCCTTTGGCCTGCCCTGTTTACCGCCACGCTGGCGTTGTTGTCGGGCTTGCTGGCAGGCGCGGATATCAGCCCACTGGCCTGGGCGCAACTCATCGTGGCGCGGACGTTCCCGCTATGACCGGGTTTGCCTGGTTGCTGGTCCCCCTGGCGCCCTGTGTGGGCCTGGTGCTCCTGCGTTGGCAGGACCGGGTGATTCCATGGCTGTGGCTGAGCTGCGTTCCGGCGCTGCTACTGGCGTGCTGGCCGGCGCAGCCGTCCTCTTTCTCGCTGCTTTGGCCGGGCACACGCTGGGGAGCCGACGATCTGATGGCCCGGGGATTTCTGGGCTTCAGCGCGCTGCTCTGGGGCTGCGCCACGATCTTCGCGGCAGTCAGTGAACGCAGCCACCCGCGGCGGCAGAAATTCTGGTTGTTCTGGCTGCTCTCGCTCAGCGGCAACCTGCTGCTGGTAATCGCTCAGGATGCCGCCAGCTTCTACGTGGGCTTTAGCGTGATGAGCCTGGCGGCTTACGGACTGGTGGTGCATCTGGGAGGCCCTGGACCACGGCAGGCCGGACGGGTGTATCTGCAACTGGCGGTACTCGGCGAGATGCTCCTGTACGCGGGCATTATGCTGCGCATCCATGAAGCCGGCGGAGCTATCGGCGCAGGAAACTGGGGAGTCGATGACTGGAGCTTTATCGATTGGGGTTTCGACCACTGGCAGAGCGTGCCAATTGGCGGACTCACCGCGATACTCTTACTGCTGGGTTTTGGTCTTAAGGCGGGGTTCTGGCCGCTGCATGTGTGGCTTCCCCTGGCGCATCCGGCGGCGCCTGCGGCAGCCAGCGCGGTACTCTCGGGCGCGATGATCAAGGCGGGCATACTCGGCATCTGGCGTTTCACACCCGTGGCGGATGCCGGGCTACAGAGTTGGGCCATAGCGGTATTTGCGATCGCCATGTTCAGCGTGTTTTACGGCGCGCTAATGGGTGTAATACAAACCCGCGCCAAGGCCGCACTCGCCTACTCCTCGGTGAGTCAGGTGGGCTTTCTGCTCGCTATCGTCGCCCTTGCCTGGCTGCAACCAGGCGCCCGCGAGGCGTGGGCTATCGTGTTGGTACTCTATACCGTCCACCATGGTCTCGCGAAAGGCGCGCTATTTCTGGGAGCCGGGCTCAGCAGCCACTACGCGATGCGCCGAATGCATTGGCTGCTACTGGCATTACCGGCCCTGGCGCTGGCCGGCCTGCCGTTTACCAGCGGTGCAGCAGTGAAGCTGCTGCTGAAGGACGGCATCACCGCCACCCCGCTTGTCCACTGGTTGCCGCTATTGTCGCTGGGTTCCGTGGCGACGGGACTGGTGGTAGCTCGCGCGCTTTGGCTGATGTATCAAACGCAGTGCCAGCTAAGGCAGGACGCTGCCAGCCGCAGAAAACCGCCGCCGGGTATGCTCTACCCCTGGCTATTGTTGAGTACAACGCCACTGTTACTGGCAGTGTTGCTGCCCGCGATGCGGTCGCTCTTGCCAGCCAGCCTGGAGCTGGATAAATTGTGGGCGCTGCTGTGGCCAATATTGTTAACAGCCGGGGTGGTGATTGTCGCACTGCGCCGTGGCTGGAGGCTTCCCGCCCGGTTAACGCATCTGCCCAATCCCGCTCGCCATGTATCACTGCGTTTGAAACGCCTGCTCCTGCGTCCACCTGTGCCGGACATTGATCCGGTTTTTGACCTCGGCGCGTGGCGGCGCCGGGAGCGAAGGTGGAATCGTTTCTGGCAACAGGGCACCGTGGCTGTGAGCGTGTGGTTGATTTGTGCAGCGCTGTTGGCAAGTTTGTTAGTGGGGTGGTTGGTCGCGCGATAAGTGACGGCTCTTTGCCTGCCTACAGTTCGTCCATTCGGGCTACCTGATGCACCAGGCGTTTCGTCTCCTGCTCCTCCATATCCAGCAGCGATTGCATAAGTTCTTTCGCCTCCGGAATTTCTGCCTTGCCAACCAGGGTTCTGTACAGGCTGATGATCTCCTCGTGGAAGTCGAAAACTTCAGCACTGATTTCACCGGCATCCAGTTTGGCGTAATGATCATCGCATACCAGATGCGCGGTGATGGGATTGTGCGGCATGTAGTCATAGACAAAAGTGCGCGCCGCCTTGGGGTCGGCCTGCTGTGCAAAGGCCGCAACCATGCTTTCCATTTCAGCTTCGTGCGACGCCAGATAGTCAAGCAGCATTGCGGCACGCTCAGCAGTATGGCGCCTGGCACAATGCGCCAGACACTGCGACAGATCGGCGTGCAAGGTCCGGGTCCACTCAATAAGGTCAGAAAATGTTTTGATCTGCATGCTCGGGTTCTCCTGGATGATTAAAGCGATTCATGCTGTTAACGGGTCTCCTCCAGTTTGATCACTCGCAGCCGAAGCGCGTTGACAATGACGCTGACTGAAGACAGAGACATGGCTGCCGCCGCAAAAACGGGCGACAGGAGAATTCCCGTGAACGGGAAGAGGACGCCAGCCGCGATGGGTACCCCCGCCGAGTTGTAGAAAAAGGCAAAGAACAGATTCTGACGGATGTTGCGCATGGTCGCCAACGACAGCCTTCGAGCGTAAACGATGCCCATCAGGTCGCCCCGCAGCAGGGTGATTCCGGCACTTTCAATGGCCACGTCGGTACCCGTGCCCATGGCCACACCCACATCCGCGGTCGCCAGCGCCGGCGCATCGTTAACGCCATCACCGGCCATCAGTACAACGCGGCCCGCGTCTTTCAGACCCTGGATAATTCTCCCCTTGTCTTCGGGCAGCACCTCCGCTTCCACCTCATCGATATGCAGCTTCCGGGCAACCGCCTCGGCCGATGTGCGGTTGTCACCCGTCAGCATCACCACCCGGATACCCTCTTTCTGCAGGGCTGCTATGGCGGCTTCAGTGGTTTCCTTGATGGGGTCGGCAATGGCGAGCAAACCGCAGACTCTCCCGTCGACAACGGCGAAAATCACCGTGGCGCCACCTTTACGGAGCTGCTCGGCATCGTGTTCAAAGGCAGCGGTATCGACGTTCTCCGACTCCATCAACAGCCTGTTGCCCAGCAACACCCGCTGGCCATCGATTGTGCCGGTTACACCTTTACCATTCGGGGAATCAAAGTCTTCTGCGTCTGGCAGGGTCAGGTTCATAGCTTTGGCCTGGTCGAGAATGGCGTGGGCCAATGGGTGTTCACTGCCCTTTTCCAGACCGCCGGCGAAGTACATCAGGCGTTCCCCGGTGAGCCCCTCAGCGGGAACGAGCCTGGTCACCTGTGGCTTGCCCTCCGTCAGCGTGCCCGTCTTGTCCACCACAACAGTGTCTACCTTCTCCATGCGTTCCAGCGCTTCGGCATCGCGGATGAGCACGCCACTTTGCGCCCCGCGCCCCACCCCGACCATGATGGACATGGGCGTTGCCAGCCCCAGTGCACAGGGACAGGCGATGATCAGGACACTGACTGCCGCAATCAGGCCGAAGGCCATCGGTGGAGTGGGTCCAACCATTGACCAGACGACAAAGGCGATGACAGCGATACCAATCACAGCGGGTACAAACCAGCCGGCCACTTTATCCGCCAGACCCTGGATCGGCGCACGGCTGCGCTGGGCACTGGCCACCATCTGTACAATCTGGGACAGCATGGTGTCACGGCCCACCTTGTCGGCACGCATGATGAAACTGCCCTGCTGATTGATGCTGCCGCCGATCACCTGGTCACCCGCTTCCTTGGCGATCGCCATAGACTCGCCGGTCACCATGGACTCATCCACATTGGAGCGGCCCTCGAGCACCTCGCCGTCGAGCGGCACCTTGTCGCCGGGACGCACTCGCAGACGATCACCCACTTTGACCTGCTCGAGCGCCACGTCAGATTCACCACCTGAATCGTCCAGTTTGCGCGCAGTGGCCGGGGCGAGGTCCAGCAAGGCCCTGATAGCGCCGGAGGTTTTTTCCCGCGCACGCAGCTCCAGCACCTGCCCGAGTAAAACCAGCACCACGATCACGGCGGCGGCTTCGAAATACACCGCGACCGAGCCATCCGCCTGTCGAAAAGCATCCGGAAACAGCTGGGGCGCCAGCGTGGCCACCAGGCTGTAGATCAGCGACACACCGGTGCCGATGGCGATCAACGTGAACATGTTCAGGTTGCGGCTGACGACGGATTTCCAACCTCTGACAAAGAAGGGCCAGCCGCACCAGAGAACCACGGGTGTCGCCAGTGTCAGTTGAATCCAGTTGGATATCTGCGGCGCCACGATATGATCGAGGCCGAGAAGGTGTCCGCCCATTTCGAGCAGAAATACCGGTAGTGTCAGCGCCAGGCCTATCCAGAACCGACGGCTCATATCCCTGAGTTCCTCGGAGGGGCCCTCGTCCAGGCTGACAACCTCGGGCTCGAGGCCCATGCCACAGATCGGGCAATCACCAGGCCCCTGCTGGCGGATCTCCGGATGCATTGGACAGGTATAGATCGCGCCCGGCGCTGCCGGCTCAGCCTGCTTCTGGCTTTCGTCGAGGTACTGTTGCGGATCTTCGTCAAACCGGGATTTGCAGTGCGAGGAGCAGAAGTACCAGGTTTTACCACCATGCTGGCTGCGATGCTCCGCCGTGTGCGGATCGACAGTCATGCCACACACCGGATCCCTGGCGGGGTGTTCCCCCGGACGCCGGTTGTCGCAGGCGTGAGCGTTCTGGTGCTCAGTCATGCTGATCTCCCGTTTGCATAGACGGCCAACCCAATACTACATGCCAGCGGTTGCCAGTCACAAAGATGCGGTCAGTCCGGTTCCACGTCGACGAAGTGCTTCTGGTGGTCGTCGCTAAGCGGCAAGCGCCAATCTATGGAAGACAGCTATCACGGTCTGTGCGCTATCCGACATTCGCTCCGGTTGCGACGATACGGTTTCCCGCCGGCTTGAAATCTGTCGGGCAATCCCCTTAAATGAAACCACCGTTTGACGGGGTGAGCCGCGCCCTGGCGGGCTCTTCAAGTCGGTCACCGGATGGCAATGGAAAAGCTGGGTACATTCCGCATCACCGGCGAAGAGTCGCTTGCATTCGCCCGAGCTTCGGGCGATTACAACCCCCTGCATCTCGATCCACTGGCCGCGCGCCGCACGCAGTTCGGTCACACTTTGATCCACGGTGTTTGCGGCACCCTGCGCGCACTGGATATCGCTTTACAACATCAGACCGCCCCCGTCACCCTGCGCAACCTGCAGGTAAAATACTCGAAGCCCGTGGGTCAGGATGTAGACATCACCGTTTACGAAACAGCGTGCGATTCGGGCCGGTGTCTGGAACTTTTCGCGAACGATACGCGCTGCCAGATTATCGAACTGGACACCGGGACAATTGCGGCGACTGTTCCCGAGCCGGCGAGAAGGGGTGATCAGCCGCAAACTGCATGTCGCGAACTGGATATCCGCGCATGCGAAGGTCTTTCGGACGCAGTCGACCTGCGGCCTGGCACAACAGAACTGCCGGCATTGTTCCCCAACGTCTGCCGCGTGCTACCGGCCGGACAGATCTCGTCGATCATCGCGTGCACCGAAATTGTCGGCATGCGCTGCCCCGGCCTCCACTCTGTATTCGCGACACTTGAGCTGCTGTTTCCCGGCGTCGTGGACGGCTCTCTCTCCAGTCTCGACTTTCGCGTCACTGCGTCCGATTCGCGCATCAACCGGGTGGTCATGGCGGTCGAGAACGGGTTTGCGCAGGGCACAATAGAAGCCTTCTTCAGACCGCCACCCGTGCGTCAGGCGCCGTTCACCGTCGCCTGCGACCGGGTAGCGGCAGCGGAGTTTGAAAACCAGACTGCACTGGTTATCGGGGCATCCCGGGGCCTCGGCGAGGTGATCGCAAAGGCGCTCGCCGCGGGAGGCGCCAGGCTCATGCTCACCTATGCCTCAGGCGCCGCCGAAGCCGAGAGCATCGCGCAAGAGATTGGAGCAATACGCGAGCGACCCGCAACCTGCCAGTACGATGTGCTGGCTCCCGCCTCGAGCCCGGCCTTCGATGCATTCCTGTCGAATGCTTCACACATCTACTACCTTGCATCACCCCTGATCCGCAAGGGCGAGCCGGGAGGGCGCGACGCAGCACTGTTCCAGGCCTATCACCGCTTTTACGTCGACGGACTTGCGGCACTGCTGGAGAGGCTGCGGACGCAACGTGAAGCAAACACACCGCTAGCGGTATTTATTCCTTCCAGCGTTTTCCTGGAGAGCGATATAAAGGGCTTCGGCGAGTACATTGAGGCCAAGCAGGCTGCGGAGTCTTTCGTCGAAGGCTATGCGCAAGAGCATCCGCATACGCATTTCCACGCGCCGCGACTTCCGCGCCTGCATACAGACCAGACCAGCGGCGTGCGCGGCATGGACCCAATGCAAACCCTGGAGATAATCATCGACACTCTGCACACGCTCTACGGCCGCCAGGCCCAGCCAGCGAAAGATTGATCCAGTCCGCTATTCCACGACTGGATCACCTTTAGGGTTTTACAGGCCCCGGTCCGGTACGCGGCGATTCCTCCACACTTTCCTCGGGAATGGTGGGGTGAAACTCCTCTTCGGCCCGGAGTTGGGCCTCCCGTTCGGATTCCCGCAGCAGGAGCCTTTCAATCCGGCTGCGCAGCAGCTGATCCTGCTGCTCCCGACGCCGGAGCTCCTGCTGCAGGTCCCGGTGCAGTGCTACCGCCATCAGCACCATCAACAGCATGAAGGGAAAGGCCGCCAGGATAGACAGCGTTCTCAGTCCCATCAGGCCGCCGCTGAAGAGCAGAACCGCGGCCATCAGCAACTGCAGCACGCCCCACAGAACGCGCACGAACCGGGTTGGATTCAGCACCCCGTTGGAGGTGAACATGCCCAGGACGAAGGTGGCGGAGTCGGCGGAGGTGATCAGAAAGACCGATACCAAAACGATGGCGGCGATGACCGCGTAGAAGCCGCCGGGGAGCTGCTCAAGCAGCGCGTACAGGCCGGCGGGAACCTCCTGCGCCACCGCGTCTGCGATACCGCCGGCGCTGAACAGTTCCACGTGAATGGCGGAACTGCCGAAGGTGGAGAACCAGAGCATACTCAGCCCCACCGGCATGAGCATTACCCCGCTGATAAATTCGCGGATGGTGCGCCCGCGGGATATCCGGGCGATAAAGCTACCGACGAAAGGCGCCCAGCTCAGTCCCCAGGCCCAATAGAACATGGTCCACTGTTCAACCCAGTTATCACTGGAGTAAGGCGTTGTCACCAGGCTCATCTCGATAATATTGCCCAGGTATTCGCCCACGGTCTGGGTCAGGTCGCTGAAGATGAAAGCGGTGGGGCCCTGAATCAGCACAAACAACATCAGCCCGGCGGCCAGTGCCATGTTCAGATTACTCAGATAACGGATGCCCTTGTCCAGCGGTGTCATTGCCGAGAGAGTAAACAGTACGCCGATTCCGGCAATTATCAGAAACTGCGAGCTTACACCGTAGGGGACAATTTCCATCCGCGCGAGTCCGCTGTTGATCTGTAAGGCGCCCAGTCCCAGTGTGGTCGCCACACCAAAAATGGTAGAGATCACGGCGAGGATATCGATGGCCTTGCCCCAGGCCTTGTCCACCCTCGCACCCAACAGCGGTCTGAAGGTTTCGCTGATCAGGCCGTGACTGTTGTGGCGAAACCGGACGTAGGCGATAGCCAGCCCCACCAGCGTGAAGTTGGCCCACTGGTGAAAACCCCAGTGGAAAAAAGCATAGCGCATCCCCAGTTGCGCCGCTTCCGCCGTGCGCGGCTCGCCGATGCCGAGCGGCGGCGCATTAAAATGCATCATGGGTTCGGCTACACCCCAGAACACCAGGCCCACACCCATGCCGCCGGAAAAAATCATGGCGAGCCAGCTCGTGTAGGAAAATTCCGGTGGTTCATCCTCGGCGCCCAGCTTGAAACCCCCATAGCGGGAGATGGCCAGGAAGGCGGCAAAAATTACGAAGCCGCTGGTCACCAGCAGGTACATCCAGCCCACCTTGACCGCCAAGGTGTCCAGCACTTGCTGGGCAAACTGTTCTACCGCCGATGGATTGAACGCGGTGAAGCTGACAAAGCTGGTGATGAGCACTACCGACAGATAGAACACCGGGCCCACTTCCCCCAGCGTCTGCCTTACATGGTAAGTGATACTTTGCACGGTGCTTCCCCTGAGAGTGCTATACGTTCAACTCAACGCCTTTGCCAAACCAACGGTAGCACACTCGGAAAGATGCGTTGCGGACTCGATCACCGGGCTACGTTCCGGTACGCGAAAGGCAGCATGGGATACCTATAGCGGAACAAGCCGCCACTGCGGTTTTTTGGTACGCTGGGAGCTTCGTTTCTCTAACCCCACGCTTGCGAGGCTTGCCATGTTTACCGGTAGTGAAACAAAAGTTCAGCAATTGATGGTGGTCGGGCTGGCGTGCCTGCTAAGCGCCTGCGATCAGGGGCCGAAGTCGGGCAGTGGCTTTGTACTGCCCGAGGGCGATGCCGCCGCCGGTGAGGCCGCCTTCGTGCAATTGCACTGCAACGATTGCCACAGCATCGAGGGAAAGGCGACTCTCAAACCGGAAGGGAAGCCATTGATGAGTGTCAAACTGGGCGGCCCCACCTCGCGGATTTCCACCTATGGCGAGCTCGTCACCTCCATCATCAATCCATCCCA
>TARA_R110000823_G_scaffold125385_7_pt1 | contig 35369 bp, 30 predicted proteins | sample TARA_R110000823 | Tara Oceans TARA_R110000823 (sample SAMEA4397722) | marine metagenome | biome: Polar Biome; feature: [DCM] deep chlorophyll maximum layer (ENVO:01000326); material: water (ENVO:00002006), including particulate matter (ENVO:01000060) such as... | depth 20 m | reverse complement strand
GCGATCTGTTGCGCGCCGCGGGCGCCGCAGACCGACTGGTGGAACTGATCAATACCCGGAGTCCGATCACCGATCCGGGCAACGGCGCGGTTGCCAGCGTCGACAACCGGCCCGATATCCACATGGAAAAGGTGAGCTTCGCCTATCCCACGCGGCCCAGCCAGCCGGCACTCAGGGATTTTTCGCTACATATCGAGGCGGGCAAGAGCCTGGCCCTGGTCGGCCCCTCCGGCGCCGGCAAATCGACCGTGTTCGAACTACTGCTGCGCTTCTACGACCCACAATCTGGCCGCATACTGCTCGATGGACGCGACATCCGCACCCTGGGCCTGCAGCAGTTGCGGGAGCACATCGCACTGGTACCACAGCAACCCGTGCTGTTCACAGGTGACGTGCGCTACAACATTGCCTACGGCAAGCTGGACGCCAGCGATGCAGAAATTGAAGCCGCGGCCCGCTCAGCCCATGCCCACGCGTTTATCAGCGCCCTGCCGCAGGGGTATCGCAGTCATCTCGGGGAACAGGGCGTGCGCCTGTCGGGCGGCCAGCGCCAGCGTATCGCTCTGGCCCGCGCCATTCTCAACGATCCAAAACTGCTGTTGCTGGATGAGGCGACCAGTGCGCTGGACACGGAGAGCGAGTACCAGGTGCAGCTCGCGTTGCAGGAACTCATGCGCGACCGCACCACAGTGATCATCGCCCACCGGCTGTCGACCATCCTGCACGCCGACAACATCGCCGTGCTCGATCATGGCGAGCTCATTGCCACCGGGACGCACGAATCGTTGCTACTCAGTTGTCCACTCTACGCGCGCCTGGCAAGCCTGCAGTTTCGGGAGCCCGGTATCAGCGGCGAGGAGCGTTCCGATCAAGTAGTCGAACCCGATCGCGTCGATCACGGTTGACCCGGTTGAGATCGTCCAGCGTATTGCGCGAAATTCGCAGTACGTCGCCGAGCAAATGGAAGGAGACGCGGGTGTTATTGGCGGCGATACGCCAGGGCGCCCGCAGGGGCGTATCCATCAGTATCTCGCCAGACTCACTGAGCGCTTCACGCAGATGGTCGCCAGTGGTATCCAGCGCGGATTCGTATGCGATGGACAGTACGTCGAGTGACTCCATCAGCGCTTCGATACCGATCCACTCGACCATGGTGCCGCGCTCTACCGATCGCCTGACCCCGCGTTTCAGCTTGCGCGCCATATTGCGAAACTCGCGCGTAACTTTCGGACCAAACACCGGGCTGGAGACAGCCGCAAGCTGATCATCGGCGGCCAGTTCACGCCAGTCCCGCAAACTGAGGCCACTCTCAATCTGCGGGAAAACCAGCTTCTCTTCGAGATTCATGTGTACGTGAATATGCTCGACATATTCCCTACCGCTTTTGACAATCGCTTTGCCGTCTATCTCACCGGCACGCCAGCGTGTGATATCCGCGAGCAGTTTGCGGCCGCGCCTGGCTGATTCGTCATGGTCGCGCTGCAAGGTGTCTACATCGTCCCTGGCACCGGCATCGCGCTCCGCCAGGCGGGCGTAGATCATGTCCTCGCGCGGATGGTGAAAGCGATCCGGCCAGTTGACCATGTAATCCATGATTTCGTACACCACATGGGTGTCCACCGGCTCGCCCGCTTCAATGGCACGCAATTGCTCCTGGAACAGTTGCATTACCGCGGCCATGTGGCGATGTTCCGCCCGCAGCGCTTTCATCAGAGGCTGTTCCGCGCCGTCACGCGGCGCTCGGGATTTCTGCACCCCGGTGCCTGTCCTGCCACCGGTGGTGCGCCCTTTGGTTGCTGTTTTGCCAGTTGCGACCATGCTGTATCTCCTCGGCGTTGTCTGCCGGGTCTACGCCAATAGCTCCAGTATACGCGGATGCAACGCCCAACTCACGATGGATCAGCCAGCTCGTCAGGCAACACCGCAGGGCCATAGCCCGCGATAAACTCAGGCGGTAGCCGGCGCGGCCTGCCGGAACTGAGCGCCACGCAGGCGAACTGCATGGACGCTCGCAGCACGGTGACGCCATCGCCCAGACGGATAGCCTGGAAGCGGCGGCGCATAGTCAGCCGCTTGTCCCAGCTGACGATCCACGTGCCTACCACGATGTCCTCACCTGCCCGGGAGGCCTGCAGGTACGCATATTCGCTGTGCGTGATGACCATGGCTCTATCCAGCGCCCGATACTGTTCAAGATCCAGTCCCAGCGCTACCGAGTGCGCCCACGCCGCCTGTTCGCACCAGTTCACGTACACCGCGTTGTTGGTATGGTTGAGCCCGTCCATATCTTCCGCTCGCACCCGCGTCTGCAGTATGTGCGGTTGCGGGTAGTCCCACAGGCTCGACAGATCCTTCATGCCCGGCCTGCCAACGGCGCGTGAATATCCGTTTCCACCGGCTTGATCGCGAAGTTCAGGTAGCCGTAGGTGATCGCGATCACCGGACACAGCAGGTTGAAAAAGGCATAAGGCGCGTAACTGAAGGTCGCGACGCCAAGGGTGGCCGCCATATAGGCGCCACAGGTGTTCCAGGGAATCAAGGCAGAGCTGAGCGTGGCGGAATCTTCCAGGGTCCGCGACAGGTTCAACCGCGAGAGGCCGCGTCGCTCATATTCATCGCGGTACATCCTGCCCGGCAGTGCAACGGCTATGAACTGGTCTCCCGCCATCACGTTGGTGCCGATGCAGGTAAATACCGTGGCGCCAATCAGGGAGCCCGTGCTGTTCACGCCCCGCAGCACCAGCTGGAGCAAATACGCCAGAATGCCGGTGCGTTCCAGCACACCACCGAAGCCCAGCGCGCAGAGAATCAGCCATACAGTGTTGAGCATGCTGCTCATGCCACCCTTGCTGAGCAACGCATCGAGGAAGGCGTTGCCGCTGTTTGAGGTGTAGCCATCGAACAGGCTGATCCAGACCCCCTGCAGCAGGGCCAGGCCGCGGCCCACCTCACCCGTGCCGCCCGCCAGCGCCAGAACCCTGTCGGGCTGGAACAGCAGGGCAAACACGCCGCCCACCAGCGCGCTCAATATGATGGCGGGATAAGCGGGAAAGCGCTTGTACACCAGCGCCAGCATCAGCAGCAGCGGCAGCAACAAATGCGGCCCGATGTTGAACTGCGCGCTGAGTGCCTGTTGCAGTTCGCTGATCTCGCCGGGGGTGGCGGCATCGGCGCTACCGATGAACAGGAAAATCAGCAGAGTCAGCAGAATGCTGGGCACCGTTGTCCACAGCATGTGGCGAATATGGTCGAATAGATCCACACCCGTCGCGGCGGCGGCGAGATTGGTGGTGTCGGACAGGGGCGACAGTTTGTCGCCAAAATAGGCGCCGGAAATAATGGCGCCGGCTGTCACCGCGGGCGACAGCTCGAAACTGCCGGCAATGCCCATCAGCCCGATGCCCAGCGTGCCCGCCACCGTCCAGGAACTGCCGATGCTGATGGCTACAATGGCGCATATGGCTGTGCAGGCGGCGTAGAACACTGCCGGGTTGAGAATCTGTAGCCCGTAGTAAATCATCGCCGGCACGGTGCCGGCGAGAATCCAGGTGCCGATCAGCATGCCCACCGCGAGCAGTATCAGAATGGGTGCAAGGCCGACGCCGATGCCGTCGATGATGCCATTTTGCACTTCCCGCCAGGGTATCCCGATACGCCGGCCCACCAGGGCAGCGACACACGAGGCGAGCACCAGCGCGATCTGGTTGGCCCCAAAGGATGAGTCGGCACCGAACAGGTACACAGAGAAGGCGAGCAGCACGACCAGGAAAACAACCGGCGTGAGGGCGAGTAGCGGGCTCAGCTCAGACGGTGGGCGGGGGGAAGTCAAAACGCGCTGGCTCGTTGATAGTGTGTCCACCGGAATACGTGAACCGACTGGCGGGCGCCAGCAAAAAATCCGGACGCAACGTCAACAGGTCGGCTATGTTGAGCCGCAGAATGCCCTAAATTCCGGCGCCGGTACAGCGCACGCGTCGGAAAAACGTACAGGTTGGCGCAGCGGGGCTTGCGCGTTCTGCGCGTTACCGTAGCATGCCAGACACCATGACAAGCGACACGCGCGTCGACCTGACGCCCCACTATTATCACGATAACTTCGAACGCATGCTGCAGGTGGTGGAGGCGCGCTACGCAGATCTGCTCAGTGTTGAAGAACAGGAAGTACTGGCACGCATCCGGCGGCTTCCGTTGAATGCGCGCTGTCTGTATATCCGCCTGGTGTCGCGCAGTGGGCCATGGTTTCGCGAGAGTAAACTCGATTACAGTGAGATCACAGAAACCGGCGAGGCACTGGATGCCTTGCTGGCAGACGGCCTGGCACTCGAGGCGGCGCAACTGGACATTGCGGAAGCTGCGCGGATTTTCACCCACGCCGAGTTGCAAGCGGCCTGTGCCGGGCGGTTGCCCGCTGGCAGATTTGCCCGCAAGCCAGACCTGCTCGACGCGATCGAACAGCATCTGGGGGACGCCAACACCAATGCGCTGCTCACATATCTCGCCGCCATCGATACGCAGCGAATCGTCAGCCCCTTGCATACCGGGCTCATCGAGCGCCTCTTGTTGCTGTTTTTTGGCAATCGCCGCCAGACGCTGACGGAATTCGTGCTGGATGAACTCGGCGTGACCCGCTACTGGCCCTACCCTATGGATTCCACGCAACGGCTGTTTCCGAACCGGCGCGCACTCGACGAATATCTCGCCTGCGCCGAGGTGGGTGATCAGCATCGGCAGGCCATGGCCGCCAAACAGTGCGAGGCCCTGCCGGAACTTGCCGCCCAGGCGCTGGCAACTGAGCCCCGGAGCGTGGCCGCACGGGCGCGCTGGGAACGCCTGTGCAACAGCCTCGCGCGCGATCTCGAACGCAGTGGCGAGCTGTCGCTGGCCGCCGGACTCTACCAGCGCAGCGGACGGCATCCGTCAAGAGAACGGCGCGCTCGCATACTCGAGCGCCAGGGCGATTGGCGGGCCGCGAGCACGCTCTGCCACAGCATGCTCGCCGACCCCTGGTGCGAGGCCGAGCAAACGGCCGCCGCGCGCATTTTGCCGCGTGTTGAGCGCAAACTCGGCCGCGCGCCCCGCAGGTGCAGCCGCGATCACTTTGCGCAGCTTGAGCTGGCTCTGCCGGTGGGCGAACAGGCGGTTGAGCGGCGGGTGGCGGAGCATCTCGGGAACAACTGGCAGAGCGTTCACTATGTGGAGAACAGCCTGATGAACGCGCTGTTCGGGCTGGCCTTCTGGGAAGTCATTTTCGCGCCGCTGGAGGGCGTATTTCACAATCCGTATCAGGCGGGCCCCAGCGATATGTACGAAACCACCTTCCGCCACCGACGCGCCTCGCTGATCGCGGCGCGCATGCAAGAGCTGCGCGAAGGCGATTTGCAAGCGCTGCTGCTCGATGCCTGGGATCGCTACAATTCGTTTCAGTGTCGCTGGGTGGATTGGCGCCGAATCGACTGCGAACTGGTGGCGACGGCTGCGCACTGCATACCGCGCGCGCACCTGCTGGCGATTTTCGAGCGGCTGCTGTTCGACCCGCGGGAGAACCGCTGTGGCTTCCCGGACCTGATCGCTTTTGGCAATACACCGGGGGACTACTGCCTGATTGAAGTGAAGGGCCCGGGAGATGCGCTGCAGGACAGCCAGAAGCGCTGGCTGCGCTTCTTCGCCACACAAGGTGTGCCGGCGAAGGTGGCCTGGGTGAGCTGGCGCGATGCTTGAGCTGTCTGTGCCGATCACGCAACTGGCGCGTTTCTGCCATCGGCGCGGCGACATTGATCACCGTTTCACACCCTCACCGAGCGGCCCGGAGGGCATCGCGGGCCATCAACGCCTCTACCGCAAACGCCCCGCCAGCTACCAGCGGGAGTACGCGGTGGAGTATGTAGAGGAATCCGCCGATCTGCGCCTGACAGTGCGCGGACGCGCAGACGGCTACGACCCGGAGACAGGTGTGGTCGAGGAAATTAAAACCTGCCGCGTGCCGCCTTCCAGCATACCGCCCGATGTCATGGCGCTGCACCTCGCCCAGGGCAGGCTGTACGCGGCAATCATCGCCGCCACCACTCAGCTGCAGTCACTGACGGTGCGTGTCACCTGGCTGAATATCGATAGCGACGAGGAACATAGCCAGGACACCCACTTCGACGCCGCAAGCCTGCGTGAATTCCTGCTCGCCACGCTGGGCGCTTTCAGCGGCTGGCTGACAGCTCTGGCGCGACGGCGCGAGGCCCGCGATGCCAGTCTCGCCGCGCTGAAATTCCCCTACGGAGGGTTTCGCAGCGGCCAGCGGGAACTCGCGGAACTCACCTATAAATGTATCGATCAGGGCGGACAACTGCTGCTGGAAGCGCCGACCGGCATCGGCAAAACGGCGGCCGTGCTGTACCCGGCACTCAAGGCGCTGGCGCGTGGCAAACACGAGCGGGTGGTATTTGCCACCGCCAAAACCATCGGCAGGCGCGCAGCCCAGGAGACGCTGGCACATTTCAGGGAGGCGGGCTACAGCGGCAGCGCGCTGAGCCTCACTGCAAAGGACAGCATCTGTTTGTCACCGGGCCGCGCCTGCCACGGCGAAGACTGCCCCTATGCCAGAGGCTATTACGACAAGCTGCCCGCCGCACTGGAAGCGGCGCTCGCCGCGCCTGCGCTGGATCGCGAGACACTGGAATCGCTCGCCGGGCAGTTTGAGGTATGCCCCTATGAACTGGCGCAAGACATGCTGCCCTGGATGGATGTAGTCATCGCCGACCTGAACTACGTGTACAGCTTGCATGCATCGCTGGCCGGTACAGGGGAGACGGACGCCCAACGCACGACCATTCTGCTCGACGAGGCTCACAACCTGCCGGAGCGCGCCCGCGGCATGTACAGCGGCCACCTCCACAAAGCGCTGGTGATGCGCGCCAGGCGGGCCGCCGGCGGGGAACTCAAGCGCCGGCTCGAGCGCATCAACCGCTGCCTGCTCGCACTACAGCGCCAGCCGTGGCTGGAATCCCAGTGGCACAGCGAGACCCGGCTTCCCGAGCCCCTGATGGCCAGCCTGCGCGATTTCACCGCCCACGTTGCCAGCGAGCAGGCGCGCGAGCCGGCACTGCTGGAGCGGATTCCACCCCTCAGGGATCTGTTCTTCCAGGCACTGCAATGCTTGCGAGTGGCCGAGCAGTGGGGCGAGGATTACCGCCTGCAACTGACTTGCGGCTCTGCGCCGCAAAGCCTTGTGGTGACTTTCAACTGCCTCGACCCCGCTCGCCTGCTCGCTGCAAGGCAGGCGCGGGCGCACGCCGTGACGGCTTTTTCCGCAACGCTGTCACCGCTTGCCTGGATGCGCGGGCGTATCGGCCTCGCGCAGGATGCCGTGTGCAAGCGCGCGTCATCCCCGTTTCAGGCTCAGCAACTGCGCGTACAACTGGCCACGCATATCGATACACGCTTCAGTGAGCGCGAGCGCACGCTGGAGCAACTGGCCGCGCTACTCGTGGAGTGGCTCGCGGCCCGGCCCGGCAACTGCATTATCTACTTTCCCTCCTACCGCTACCTCGCCGACTGCCTGGCACTGCTGGCGCAGCGAAATCTCGCGCGCTCTGTCTGGACACAGCAGCGCGAGGGGGATGACAAGCAACGCCAGGAGCTGCTGGCATGGCTCGCGGAGCGCCGGGATGTCGCGGCATTCTGCATACTGGGAGGCGTATTCGGCGAAGGCGTGGATCTGCCCGGTGACCAGCTCACCAGCGTTGTGATCGTCGGCGTCGGCATGCCGCAGGTGAATCGCGAGACCCGCGAGCTGCAGGCATGGTACCAGCGGGAAACCGGCGCCGGTTTTGACCACGCGTTTCTCTTCCCCGGCATGCAGAAGGTCGACCAGGCACTGGGGCGGGTAGTGCGGCGCAGTGAGGACTGCGGCAGCGCGCTGCTGATCGATATGCGCTACGCCCGCGATGAGTATCGAAAGCTGCTCCCACCCTGGTGGGAGTATCACCCCTGGACGGCAGCGTCGTCCGGCGAGTAATGGCGGCGGTCTAATTAATTGGGCCGGCGGATGCTTGTTGCTCCGCCTGAACCCGTCAGATTAGCCAGCTTCCCGCGCTCTGCGGTAGTGTTTGCGGCCCGCGCGATGCCGCGCCGGGATTCAGCAGCTGAATATCGGGCATTATTCCAGCCGCCTGCCGCCTGTGCTACAGTCGGCGGCTGCTCTGCACACCGCCAACTTAACACGGTCGCTACAGCGGCTAAACAGCCGGCCCGTAGAGGCCCGTCGAAGAGCGTCTGCACTCTCTGCACAGCCCTCGACAACAATGGTTTTAGGGAGATTACACCGCATGCGTATCGCCATTCCCAGAGAAACACACCCGGGAGAAAACCGGATTCCGATCATACCTGCCGACGCCAAGAAACTGGTGCGCCTCGGCGCCGACCTCGTGGTAGAGGCCGGCATGGGCGCCGGCGCCGGGTTCACCGATGAGGAGTACAGCGAGGCCGGCGCTACCGTCAGCAGCGACCGCGACGCCCTGTTCGCCGAAGCCGACGTGTTGCTGCGTCTACGCAAGCCGCAACTGGAAGATATTGGCAAAATGAAGCGCGGCGCGGTGCACATCAGCTATCTCGACCCGTTCAATGAACACGGCCTGGTCAATGCATTCAAGGAGGCGGGCGTCACGGCGATCAGCATGGAGATGATCCCGCGCACAACCCGCAGCCAGAAAATGGACGCGCTCAGCTCGCAGGCCAACCTCGCCGGCTACGTGATGGTCATGCAGGCCGCCACCCATCTGCCGCGCATATTTCCCATGATGATGACACCGGCCGGCACGCTCAAGCCCGCCAACGTATTTGTGATCGGCGCCGGGGTGGCGGGCCTCCAGGCCATCGCTACTGCCAAGCGTCTGGGCGCCAAGGTCACCGCATTCGACACACGGCCGGTGGTTGCGGAGCAGGTGCAGTCGCTGGGCGCCAAGTTTCTCGAAATAGACCTGGGCGAAACTGGCGAGACCGCCGGCGGCTACGCCAAGGAACTCACGCCGGAGCAGGTCGAAAAGCAGCGCCAGGCGCAGAAAGATGTGATTGCGAAATCCGATGTGGTTATCACCACCGCACAGGTCTTTGGCCGCAAGCCCCCGGTGCTGGTGACCAAAGACATGATTGAAGGCATGGCGCCCGGCTCCGTTATCGTCGACATGGCGGCGGAAACCGGCGGCAACGTTGAAGGCTCGGTGCCCAATGAAGTGGTGCAGATCGGCGGCGTGAGCATCATCGGCAAGGGCAACCTCGCCGGCGAGGTGGCGCGCGATGCCAGCCAGATGTATTCCTCTAACCTGTTCAATCTGGTGGAAGACAACTGGAATGAAGAGAGCAAGCAGTTCGTGGTCGATTTTGAACACGATATCCTGCCGGGCTGCATCATCACCCACGGCGGTGAGGTGACCAACGAAACCATCAAGAACGTCCTGCAAGGGGGTGCCTGACATGATACCGGCCGAAGTATTCCTTACCTTTATTCTCATGCTGTCGATTTTTCTCGGCTTTGAGCTCATCAACAAGGTACCGGCAACGCTGCACACACCGCTGATGTCCGGCGCCAACGCAATCTCGGGCATTACCGTGGTGGGCGCCATCAGCCTCGCGGGCACCGGTCAACAGGACCTGGCCAACTGGCTGGGGGCCGGTGCGGTTGCACTGGCGTCGATCAACGTCGTGGGCGGTTATCTCGTCACCGACCGCATGCTCGCGATGTTCAAGAAGAAGAAGGGGGCTTAAGGCGACATGGAAACGCTCATTCAATTTGCCTATGTGGCCTCTGCGGCCCTGTTCATTTTTGGCCTGAAGCAGCTCGGCTCACCCGCAACCGCCAGGCGCGGGAACATGGTCTCGTCCATCGGCATGCTGGTGGCGATCGTTGCCGCCCTGCTGGACCAGGGCATCGTGGAGTACCAGTGGATTCTTATCGGCTTCGCTGTGGGCGGCGCAATCGGCGCGGCGGCGGCACGTCTGGTACAGATGACTGCAATGCCGGAAATGGTCGCGCTGTTCAACGGCTTCGGCGGCATGGCCAGCCTGCTGGTGGGCTGGGCGGCACTGGCGCCCGGCGCCGGCACATTCACTCTCGTCACTATTGTGCTGTCCATCCTCATTGGCGGCCTGACTTTCACCGGCTCGCTGGTAGCCTACGGCAAGCTGAGTGAAAAAATCGGCTCCGGCGCGGTGCTGTTCAGTGGCCAGCAGATAGTCAACAGCTTCATCGTGCTCGGCATTCTCGCCAGCGCCGTGATGTTCTGCCTGGACCCGAGCAACATGACCTGGCTGTTCGCAGTGATCGCGCTGTCGCTGGTGTTCGGTGTGATGGCGGTCATCCCCATCGGCGGCGCCGACATGCCGGTGGTAATCTCGCTGCTGAACTCCTACTCGGGCCTCGCGGCCTGCGCAGCCGGTTTCGCCGTAGACAACAACATCCTGATCGTGGCCGGCGCACTGGTTGGCGCATCGGGCATCATCCTCACGCAGATCATGTGCAAGGCAATGAACCGCTCGCTATCCAATGTGCTGTTTTCCGGCTTCGGCAGCGCCAAGCAGGAAACCACCACGGTCGAGGGCGAGATCAAGCCCATTACGGTGGAAGACGCCTTCTACGTGCTAGAGGCGGCAACCAGCGTTGCCATCGTACCCGGCTACGGTATGGCGGTGGCCCAGGCACAGCACGTGGTGAAGGAACTGATGGAGCTACTGGAGAAAAACGGCGCCGAGGTCAATTTCGGTATCCACCCGGTAGCGGGACGCATGCCCGGGCACATGAACGTGCTGCTTGCCGAGGCCGACGTGCCCTACGATCAGCTGCTGGAAATGGACGACATCAACCCGCGCATGGAAACCGTGGACGTTGCCATCGTGATCGGTGCCAATGACGTGGTAAACCCCGCGGCACGAGAGGTTGAGTCCTCGCCGATCTACGGCATGCCGGTGATCAACGTTGACAGCGCGCGCACCGTCTTTGTACTCAAGCGCTCCATGGCCTCCGGCTTCGCCGGCATCGAGAACCCGCTGTTCTACAAGGACAATACGCGCATGCTGTTCGGCGACGCCAAGGAATCCATTGCCGGACTGATACGCGAGTTCAGCTAAGCCTGACACGCAACGACAAAGCCGGCTGACAAGCCGGCTTTTTTTTGCCGTACCGGTTCAACTGGACGCCCAGTCAAAGGCCAGCACCTCGCGAATATCCGCACTGCCAACGGCGAGCATCAGCAGCCGGTCGACGCCCAGCGCCACCCCGCTGCAGTCTGGCAGACCGTATTCCAGCGCTGCCAGAAGCTGTTCGTCAACCGCGCGCACCGGCTGACCACGTTCACTGCGGCGGGCGTTATCCGCTTCGAATCGCCGCCGCTGTTCAGCGGCATCGGCGAGTTCGCAATAGCCGTTGGCAAGCTCGAGACCGTCCACATACAGCTCGAATCGCTGGCCCACTTCAACATCCCCGGCAGGTACATTGCGCGCCAGTGCCGCCTGCGATGCCGGGTAGTCAAACACGCAACACATACCCCGGCCCGCCAGGCGCGGCTCGATCACATGGCTCATGAGGAGGTCGAGCCACATATCGCGGTCACCGTCTAAATTGCCGGTGTCGACGTGCTCAGCTGCCACTGACGCCAGCGTCGTGGCTGTTGCCGTCATGGGGTCAACGCCCAATTCGGCGACAAACAGTTCGCGGTAGGCATACTTATGCAGCGGCCGCTCGCCGATGCAGTGCACCACCAGCCCGGCGACCTCGGCCATGAGCTGGTGATGGTCAAAGCCCGGGCGATACCACTCGAGCAGCGTGAACTCCGGATTGTGGCGCGCACCCGCTTCGCCATCCCGGAACGCCTTGCAGATCTGAAACACCGGTTCGCCGAACATCGCCAGCACGCGTTTCATCGCATATTCGGGAGAGGTCTGCAGAAAGCGCGGCGCGCAGACGGAGACGCCGCGCTCCACCAGCAGCGGTTCCAGAGCCGGGTCAGTGACGCTACTGGAGCACAGCAGTGGCGTGTCAATTTCCAACACACCACGGGTGGCGAAAAACTCGCGTATCGTCGCCAGCAACTGCGCGCGGCGCTGCAATATCTGCAGCTTTGCAGTCGGCCGCCAGCTCATGCGGAAACGGGCGGGGAGAGAGAATTCAGGATTTGCTGGCGCGGCTCTGGTACTCACCGGAGCGGGTGTCCACGCGAACCACTTCTCCCTGGCTGATGAACAACGGCACTTTCACCACCGCGCCCGTGCTCAGCTTGGCCGGCTTGTTGCCGCCGCTGGCGGTATCGCCCTTGAGACCCGGGTCGGTCTCCACAATTTCGAGCTCGACAAAGTTCGGTGGCGCAACCGCCAGGGGCGTGCCGTTGTAGAGCGTGACCTCGCACCGCTCCTGCTCCTTGATCCACAGATACGAATCACCCACGGCGGCCGCGTCGGCCTGAAACTGCTCGAAAGTGTCCGGCTCCATGAAGTACCAGAACTCCCCGTCGTTGTAGAGGTACTCCATGGTGCGATCCATGACGTCCGCAGCCTCCAGGGATTCTCCGGACTTGAAGGTTCGCTCCCATACGCGGCCGGTCTTGAGATTGCGCAGTTTGACGCGGTTGAAGGCCTGGCCCTTGCCGGGCTTGACGAACTCGTTGTCGAGAATGCTGCAGGGGTCGCCCTCCAGCATGACCTTCAGACCGGGGCGGAATTCATTGGTGGAGTAGGTTGCCATGATGCGCTCTTGGGTAGTCCCTGAAAAATGACGCCCATGATAACGCACGGGGCCTGGCAATGGCAGACGCCCGCTAGTGGCCACCACCACAATTGAGCTATTCTAGGCTTCGGGCAGCGTCACCACGACAGCGACAGCAGGAGCCTGACAGCATGGCAGGTGAAGCGAAAATCCGGTTGACCATTCCCCGTCAGGACCGCGAGGCGTTCAGCCTGTTCCGGCTCAACGCGGTGGCCGCACGCGAGTGGGCCCTGCAGCTTCCCGTCACGCGTATCCAGTCTGCCGCGCAACAACTGGCGGATGCCCTCATCGAACTGAACCGCTGCAGGATCCCTCCCGAGACACGTTTCGCTATACTGGAGACGCTGCGGCCGAATGTCGATGCCGTTGTCTCCAGCCTCAGCAAACGCTATCTCAGTCAGCCGCTGGTCATGCCAGACGGGCCGCGCCAGATGGCCGAACTGGGCAACAGCCTGCTGTCGACAACCGGCACTGGCTACACCATCGTGGCCATTGAGGCCATCAGGCAGCGGGACTCATTGCGTGAGATGAATGCCGCCCGCCTCACCTGCGAGTCAATACACCGGGCATTGCTGCACTATAGTCGCGGCGTTCTCCAGACGTTCCAGCTCTACAGGCCCCTGCATATGCAGGGCTGGCAGGTGCTGCACCAGCTCTTCGCACTGGCCGAGAGCCAGCAGTTGAGCGAGTTGCCGGTACCCGAGCCGCTATGGGGCGCAAACACGATCCGGGGAGCCTACCTGCAGAGCGTGCTGCTCGGATGCTGCAAGCTGAACCAGTTGCGCCAAGCTGATATGGCGCTGGTATTCAAGGCGCTGCGCGATTGGGCTCCACTGGTAAAGCTGTACCCCCCGGGCAGCGACGGCGGCCTGTTTGTGGTGGACATAAACAGCGACCTGCCGCCGCTCTACAGTGCACTGCATACGCGAACAGAAGCCAGTCACAGCCGCTATATCAACACCGCACAACTTGTTGAACAGCTCTACCGCCTAAAAGCCACGGCAGCCGCGCAGGAACCTCGCAGCCAGACAGACACCGCGCTATCGCCACAGCTGATCGACCACCTGATTACCTCACTGGGCAACATGAGTATGCGCAATTTCACGCGCACACCTGCCAGCACCCCACTGCGCGTTTGCCTCGGTCTTAGCGCCACTCACTATCACGTGGCCGGGGGGCGCAGTTTCGATGCGTTGCTGGCCGGCAGCAAACACCTCGCCAGCGCCACCGCGGTTGAGGACAGGAACCCGTTCCTGCCGCCCCCCGGGCCGGAGGATAACTGGCCGCAGGGAAATTCCGCGGCGGATCGGCCGCGCGACAAATGGTCGTCGGAAAAGCCTCCCCACCAGCGGATTGAGTACGACCTCAACGTGGATGCCAGCACACGCCCCGGCCATTTCGAGGAAGTCGATATCTCCCTGCCACAACATGAGCGCTACCCTGTTTTCAGCGTGGCGCTGGCGGATGCAAGCCCCGGCGGCTACTGCCTGCAATGGACGGAAGAACTGCCGGCGGATATTCGCACCGGGGATATCGTCGGACTCAAGGAGCAGCACAGCCGCGAGTGGGTGATTGCGGTTATTCGCTGGCTGAGCAGGCTGGAGAGCTCGCGTACACTCATTGGTCTGGAGCTGCTCAGCCCGGGAGCGCTGCCTTTTGGCGCCATGATTCACCAGCCGGACGGCAGCAAGACACCACCGATGCGCGCCCTGCTGCTACCGGAGATCAAACTCGTAGGCCAGCCCGATACGCTGCTCACGCCACAAGCCAGTTTCCGCGAGCGGCAGCGGGTAACGCTGATCAACGGCAGCGAATCGTACACCGTGCAGCTACTCACCCAGGTGGCGGCATCACCCGGGTTTGCCCGGTTTGAGTTCCGCTATGTGAAGGAGCTGGGCGATGTGCTTGCCGCGGAGCATCAGCATATACTGGATTCGCCCTACGATTCCGTGTGGAGCAAAATCTAGTGCGCAACACTGCAACGCCCGGGTAGTGCCAACGCCTTAAATGTGTCCCTGATAGCGATCTGAAAAACCCAGCAGGTAGAGAATGGCGTCCAGGCCCAGCGTGGAGATGGATTGCTCGGCAGACTGCTTCACCAGCGGCTTGGCCCTGAAAGCGATGCCGAGCCCGGCGATACTCAGCATGGGCAGATCGTTGGCGCCATCACCCACGGCAATAACCTGCTGCAGGTCTATACCCTGCTCGACCGCCAACTGCTGCAGCAGTTCCGCCTTGCGCGCTCCATCGACAATCGCACCCTTGATCTGGCCGGAAACCGCGCCGTCAACAATATCCAGCTCATTGGCATAGATGTAATCGATACCCAGACGCTGCTGCAGATGGCGTGCGAAGTAGGTGAAGCCGCCCGACAGAATGGCGGTTTTATAGCCCAGCTTGCGCAGCGTCGCGATGAGGTGCTCCGCGCCCTCGGTGATGCTCAATTCACCCGCAACCTGTGCCAGAGCGCTTTCCGGCAGGCCTTCGAGGAGCGCGACGCGCGCGCGAAAACTCTCGCTGAAGTCCAGTTCACCGCGCATGGTGCGCTCGGTAATCGCGCTCACCCGGTCGCCCACGCCGGCGAGCCGGGCCAACTCGTCTATCACCTCCGCTTCAATCAGGGTGGAATCCATGTCAAATGCGACCAGCCGCCGGTTGCGACGGTACATATTGTCTTCCTGAAAGGCGAGATCCACCTCCAGGGCGCCGGCGACTTCCAGCAGTTCACGACGAAAGGCCGCCGCGTCAGACAGGGTGCCGCGCGCGGAGAATTCGACACAGGCCTTGCTCTGGGCCGGTAGCTTGCCAATGGGTATGCGCCCGGACAGACGGTTGATACCGTCGATGTTGAGGCCATGATCGGACACGACAGCCGTCACCCGGGCAAGTTGATCGGAAGTAATCTTGCGCGCCAGCAGTGTGACGATATAGCGCGCCCGACCGTGACCTTCCACCCACTGACTGTAGCTCTGGGGCGTTACACTGCTGACGCGCAGGCGCAGATCCCTGTCGCGCGTAAACTCCGCAATGGCAGCGCTCAGCTGTTTTTCATCACAGCTTTCGGGGAGTTCGGCAAGAATGCCGAGGGACAGCGTGGCGTGAATCACCGATTGGCCGATGTCCAGAATATTGGCCTGCTTCTGCGAAAGAATTCCTGTTACGCCGGCGGTAACCCCGGCCTGATCCTGACCGGAGATTGTTATCAACAGAATGTGATTCACGCGGAGCGCTCCGGATTCAATCAGGCCGCCATTCTACTGATCGCACGCGATGCTGCAAAGCGCGTCACGGCAGCCGCGGAATTGCTCCGGCATGCGCATACACGCCTGAATCTCTGGTTTATACTGCAGCGCACCCAACGCCATTAAAGCTTCCAATGCTGTGAAAAGCCGTCTGCGCAATACCAGTCTGGGCCAGCAACTGGCCGTCCTCGCTGCGCTGCTTTGTCTGCTTGTCAGCCTCGCGCTGGTGACACTTGCCGCCATCTCCAACAGACACATGCAGGCGCAACTGCGCGACGAGTATGGCTCCGCACTGGCACAACTCATCGCGCGCAGCGTCAGTACCGCGATGGAAAGCGGTGATCTACTCAGTGTATCGGCGTCTCTGCAACGTTTTGTCGCCATCTCCGCGGCAGACCAGGTCCTCCTCACGGGTGTGGACGGCAAAGAGCTGGGTCAGGCCGGCAGCGCGCCTTCCAGCCATGGTCAGCACTACAGCGCTGAGGTGTACATTGACCAGGATGTGGCCGGCCGCGTGAGCCTGGCCGTGCATGACGAGGAGGCGCGCGCAGCGGAGCGGCGATTCATACTCAGCCTGCTCGGCCTGGCTGTTTTGCTCAGTCTCAGCGCCTACGGAGCGGCCCGTCACTTCGGCCAGCGCCTCGGCAGGCAGCTGCGCGGCCTGGCGAACGACATTGCGCTGGCCGACGACGAACCCAATGCCCGGCCTGTGAATGAAATGGCGGCGCTGGCAGGGGAGATCGCGGCACTGCCAATGGACCTGCTGCGCACACGCGCGGAACCCGGGCCACAGGACGAGAACTACCAGACCACCGCCGTGCTCTACCTGCATCTCACCAGCTTGTCCGGATACGTTGATACGCTGGATGAAAGCTCACTGCAACGCTACACCAACCAGCTGCACCAGGTGGTCTACGCGGCATCCGGCTTCTACGGCGGTGACCTCCAGGTAGCCCGCCAATTCGGGCTCGCGGTGTACTTCAGTGGCCAGAGCAAGGCCGGAAGCGCGGCCTTTCGCGCGGCGTCCTGTGCGTGGCTGGTGCGTGCCGTGTGCCGCGAACTGGAGCAACAGATGTCACTCTCCATGAATATCGCCATGGCGATCTCCCAGAGCGAACTGGGAGCCGGCGATGCGGGGGATATCTACCCGGGACTCTACATGCAGCACACCCTGGATGAGCTTGCCCTGGTGTGCGCCAGCAAACCGCCAGAGCTACTGCTCTCGCCCGGGGCCTGTGAAGACATGGATATCGCCAGCCGCCTGCAGGTGAGGCCAACGGATGTCGGCAACTACGCGCTGATCGAGGAGTTTGCGGGAACCTACCAGGATCTTCTGGAGCGACAGCTGCGCCTGATCATGAAACGCCTCACCGACCCCTCAGTAAGCATGCGTCACGCCTAGCCCCGTGGGTCGCCCGCACCGACCGCCAACCCGCCTCACAGGCGCTATCCGGTTGAGACAGGCTTGCGCTCCACCTCAATGCGATCCACTTTCTGGAAACCGCGCGGAAGTTTGTTGCCGCGCCGACCGCGCTCACCCCGGTAATGCGCCAGGTCTTCGCCCTTGAGCCGGATGTGGCGCTTGCCGGAATACACAATCAGTGCGTCAGCGGGCGCCAGTACCTCGATCGCCACCACGAATTCTTCCCTGCTCAGTACGCGCGCCGATGGAATGCTCATGAGTTTATTGCCCTTGCCGCGTGGCAGCTGTGGTAACTCCGCCAGCGGGAAGAGCAGCATCCGCCCTTCATTGGACACCGCGACCACCCAGGCCTCCTCCACCGAGGCGGGAATGCCAGCCGGCTGCATCACCCGCGCGCCCCTGGGCAGCTTGAGCGCCGCCTTGCCCGCGCGATTCTTCGTTTGCAGGTCTTCCAGGCGCGCTACAAAACCGTAGCCCGCATCCGAGGCCAGCAGATACAGCGCGTCGTCCGCGCCGATCATCACACCTTCGAAGGTCGCACCCGAGGGCGGGTTGATACGCCCGGTGAGCGGCTCGCCCTGGCCGCGTGCCGAGGGCAGGTTGTGCGAGGAAATGGTGTAGGCGCGCCCGGTGGAATCGAGTATCACCGTGGGCTGGTTGCTGCGCCCGAACGCCGACATCTTGAAGCTATCGCCCGATTTGTAACTCAGCCCGTGGGGATCTATCTCGTGGCCCTTGGCTGCGCGTATCCAGCCTTTCTCCGACATCACCACCGTGATCGGATCGGCGCTCATCAGCTCGAGTTCGCTGAATGCCCGCGCTTCGTCGCCTTCTACCAGCGGCGCACGGCGCGCATCGCCGTACTTTTCGGCCACCGCCTTCATTTCGTTTTTCATCAGCGTTTTCATGCGCGCCGCGCTGCCCAGCGTCTGCTCCAGCGTGTCACGCTCGCTGTTGAGTTCATCCTGTTCCGCGCGAATATTCATCTCCTCAAGCTTCGCGAGGTTGCGCAATTTCAACTCCAGAATCGCCTCCGCCTGGACATCCGTGAGCTCAAAGCGCTGCATCAGGGCGGGCTTGGGTTTGTCTTCGGTGCGGATGATGTGAATGACTTCATCGATATTGAGATAGGCGATCAGATAGCCATGCAGCACGTGCAGACGTTTCTCGACACGCTCCAGGCGATACGCCAGGCGCCGGCGAACCGTCTCGGTACGGAATTTCAGCCATTCGCCGAGAATGCCGTCGAGCCCCTTTACCCCCGGGCGTCCGTCGATACCGATCATGTTGAGATTCACGCGATAGCTGCGCTCGAGATCGGTGGTGGCAAACAGGTGGCTCATGAGGGATTCGAGATCAACCCGATTGGAGCGCGGCACGATCACCAGGCGCGTGGGGTTCTCGTGATCCGACTCGTCGCGCAGATCCGCTACCATGGGCAGCTTGCGCGCCTGCATCTGCTGCGCGATCTGCTCCAGCACACGCGAGCCCGATACCTGGTACGGCAGCGCGTTAATCACGATATCGCCGTGCTCCTGCTCCCAGACGGCACGCAGGCGCAAGCCGCCGCGGCCACTCCGGTACATGGCGACAATTTCCTCGCGCGGCGTGATGATCTGTGCCTCGGTCGGAAAATCCGGCGCCAGCACATGTTCGCAAAGTTCTTCAACCGACGTCTTTGGCTTTTCCAGTAGCAGGATTGCCGCCTCCACGACTTCGCGCAGGTTGTGCGGCGGTATATCCGTCGCCATGCCCACGGCGATACCGGTGGTGCCGTTGAGCAGTACGTTCGGCACTTGCGCCGGCAGCACCAGTGGCTCATCCATTGTGCCATCGAAGTTGGGAATCCAGTCCGCCGTGCCCTGTCCGAGCTCGCCCAGCAAAACCTCCGCATAGGCCGTCAGGCGTGACTCCGTGTAGCGCATGGCTGCGAATGACTTGGGATCATCCGGTGAGCCCCAGTTACCCTGGCCATCCACCAGCGGATATCGATAGCTGAAATCCTGCGCCATCAGCACCATGGCCTCATAGGCGGCACTGTCGCCGTGCGGATGAAATTTACCGATCACATCGCCCACGGTGCGCGCGGACTTCTTGTACTTGGCGGAGGCTTTCAGGCCCAGTTCACTCATCGCATACACGATGCGGCGCTGCACCGGCTTCAGGCCGTCACCCACATGCGGTAGCGCGCGATCGAGGATCACGTACATGGAGTAATCGAGGTACGCCTTCTCGGCGTATTCCTTCAGGGATATCTGTTCGGTGCCGTCGGCATCCAGTTCAAAGGTTTCAGACATTGTTGTGAGCCTGTGCTGCGCTGTGTGTGGCCTGGTTTAACGTTGGGTGTGCCTGCGGAATCAGCCGGTGCGGCGTGTGCCTCGCAGGCCGACGAGCTGCTCGTTCAGGTTGACGATGGAGTTGGCCATATCCACCAGCAGGCTGTGAATCGTTGCCGGATTACTCTTGATAAGCTCGGTAAACTGCTCCTTGGGGACTTTAACCACCGAGCAGGCGGTTTTGGCGCGCACCGTGGCACTGCGATCGGCGTGCGTCAGCGCCGCCATCGCACCAAAAATCTCGCCTTCGCCGATGCGGCCCACGCTCACATCGTCCACCAGCACTTCCGCCACGCCCGCAGACATATTGAACACAAAGTCCGCCCTGTCACCCTGGCGAATGATGATGTCACCGGGTTCGTACTCTTCGAATCCCGGCGTTGCCGTAACGTCTTCGGGCGCATTTGCGGCGGTGATGCGCAGCGTCATGCCGGCGTAGGTTATCAGCAGGCGCGTCCACAGGCGTATGCCCTGCGGTTCGTCGAACACGCGTTGCATGAAATCCAGCGCGGGGTAGGCGTCGAGGCGAGCGCCGGATTCACTGGCGTAGAAAACAGCGATCTGCTCGTCGCCCGTGCCGGTGATATCAGGCAGCAGAATGTCCCCGGCTTCCAGGGTATACACGGTTTTGCCCTGGTAGCGCGCACTGATCAGACCGCTGCGCACCACGTAGAACTGCTGGCCGTCGAAACCACGAAAATTGCCCGCGGACGTGGGCTCCACCTCCAGGGCAATTGCGGGCATGCCCACCACCTCTAACAGAGCCGCAACCAGCTCTCTGAACTGTTCACCCAGGGTGGCGAAATCGACTTCGTCAGTATTGGCCAGCATAGTTGCCACTCCGTTTGGGTCGCCGCCAATCACCCCGGCGCATGCTCATGCACAGGGCTTTTGCCACGGGCGCGACTCGGCCTATAGTAGCAACTTCAGACCCGGCGGAGAACGCCGGTCCGGATTATTGTAGAGGCCCCCTATGGCATTGCAGTGGAGTACTCCCGGCTTCGAAGAACTCAGCCTGAATGTGCTTTACGCGGTATTGCGCCTGCGCCAGCAGGTGTTTGTGATTGAACAGCAATGCATCTACCCCGATCTGGACAACAAGGACCAGATCGCCCGGCATATGCTGTGTTTTGACAACACTGAGTTGATCGCCTATCAGCGCTGCCTGCCGCCCGGCGCAAGCTACCCGGAGAGCGCTCTGGGACGCGTGATAGTCGCGCGCGCACACCGCGGCCACGCGCTGGGTCGCGAATTGGTCATGCGCGGAATCGCCTTCAACCGGCAGCACTGGCCGCACGCTGAAATCTGTATCAGCGCACAGGCGCATCTGCAGACGTTCTATAGCTCAATGGGGTTCGTTGCCGAGGGCGAGGAGTATCTGGAGGACGACATGCCCCATCGCAAAATGCGCTACCCGGTCGACCGCAGCGCTAGCTCTCCAGCAGAAAGGTAACAGGGCCATCATTCACCAGGCTCACCTGCATATCGGCGCCAAAAACCCCCGCCTCGACTCGCGGGTGCCTGGCTCGCAGTTCCGCCAGCAGATAGTCAAACAGGGGTTCTGCCTCGCCGGGCGGCATTGCCGCAGAGAAGCCGGGCCTGAGCCCCTTGCGCGTATCCGCTGACAGGGTGAACTGGGATACCAGCAGCACGCCACCGGCAACATCCACCACGCTGCGGTTCATGCGTCCCGCCTCGTCGCTGAACACGCGATACGCCAGCAACTTCTCGAGCATGCGCCGGGCACTCCCGGTGTCATCCTCGCGATCCAGCCCCAGCAGAACCAGCAGCCCCTGCCCGATGGCTGCGACGCGTTCGCCGTCTATTTCCACACTGGCGGTTGCCACCCGCTGTATCACCGCTCGCATGCCCTGGACGCCTACTCGCGCGAGGCGCGCTTGCGCTCGTGCTCCTTGAGGAGTTTCTTGCGCAGGCGGATGCTCAGCGGCGTGACTTCCACCAGTTCGTCGTCTTCGATGAATTCCAGTGCCTGTTCCAGGGAATGCTTCACATAGGGCGTCAGGGTAAGCGCCTCGTCGGTGCCCGAGGCGCGCACGTTGGTGAGCTGCTTGGCCTTGGTGGGGTTCACCGGCAGGTCATTGCCGCGACTGTGCAAGCCAACGATCTGACCTTCGTATACCTCCGTATTCGGGCCAACGAACAGCCGCCCACGATCCTGCAGGTTGTACAGCGCGTAAGCCAGGGTTTTGCCGTTCACCATCGAAACCAGCACACCATTGCTGCGATGCATGCTCTCGGCGTTCTTTACCGGCCCGTAGTGATCGAACACGTGCGTCAGAATGCCCGAGCCGGAGGTCATGGTGAGAAACTGCGAGCGGAAGCCGATCAGACCGCGTGCGGGAATGATGAACTCCAGGCGCACGCGCCCCTTGCCGTCCGGGACCATATTTTCCAGCTCGCCGCGGCGCCGGCCGATTTCTTCCATTACCGAACCCTGATGTTGCTCTTCGCAGTCCACCAGGAGCTGTTCGTAGGGCTCGTGAATCTCGCCGTCCACTTCCTTGCGGATAACCTCGGGCCGGGAAACACCCAGTTCGAAGCCCTCGCGACGCATGCCTTCTATGAGCACCGACAGGTGCAACTCCCCGCGCCCGGACACCCGGAACTTGTCGGGGGTGTCTCCGGGTTCCACCCGCAGCGCCACGTTGTGAATCAATTCCCGCTCCAGGCGTTCCTTGAGATTGCGCGACGTCACGTACTTGCCCTCCTTGCCGGAGAAGGGCGAATCGTTCACCTGGAAGGTCATGCTCACGGTCGGCTCGTCCACCGACAGCGGCGGCATGGCCTCCGGGGCCTCCGGGTCGCACAACGTATCGGAGATATTCAGGCCCTCGATGCCAGTCACGCAGACGATATCCCCGGCCTCGGAATTCGCCACCTCCACGCGCTCGAGGCCGAGATAGCCCATCACCTGCAATACCCGACCCTTGCGCTTGTTGCCATCACTGGAAACCACCACCACCGGCGTATTGGGCACCAGACGGCCACGGGTGATGCGCCCGACACCAATAACACCCACGTACCTGGAGTAATCCAGAGCGGATATCTGCATCTGCAGCGGGCCATCCGCGTTCACCGCGGGCGCCGGCACGTGAGTGACCACCGTGTCGAACAGCGCCTGCATGTCATCGCCCATCGCCGCGTGGTCCAGCCCGGCAATCCCCTCGATCGCCGAGGTGAAGACGATGGGGAAATCCAGCTGTTGATCTGTGGCGCCGAGCCGGTCGAAAAGATCAAATACCTGATCCACCACCCAGTCGGGGCGCGCGCCCGGGCGATCAATTTTGTTGATTACCACAATCGGATTCAGGCCGCGCTCAAACGCCTTGGAGGTCACGAAACGGGTCTGCGGCATGGGGCCGTCCACGGCATCTACCAGCAGCAACACGGAATCCACCATCGACAGCACGCGCTCCACCTCGCCACCGAAGTCGGCGTGGCCGGGGGTATCGACAATATTGATACGGTAGCCATTCCACTGGATCGCGGTGTTCTTGGCGAGAATGGTAATGCCGCGCTCCCGCTCCTGATCGTTGGAATCCATGATGCGCTCGGCGCCCTCTGAACGACGATCGAGAGTGCCTGACTGGTGCAGAAGACAGTCAACGAGAGTGGTCTTGCCATGATCGACGTGTGCGATGATGGCGATGTTGCGAAGTTTATCTATCAAGGGAATGCTCTACTTTTGCGGTATCTGGTGAATGGCAGCGTGAGGGGCCGGAGCCGAAAGCGGCGCGGATTGTACTCCAAGCGCGTGAGAAACACCCCCTCTGGCAATGTGATTATGGCCACTCTTCGCCAACCGCGTGGCTAAGCCGGGGGCTGTCGGACTGCGGCTGCCCGTCCGGGACTGCCCGTCCGGGACTGCCCGTCAGGGACTTGACAAGCCGACGCGTAACCGCCATAACCCACAACGCCCGACGGGGGCGATGATTTCACAGACGCTCTCCCAACGGCGTGCAGGTCGGTAAAGCCGGCGACACGCGATCATCCGCACCATTTTGTTGCGGTAACGCGCTATTATGGTGCTCGACGCACAGGTTCCGCACAAACTGTTGCGCAAACTCGCTACTTTTCAGTGAGTTAGCGCTAGCACCCTTTTGGCACAGCTCTTGCTTCCAGCACATGCAGTTTAGCGAGACTGGTTCAAATGTTCGGGCAGCCCGCCATGCCTGGTGCCAGAGAGCGACAACGCGGGCCAGCGAGTCTGGCTGATTTTTACTTACGGAGGACACACGATGTCAAAGAAAACCCGGGACCTCATCAAGGAAAGCGAAGCGCGCTGGGTAGACCTGCGCTTTACCGATACCAGAGGCAAGGAACAGCATGTCACCATTCCGACCGGCGAGGTGAAAGACAGCTTTTTTGAAGACGGCAAGATGTTCGACGGCTCGTCCATTTCGGGCTGGAAGGGTATCAACGAATCCGACATGATCCTCATGCCTGATGACAGCACAGCGGTGCTCGATCCCTTCACGGACGAACCCACGGTCATTCTGCGCTGCGACATCGTCGAGCCCTCCACGATGCAGGGCTACGACCGCGATCCGCGCTCGGTGGCGCTGCGCGCCGAGGAGTATCTGAAATCAACCGGCATCGGCGACACCGCCTTCTTTGGCCCGGAACCCGAGTTCTTCGTGTTTGACGATATCAAGTGGCACGCCGATATCAGTGGCGCCGGCTACACCATCTCCTCGGACGAGGCGGCCTGGGCGTCCAATCTTCCCTTTGAAGAAGGCAACACCGGCCACCGTCCGCGCGTCAAAGGCGGCTACTTCCCGGTTCCGCCGGTTGACAGCCTGCACGATATCCGCGCCGCCATGTGCAACGCGATGGAACAGATGGGCCTGCCCATCGAAGTGCATCACCACGAAGTCGGCACCGCGGGACAGTGCGAAATAGGCATCAAGTTCAACACCCTGATCTGCAAGGCCGACGAGGTGCAAATCCTCAAGTACTGCGTGCACAACGTGGCTCACGCCTACGGCAAAACCGCCACCTTCATGCCCAAGCCCCTGGTGGGCGACAACGGTTCCGGGATGCACGTGCACCAGTCCATTTCCAAGGGCGGCGAGAACATTTTCGCCGGCGACGGCTACAGCGGCCTGTCGGAAACAGCCCTGTTCTACATCGGCGGCATCATCAAGCACGCGCGGGCGCTGAACGCGTTCACCAACGCGTCCACCAACAGCTACAAGCGCCTGGTTCCGGGCTTTGAAGCGCCGGTGATGCTGGCCTACTCGGCCCGCAACCGCTCGGCTTCAATACGTATTCCCTACGAGCCGAGCCCGAAGGGCAAGCGCGTGGAAGTGCGCTTTCCGGATCCCTCCGCGAATCCGTACCTGTCTTTCGCTGCCATGCTGATGGCGGGCCTGGACGGCATCAAGAACAAGATCCACCCCGGCGATCCCGCCGACAAGGATCTCTACGATCTGCCGCCCGAGGAAGGCAAAGCCATCCCGACTGTTGCCTCGAGCCTGACCATGGCGCTGGAAGCACTGGATGCAGACCGCTCCTTCCTTACCGAAGGCGGCGTGTTCAGCGACGACATGATCGATGCCTACATCGAACTGAAGAAGGCCGAAGTGCAGCGTCTGGACATGACCACGCATCCGGTTGAGTTCGACATGTACTACTCTGTCTAGAACGCAGCAGCACCTCTGCAAAGGCCCGCAAACGCGGGCCTTTTTTTTGCTTTCAGGCGCAGCCACGCGGGTGTTCCCGGTTTTTCGGTTTTTCTGCTAACGTATAAACGAAACGTACGCCCGGGAGGGCAGGTCGATGTCGCGTGGATTTTTTGCAGAATGTTCCAAAGCGGGTGTTGCGGTGCTGCTGGCGGCGCTGCTGACGCCCTCTACAGGCCTGGCCGAGACAACCATCTACCGCACTACCGACGCCGAGGGCAATGTGGTTTTCACCGATGCGCCGCCCGCCACGTCCAGCAACCAGAGCGAACGCGTCGAGATACAACCAACCAATACCACACCGCCGCCACCCGAAGTCGAACGGGTGATGCAACCGGCGGAGCCAAAAAAAGCCACGACCAAATGGGAAGTGGGCATCACCTCCCCCGCCAACGAGACGACCATTCCCATGGGCCCGGGCAATTTTTCCGTTGGCGCCGAGGTAAAGCCGGCGCTCGGCGCGGGACAGCAGCTGCAACTGATGCTTGACGGCTCACCGCAAGGCGAGCCGCGCCAGACGGGTAGCTGGGATCTCACCAATGTATTCAGGGGCGAGCACAAGCTGACGGTCAGGGTGGTAAACGATTCGGGAAAAACCCTCGCCACCTCCGAGCCGGTGACGGTGTATGTCATGCGGCCCATACAGACTCGCGTTCCCGGTATCTGAGCTTCACTGGACATACCACACCATATGCACCATAATGGTGCATATGCCGTTTAAATACAGCTTCACATTGCACCATCCATCCTGCCAGCAGGCGCTGACTACTCTCGCAATTATCAGGTGCAAGCACTTACTTACTTCCCATGCACCGAATGCAGGCATGCGGCGTGTTTTCCTCCATGAGTTACTACGCTGGCCCCATTTTTGCTATGGCTAGTGACCAGGGGCAGATCGCAGGCCGCAGTCGGGCCACAGGGGTGAGCCTCCGCGGGCCCGGGGTTCAGCGCGGGAACAGGATGAAACAGGATCAGGTCATTCTCGACAATCTCAGTACGGGCATCATTGCGCTCGACGACAGGCTTCGCGTGACCGCGTTGAACGCCGCGGGACAGGCGATGCTGGAGACCTCCGAAGCCCGCTGCATCGGACAAAGCGTTGACAGCCTGGTCCTCCAACCTGGCGAATGGATCGAGATGCTGGAGCAGGCGCTGGCCAACAACAGTCCGCATGCCAGTCGCAGCATGCCGCTGATTCTGCATTCCGGTCAGGAGATTCATGTAGACGCCATCATGACACCGGTGAACGACCATCGCGGCGCATTCTGCCTGGTGGTGGAACTGCTACCCGTGGACCGGCTGTTGCGAATCACCCGGGAAGAGAGCCTGCTGCATTCACACGAAACCACGCAGGCTGTCGTTCGCGGCCTCGCGCACGAGATCAAGAACCCGCTCGGAGGCGTTCGCGGCGCGGCGCAGTTGTTGGCGCGGGAGCTGCCGGACGAAAGCCTGACGGAATACACCAATATCATTATTCGCGAAGCGGACCGGTTGCGCGATCTCGTAGACCGCCTGCTGGGGCCGAATCGACAGCTCGAACGCGCGCCAATGAATATCCACGAGGTGCTCGAGGACGTGCGCAAACTGATCGCTGTGGAATCCGGCAACCGGGCACGCATTGTGCGCGACTACGATCCCAGCCTGCCGATGCTCTCGGGAGACAAGAGCCAGCTTGTGCAGGCGGTGCTCAACATCATGCGTAACGCCCTGCAAGCCGCGGAAAACCCGGACAACTGCGTGATTACGCTGCGCACGCGTCCACGGCGACAGTTCACCATGGGCGCGCGCCCGCATCGACTGGTGTGCCGGATAGACATCACAGACAACGGGCCAGGAATTCCCGAACACATGCTGCCCGTGATATTCGCTCCCATGGTTACCGGTCGCGCAGACGGTACGGGCCTGGGCCTGTCAATCGCACAATCGATCGTCAACCGCCATGGCGGCATCATCAATTGTGACAGCAGCGCCGGCGAAACCACTTTTTCAATTTACCTGCCAATGGAATCAGAACATGCAGAGGGACGCTAAAGTCTGGGTAGCAGACGACGACAGCTCGATCCGCTGGGTACTCGAACGCGCGCTGAGTCAGGCCGGCATTGCCAACGAAAGCTTTGCAGACGCCGACGAGTTGCTCAGCAACATCGCACGCGAACAGCCCGACGTGATCATCAGCGATATTCGCATGCCGGGCACCGATGGACTCGCCCTGCTTACACGCATCGGTGAACAGTTCCCGGAACTGCCGGTTATCATCACTACGGCGCATTCCGATCTGGACAGCGCGGTCGCCTCCTACCAGCAGGGTGCTTTTGAATACCTGCCGAAGCCCTTCGATCTGGATGAGGTGGTCGCGATAACCCAGCGGGCTATTGCGCACTCGCGCGAGCGGCGCGGTGCGCAACCGGAAGCCGCCGCGCTGCCGCAAACCGAAATCATCGGCGAAGCCCCGGCGATGCAGGAAGTGTTCCGCGCCATCGGCCGCCTCGCGCACAGCAATATCACAGTGCTGATCAATGGCGAATCCGGCACCGGCAAGGAGCTGGTAGCCCGGGCATTGCACCGCCACAGCCCGCGGGCCAGCCAGCCATTCATCGCCCTGAACATGGCTGCCATTCCCAAGGATCTGATGGAGTCTGAACTGTTCGGGCATGAAAAAGGCGCCTTTACCGGCGCCAACAGCCGCCGCGAGGGACGCTTCGAACAGGCGGACGGCGGTACGCTGTTTCTCGATGAGATCGGCGATATGCCCCCGGACACGCAAACCCGGCTGCTCAGGGTGCTCGCAGACGGTGAATTCTATCGGGTGGGCGGCGCCGTGCCGGTCAAGGTGGACGTGCGCATCATTGCAGCGACTCATCAGAATCTCGAGGGCCTGGTACAGCGCGGTAACTTTCGCGAGGACCTGTTCCACCGCCTGAATGTCATTCGCATCCATATCCCCAAGCTGGCGCAGCGCAGGGAAGACATCCCCCGCCTTATGCAGTATTTCTTCCAGCAGGCGGCGCAGGAGCTGGGCGGGGAAACCAAGGTGCTGCTGCCGGAAACCGAAACATTTCTCACCAACCTCGAGTGGCCCGGCAACGTGCGTCAATTACAAAACTGCTGCCGCTGGATTACAGTGATGGCATCCGGCCGCGAGGTACACCTCTCCGACCTGCCGCCAGAGCTGGGCACGAGCAGCGCCGGCCCCGCCGAGCAGGAACAGACCGACTGGCGCGACATGCTGCATAGCTGGGCCCGCAATGAGCTCATTCTCGGGCGGCAGCGCATCCTGCAGGAGGCGGTGCCAGCCTTTGAAAAAGTCATGATCGACGTGGCGCTGAAACATACGCACGGGCGCAAACGCGACGCGGCCGAGCTGCTGGGCTGGGGACGCAATACGCTAACGCGCAAAATGAAGGATCTGGAGCTCTAGTAGCGAGCTTGCTGCGCGTGTTTCGTATTGTCCTGTATCAGCCGGAAATCCCGCCCAATACCGGCAACATCATCCGCCTGTGCGCCAACACCGGCTGCTCGCTGCATCTTATTGAGCCACTCGGCTTCGATATGGATGATCGCCGGATGCGTCGCGCCGGGCTTGACTACCGCGAGTTTGCCGCCGTGCATGTGCACAGTGATTTGCAGGCGTTCATCAACAGCGAGGGGCATCCGCGCCTGCTCGCCGTTACCACGCGCGGCAGCGCGCCCTACCACAGGGTTAGCTATCGCGCCGGCGATGCACTGCTATTCGGGCCGGAAACGCGGGGCTTACCCGCAGAGGTGTTGCAGGCACTGCCGCCAGAGCAGCGCATGCGAATTCCAATGCTGCCCGGGAGCCGCAGTCTCAACCTGAGCAATGCGGCAGCGCTTGTGGCCTATGAGGGACTCAGGCAGCTCGGCTTTCCCGGCCTGGCCTGAAGCAGCCACGCCGCCGGGGGCGAGTGCTAGTGCGTGGCCTGCTCGTCGTCCGCGGGGGCCGCTTCCGCCTTCTGCTTCGCCTGCTGCTGCGCTTGCTGGAAGAGCGCATCGAAATTTACCGGCGCCAACATGACGGCGGGAAAACCGCCCTTCACAACCAGGTTGTCGATAGCTTCCCGCGCGTAGGGAAAGAGTATATTCGGCGCGGCCGTGCCCAGTATCCGCCGCAGATCATCGCCCTCAAAGCCCCTGAGCAGAAACACGCCCGCCTGATGCACTTCGCACAGGAAGGCCGTTTTCTCCTGCACCTTGGCGGTAATGGTGATCACCAGCACCACCTCGAAGTTGCCCTCTTCGTCAACTTTGTCGCTGCGCGTATTCAACTCGACGTTGACCTGGGGTTGCCACTGTTCGCGGAAAACCCCCGGTGACATGGGCGATTCAAAGGAGAGATCCTTGGTATAAATACGCTGCACGGCAAACTGCTGCTGGGATTGTTGCTGGTTTCCTGCTTGTTCTTCGGCCATTTAGCCGTCCTCCGATAGAGTCGTCATAAAGTCGATGGGATGTTCAGGCCAGAAGGGCATCCAGTTGCCCCCGGCGCTCCAGGTCGTACAGCTCGTCGCAACCGCCAACGTGGCGTTCACCGATCCATATCTGCGGGACCGTACGACGGCCACTGCGCTCCGTCATCTCGCGTCGCCGCTGCGGCTCGGCATCCACGGCAATCTCCTGAAAGTCGATGCCCTTTGCAGTCAACAGTTGCTTTGCGCGCACGCAATAGGGGCAGAAACGCGTGGTATACAGCGTAACTTCGGCGCTCATCGATTCACGGTCGGCAACTGCAGGTTGCCCCATTCCATCATGCCGCCTGTCATTTTGTAGACTTGCTCGAAATTCGCCGCTTTCAGCTGCTTGCCGGCGGTACCCGCCTGCTGGCCCATTTTGCATACCAGCACGATCGGTTTTCCCTTGTGCTTTTCGAGTTCAGTCATGCGTTCAGGCAATTTCGCGGCGGGGATATTGATAGCGCCGGAGATGTGGCCCTGTTTGTAATCGGATGCATCGCGCAAATCGAGAAACAGGCCGTCCTCGCGGTTGACCAGCGTAACGGCCTGCTGCGGGCTCAGGGAGGGGCCGCCCTTGCGCGTCTCATGTGTAAACAGCATGACTGCAACCACCAGCAACGCGGCAACCAGAATCCACTGTTGCGCCATAAATTCGAGAAACAAAGCCATGCTATTGCCTGGAGGTACCTGTCTGCTGCGGTCAGAATTGCCGGGGCGCGGCACCGGGGCCTTTGGCCAGCGGAGTCCCGCCCGCGTGAAAGGGCGGCAGTATACAGGGTCTGTGGAAACGCAACCAGCCTGCGCGGCCCGACCTACGCGGCCCGACCTGCGCGGCCCGACCTGCGCGGCCCGACCTGCAGCGGGCGCACATCCAGCAATGGCCGCACGCTCAAAACTGATATGCTTGTTAATATACAGTTAGCCTAAAATAATTCTCCGTCCACCCGGACGGACCATCTCGTACCTGGAGATCATCATGCTGAAATCTATCTGCCCCACAATCGCGCTCTCCCTTCTTGTTAGCTGGCCCGTGCAGGCCGACCTGAGTTACGCCCAGCGCGTGACCGTGGAAGCCTCCGGTGGCATGTCCATGTTCGCATCGAAGGGCACGGTGCTGACGCAGATAGCGGGTGACAAGGCGCGCATCGAGAACGATATACAGCTCAGTTCGAGCCTTGCGAGGGCGTTCGCCGGCAGCGGCAAATCCGCGGCCATTGTGCGCCTGGACAAAAACCTGCTGTGGAACCTGGAGGTCGACAAACAGCAATATTCCGAACAGAGCATGGCGGAACTGCGAGCGCAGCGAGAACAGGCCATGCAGGCAATGCAGTCGCAGCCCGGCGGAGCGGGTCTGCCGGTTTCTGCGCAGGGCTGCCAGTGGGGCGACAGCGAGATCGAATTCGAACGCCCAGGCGACAAAGAAAAGATCGCCGGTATCAAGGCCAGCAAGAACATCGTGCGCATGCACCAGTCCTGCCGCGATGCCCAGACAGGCAATACCTGCGAGATGACCTGGGTGATGGAAAGCTGGCTCGCGCGGAATGTACCCGGGCAGAGGGAAGCCGACGATTTCCGTTCTGCCTGGGCCCGGGCCCTCGGTATCAACGAGGCAATACCCGCGCTCGACGGCCCGGCCGCCGGCCTGCTGCACATGTTTGCCAATAACTGGGAAGAGGTGGCCGGGGAGCTGGAAGCGATGCGCGGGTACCCGCTGCGCACCATCCTGGAAATGGAGATCGGCGGCGAACAATGCAAAACAGCAGCCGGCACCGCCATCGCCATGGATGAGATGTGGTCCGACGCATCCACCGCTGCCTACAATGCGGCGCTTTCGCGCAGCGGTAGCGAGGCCAGTAGCGCCATCGGCAGCGCCGCAGCGGATTCCCTCGGCAACAGCGTGGCAGGCTCGATCGGGGGCGCCGCAGTAGGCGCGGCCACCAGCGAGCTTATCGGCGGACTCACCGGCATGTTCAAAAAGAAGAAGGAAGCGCCGAAGCCACAACCGGCCAGCGCCTCACCGCGCGTCAGCGTGTTCAAGATCTCCAGTGAAATCACCAGCTGGAATGACAACAGTATCCCGAAGGAGCGTTTCCAGGAGCCCGCACAATGGACCAGGCTGTAGGGTTCAAGGACGCCTGAACGCCACCGGCAAGCCTGCAACAGGGCAGCACCGCACCGGCTGAACCAGACCCCGCGACGGCCGGCCGGCGGATGCGCGCCAACCGCATACGGGGTAGAATTGCGCGCTCTGAATGCCGTCCCTTCCCGGGTGATTTACTGGACCATCTATGAGTGAAAATAAACGTACGCCAACCCTCCTGATCATCCTCGATGGATGGGGCTACCGGGAAGAAACCCGCGACAATGCCATCGCCGGCGGGAACACGCCGGTGTGGGACAGGCTTTGGCGGGAGGCGCCGCATACACTCATTTCCGCCTCGGGCGGCGACGTCGGCTTACCCGGCGGCCAGATGGGCAATTCCGAGGTGGGCCACATGAGCCTGGGCGCGGGACGCGTGATTTACCAGAACATCTCCCGCATCGACAAGGCGATAGAGGACGGCAGCTTCAACCGCAACCCGGCCTACACACAGGCCATCGACAGCGCCGTTCAGGCAGGCGGCGATGTGCACGTGTTCGGCCTGCTATCTAACGGCGGCGTGCACAGCCACGAAGATCATATATTCGCCGCGATACGCCTGGCCGCGAGCCATGGCGCCCGCGTTTACCTGCACGCCTTTCTCGATGGACGCGACACGCTGCCGCGCAGCGCCGGGGCGTCTTTGCAACGCGCAGATGAACTGTTTGCCGAGCTGGGCTGCGGGCGCACCGCGAGCCTCTGTGGCCGCTACTACGCGATGGATCGCGACAATCGCTGGGAGCGTATTGCAATCGCCTATGAACTGCTGACAGAAGGCAAGGCGGAGCACACCGCGCCCGATGCTGCCTCGGGCCTCGAAGCCGCGTACGCGCGCGATGAAAGCGATGAGTTCGTGCTGCCCACAGTGCTCTGCGGCGAAGGTGAGGAGCCGGCAATCGTCGGCGACAACGATGCGGTGATTTTCATGAACTTCCGCTCGGATCGAGCGCGCCAGCTCACCCGCGCTTTCGTCGCACCGGACTTCGACGGCTTCCAGCGCGCGGCTGTGCCGCAACTGGCCGCTTTTGTCATGACCACAGAGTATGCCGACGATATTCCCGCCAGTTGCGCCTTCGCGCCGGAGAGCCTGGACAACGTGCTGGGCGACTATCTGGCACAGCGCGGCATGACACAGTTGCGTATCGCCGAAACGGAGAAGTACGCGCATGTGACGTTCTTTTTCAGCGGTGGCCAGGAAGCGCTGTTTCCCGGCGAGGAGCGCATGTTGGTAGCCTCGCCAAAGGTCGCCACCTATGACCTCAAGCCCGAGATGAGCGCGGGGGAAGTCACCGACAAACTGGTGGCGGCCATCCGCTCTGGCGACTACGACTTCATCGTCTGCAATTACGCCAACGGCGACATGGTAGGCCACACCGGGGTGTACAGCGCCGCGGTTAAAGCCGTGGAAGCGCTCGACGAGTGCCTCGGTCGCGTGGTGGACGCGCTGGAGGAAGTGGGTGGCCAGGCACTGATCACCGCCGACCACGGCAACTGTGAGCAGATGCTGGATTACGCGTCAGGCCAGCATCATACACAGCACACCACTGAACTGGTGCCACTGGTGTACGTGGGGCCAAAACCACTGCAGCTCGACAGCGCAGGCGGTATTCTCGCCGATGTGGCGCCCACCCTGCTCGGACTCATGGGTCTGCCGCAGCCCGGCGAGATGTCCGGCAAGAACCTGCTTACCGACCCCGCCTGAGAATCGCCGCGGTGACAACCGTACCAGCAACATCGGAACGGGTTGGTCGCTCGCGCATGGTCCGGAGCCTGCTGCTGATGCTGATGCTCGGGATGCCGGTAGCCGGCTTTGCGCAATCCGAGGAGGAACAGACCCGCGCTGCGCTCGACAAGCTGGACAAAGACATCCAGCGCATCAACCGGGAAATATCCAGCGCCAGCAGCAGGCGCAGCAAACTGCAGGAGCAGTTGAAAGCCGCTGAGATCGAACTTGGCCGAATGCAGCGCGACCTGGCCGCCAACCGCAGCGCAATCGCAGACAACGAGAAAGAACTGGCCAGGCTGGAAAGCGAGCGCAAACAACTGGAAGACGCGCGCGACACCCAGCAGGCGCGCATCGCCCGGGAGCTCAAGGGCGCCTGGCAGATGGGCGCTCAGAGCCAACTGAAGCTGTTGCTGAATCAGGAAGACCCGCACACACTGGCGCGCGTCATGGCCTACTACCGCTATCTGTTCGAGGCGCGCAGCGAACTGCTGGCTGAATATCGCGGTACGCTCGAAGAACTGGCCGGCGTGCAACAGCAGATAGACGCCTCCACAGTGGCGCTGGCGGAACGCGAAGCCGAACTCAAGTCCCAGCAGCAAGCAGTGATGAACGCCCAGGGTGAACGCCAACTGGCTGTGCTCGACCTGAGCGAGAGCATCGATAGCAACGCCGAGCAGCTGAAAGAGAAAGAAGCCGACCGCCAGAAGCTCGAAAGCCTGCTCGCGGCAATAGAAGAAGCCGTGGTGAACCTGCGGGTTCCGGAAGATTTCCAGCCCTTCAGCAAGGTGCGCGGGAAGATGCCCTGGCCGGTAGCGGGAAAACCCAGCAACCGCTTCGGCAATCCGCGCAATGAGGGCAAAATGCGCTGGCAGGGGGTGGCTATCCCGGCCGAGGAAGGCGCCACGGTGCGCGCAATCCATCATGGCCGCGTGGTGTATGCCGACTGGCTGCGCGGTTCCGGCCTGTTGTTGATTATCGATCACGGCGACGGCTACATGAGCCTCTACGCGCACAATCAATCGCTGCTGAAAGACGTGGGCGAATGGGTGACCGCCGGCACCGCCATCAGCACCGTTGGCAATAGCGGCGGGCAGGATCGATTCGCCCTCTACTTCGAGGTGCGTCACCAGGGCAAACCGGTGGACCCGGCCGCCTGGTGCCAGGCCTGATGTTCGCGTTTGGCACTGGCCCTTCCGAATAGGGTAAACTGGCTCTTCTGTATCAAGAGGAGCCGGCTCCGGCTGTCATTATGTGTTTCCTTCCCACGCCACTGCGCAAGCTGGCCGCCTGCATGGCCCTGTTCGCGCTGGGCAATCTTCAGGCTCAGGCTGCCGTTGAAGAGCACGGCGCACTGCCGCTGGACGAGTTGCGCACCTTCGCCGATGTTTTTCACCAGATCCGTATTGGCTATGTAGACGAGATCGACGACAGCAAGCTGCTGGAGTACGCGATTCAGGGCATGCTGATGAGCCTGGACCCGCATTCCGCGTACCTTACCGATGATGCGTTTCGCAACCTGCAAACCAGCACCAGTGGAGAATTCTCCGGCCTCGGGCTGGAAGTCGGCATGGAGGATGGCTATGTCACGA
>TARA_R110000823_G_scaffold171736_11_pt1 | contig 36433 bp, 29 predicted proteins | sample TARA_R110000823 | Tara Oceans TARA_R110000823 (sample SAMEA4397722) | marine metagenome | biome: Polar Biome; feature: [DCM] deep chlorophyll maximum layer (ENVO:01000326); material: water (ENVO:00002006), including particulate matter (ENVO:01000060) such as... | depth 20 m | reverse complement strand
CTCTCTACCTGCAGGACGCGGGGGCTTCGCCCTGGGGCCGCCGCGTACTGGAGGCGATTTCCTTCGCCCTGGCTCCCGGGCAGATTCTGGCCGTGGCCGGACCGAACGGCGCCGGCAAGTCCAGCCTGCTACACCTGGTTGCCGGCGATATTCAGGCAGACGCCGGCAGCATCATGCTCAATCGTAAGGCCCTTGCCGACTGGAGCTCCGGGGCACTGGCCAGGACGCTGGCGTACCTGCCCCAGATGTCGCTGCTGAACTTTCCCTATACCGTCGAGGAAGTCGTGTTGCTGGGGCGCATACCGCATGCAACCGGTGCGAGAGCGGATTCGGCGATTGCCGCGCAGGCCATGCGCCTCACCGATACACTGTCACTGCGTGAGCGCCTCTACACGCAGCTCTCCGGTGGCGAAAAGCAACGCACGCAGCTGGCCCGGATATTCAGCCAGGTGGAAGCCGGGGGCTCGCTGGCGGGCAAGCTGCTATTGCTGGATGAACCGACTTCAGCGCTCGATCTGGCGCATCAGCAACAGATTCTCGAGGGGGTGCAGGCGCTTGCCGATCGCGGTTGTGCTGTGATCCTGGTCATCCACGAACTGAATCTCGCGGCACGGGCGGCAGACCGCATGCTGATACTTGATGGCGGTCGACAGATTGCGCTGGGCACACCACTGGAAGTGCTGACCCAGGCGCTGTTGCTCAAGGTGTTCCGCATTGAGGTTGAGATTGCCACCCATCCCCTGGGCGGTTTTCCCGTAATCACGCCCGGCTACAGGCTACGCGGATGATCAAAGGCTTGCTCGACACAGGCAGGCTTGTACCGGCGCTTCTGCTCGCCTGCCTGCTGGCACCCAACGCACATGCCCTGCGCGTGATGGATTTTGCCGGGCGGAGTGTTGAACTTCCCGCACCGGCCGAACGCATCGTCGCCCTCGCCCCGCACATCGTTGAAAACGTATTCACTGCCGGCGCGGGAGACAAACTCGTTGGCGTGGTGAGCTACAGTAATTTCCCGGAAGCGGCAGGACAGATCCCCATTGTGGGCTCTTACAACGCTTTCAGCTTCGAAGAGATCGTGGCACTGAACCCTGATCTGGTGCTGATGTGGGGCTCGGGGAACGGGATGCAGACGCTGGCCAGGCTCGAACGGCTGGCCATCCCGGTGTACGTGAGCGAATTGCGGGCGCTGGCAGATATACCGGAAAGCATACGCAGGCTGGGTCAACTTGCCGGCACGCAAGCGGTCAGTGAACTGCAGGCGACCCACATTCAGGCAGAACTCGACAAACTGCGAAGCCAGTACAGTGAGCAACAATCACTCAGTGTGTTCTACCAGATCTGGAACGAACCGCTGCAAACGGTCAACGGCGAGCACCTGATCTCCGAGCTCATCACGCTCTGCGGCGGCAGGAATATTTTCGCCAGCTCACCCGCGCTCGCGCCGCGTGTCAGCGTCGAATCAGTCCTGCTGGCGAATCCGGATGCCATAGTCGCCTCCGGCATGGGCCTGGCGCGTCCGGAGTGGCTGGATGACTGGCGGCGCTTCCCTTCACTGGCTGCCGTGCGCAACAATGGTTTGTTCTTCGTTGACCCCGACCTCATTCAGCGCCCTACGGCGCGAGTGACCAGCGGTGCACGTGCCCTCTGCAGGCAACTCGATACACTGCGCCGGACCATGTCAGCTAAACAGTCAGCCGCGCATGGATAAAGCGGCGCGCTCGTCCTTGCCAGCCGCCATGACTTTGTTAAGCTCTGCCCTCGACCACCGCTACCCCATCAGTAGACAAGGAATACGCCATGAAGCCCGAAACCATTGCGCTGCACGCCGGATTTAGCGGCGACCCCGCCACCAATGCCGCCACCACGCCGATCTACCAGACCACTTCGTTCACTTTCGACAACACGCAACATGGCGCCGATTTGTTCAACCTGGCCGTACCGGGCAATATCTACAGCCGGATCATGAACCCCACCAACGCGGTGCTGGAGCAACGCCTGGCGGAGCTGGAAGGCGGCGTCGGCGCGCTGGCGGTCAGCTCCGGTATGGCGGCAATCCGCTATTCGATCGAGGCCATCGCCGAAGTCGGCTGCAATATCGTCAGTACCTCCCAGCTCTACGGCGGCACCTACAACCTGTTCGCCCACACCTTCCCCCGCCAGGGCATCGAAGTACGCTTTGCAGCGGGCGATGAATTCGACCGGGTAAAATCCCTGATCGACGGGAATACTCGCGCGCTGTTCTGCGAATCCATCGGCAACCCCGCCGGCAACATTGTCGACATCCAGGCGTGGGCCGATATCGCCCACGCCGCGGGCGTGCCGCTGATCGTCGACAATACTGTCGCCACCCCCATACTCTGCCGCGTGTTTGATTTCGGCGCTGACATCGCGGTGCATTCACTCACCAAGTATATCGGCGGACACGGCACGACTATCGGTGGAGCAATTGTCGATTCCGGCAAGTTCGACTGGGCGGCCCACCCCGACCGCTTCTCCATCATGAGTACGCCGGACCCTTCCTACCACGGAGTGGTGTACACCGAAGCCATGGGCGAAGCGGCCTACATCGGCCGCTGTCGCGTGGTGCCACTGCGCAATACCGGCTCGGCCCTTTCGCCACACAGCGCGTTCCTGATCATGCAGGGCCTGGAAACACTCAGTCTGCGGATGAAGCAGCACTGCAAGAATGCCAAAAAGGTCGCGAAGTATCTGCAGCAGCATCCGCAGGTAAAATGGGTCAACTACGCAAGCCTGAAAGACAGCCCCTATCACGATACCTGCAAAAAAATCTGCGGGGGGCGCGCCGCGGGCATTCTCAGCTTTGGCATCGAAGGAGGCATTGAAGCGGGCACGAAGTTTATCGACGCGCTGCAATTGATTCTGCGGCTGGTGAATATCGGCGATGCAAAGTCACTGGCCTGTCACCCGGCGAGCACCACACACCGTCAGCTCAACCCGGAGGAACTCGCATCGGCGGGAGTCAGCGAAGAGATGGTGCGGCTCTCTATCGGCATTGAGCACGTGGACGACATTCTCGCGGATATCGAGCAGGCGCTGGCAGCGGCAAAATAAGCCCACAAAAAAGGCCCGGAGCGCACGCTCCGGGCCTGTTCGAATCAGCGCGGGCAAGCCCGCGCCCAACACTCAGAAGTTGTAGGTGAAAGACGTGCCGAAGGTGCGCGGACGATTGCGGACCGTGCGGTCGTAGGACGTCAGGTTGAAGGCCAGCGCATCGCTGTAGCTATAGATGGCCTCTTCGTCCGTCACGTTGTCCACGTACACCAACCACTCCCAGTTATCCGCGCTGGTGAAGCCCACGCGCAGGTTGAGAATGTCGTAGTCCGGCTTGCGGTTACCCGAGATAATGCCGTTGTCGGTAAGATCGTCACCCGCCTCGCCAGCCAGCTCCAGGGTTTCGTCAACGTAGTTGTAGTTGGCGACCATGAAGAACTCGCCGGTATCGACCGGAATCACGTAATCCAGCGTGACGTTGGCTGTCCACTCGGGCACATCGGCAAGCTGGTCACCGGACTCAATGCCTGCCTGCGGCACGTCGTCCTGAAACTCGGCCTCGGTATACCCGGCTGCCAGGCTCACCGTAAAGTTCTCGGTAACAGCGGCCAGCAACTCGAGCTCGGCGCCCTGGGTTTCTGCCTCACCAATGTTGGTGGTGAAGTTCACGCCGCAGGTACCGCTGGTGGTGACCACCTGCTGAATGTCATCCCACTGCATGTGGTAGATGGCGCCATTAAAACGCACCGCATCCGAGAGCGTCGCCTTCCAGCCAAACTCGTAGTTAATTACCTCGTCGCCCTCGAAACTGTCGGGCGTGCCCGCAATGCCCAGCTCATTGAGATCCTGGTTGCAGGCAAATGCAATGGTATCGGCCGGATTGGTGCTGCGCGGTACCGTGCGGTTGCCGCCGCCCGGGCGCGTGCCGTTGGATACCGTGGCGTAGAGCTGGCTGTCTTCAGTGTAGTGCCAGGTACCTGTCAGTTTGCCCTGCACTTCCTGATCGCTGATGGACAGGTCGAGCTGGTTGGCGGTATCACGCGGCCCGCCACTGAAGGCAAGCCCCCAGTCTTCCTTGAACTGCTCGTAGGTGTAATCCAGATAACGCCCGCCCAGCGTTAGCGAAAAGCTTTCCAGGAACTCCCAGGTCACTTCGGAGAAAACCGCGTACTCTTCGTAAGTGCGCTTGTCCTGTGTATTCGCCAGGCCAGCAGGATTAATGGCAGGATCAAAACCACGCTGCATGCGATAGCCGGCGTCCGCCTCTGAATCCTTGTAGTAAATCCCACCCAACCAGTGCAGTCGCTCGTTGTTGTTCGAGTTGATCCGCGCCTCGAAGGTGGTATCTTCGAGGTCTACCGATTCGTCTGCAAACACCGGCATAAGCGCCGGACCAACGTCTTCCGCGAACAGGTTATTGGTGGCGTCGGTAATGTCTTCGGTGTTGTCCGTATCGCGCTCTATGTAGGAGAGACTGGCCAACAGATCCACGCCACTGAGACTGTGCCCGTAGGTCAGGTTGCCCATGGTGAACTGGTCTTCATAGGGCTCAGGCGCATCAAACAGTGCCGGCTGCTCAAACTCGTCGTCCGGGCCGTAGTAGTTCGGTTTGCCGTCCATTTCCAGATCCTGATAGAACACGGATGGCTGGATGTAAGCGTTCTCGAACTCATAGCGGTAGGTAAGCCGCACTGCGGTCGTTTGCTCCGTGTTGACATTCTCGTCGAAGGTCTCGCCAGTTTCGCGGTCGACGCGATCGTAATAGCCATCGCGATCCGTGTAGGAAACAATCGCACGCAGGGCGCTGTTGTCGCCGGTGGCCAGGTTGGCCATGCCGTTGGCAATGTAGTTCACACCACCTTTTTCTGTATTCGACAGATCAAAGTTGATGCTGCCTTCGTTTTCACCCACCGCCGGCTGGCGAGTGATCAGGCGCACGGTACCGCCCATTGAACTGGAGCCGTAGAGTGTTCCCTGCGGGCCGCGCAATACTTCGATGCGCTCGAGGTCATACAGTTTGGGATCGAGATTGGCCTGCTGGAAAGAGGTGGACGAACCCGAGGAAATGATCTGGATCGGCATTTCGTCGATATAGAAACTCACCGTGGGGGCGACGCCGGTGGCCGCGGAAATGCCGCGGATATTCAGCTTGGTCCGGCCCGGTCCTGACGAGCGCAGAGAGAGAGACGGCACGGTGGTCGCCAGATCTGCAAAGTCGGATGCGCCCAGACGCGTAATCTGCTCGGCTGAAATTGCCGTGATCGCCATGGGTACATCCTGCAGCGATTCGCTGCGCTTGGACGCTGTAACTACCACTTCTTCGAGTTGTGCATAGCTGACAACAGGCACGGCGACTAAAACCGATGCGGCCATCAGGGATTTTTTAAATTGCATTGCGGGTGCTCCCTTGTTTTTTTGAGGTGTTTTTGCTGCCTGTCTTTTTTGTTGTGACGGGAGTTTATCGCGTCCCAAGGGCTGCGTGGCAGAGTCAAATTGTTATTATTTCATACAAAACAGGCAGGTGACTTGCAGCGGACGGGCGCGCCCCGACAACCAGATGGCGCGCGGCGTGCACGCCGGCCCGGGGAGGCCGGGAATCCGCGCGCCAGGGCTACATGGATAAGCGCAGCAGGGGTGGGATATCATCGGGTCGCTCGGCATCATCCAGGCGCGCGGCCACCTCCAGTAACGCCGGCCCCAGTTGCGGACGCACCTCTTCCGGGCGCAGCGGCTCCCCGCATTCACTGCAGGTGAGGGTCGGACGCGATTGCCCGCCACAGCGCTGGTGCACATATTCCAGCGGTGCACCCCTGCCCTGATCCATCCACTCGTCGCCCCAGCGCGCCAGGCTCATGAGAACGGGGTACAGGGCAAGGCCCTTGCGGGTCAAACGATACTCGTAGCGCAGCGGTCGATCGCAATAGGGGACCTTGACCAGAACACCGTGCTCCACCAGCTTGCCGAGCCGCTCCGAAAGGCGGTGTCGCGTGATGCCCAGGTTCTTCTGGAACTGATCGAAGCGACGCGTCCCGAGAAATGCGTCGCGCATGATAAGCATCGTCCAGCGCTCGCCAACGACCGACAGCGCGCGCGCCACCGAGCAGACCTGCTTGTCGATATCGTCCCAACGCATAGCCGAGCTCCTGCCGTGATGATTGATCGCAAATTGCAGATTAGCATACCGCCGATGACAAAACGCGGGCACAAAAAAGGGCGGGAAATCCCGCCCTGCTGCAGATGCCCGGAGCACCCGGCGTCATGCATGCGTCAACCGAACTGGTTCATCGTGTTGTCCTTGCCACCGGCTTTCAGCGCGGCCTCACCGGCGAAGTACTCCTTGTGATCGTCCCCCAGATCGGAGCCCGCCATGTTCTGGTGCCTGACGCAGGCAATGCCCTGGCGTATTTCCTTGCGCTGCACGCCGGCCACGTAACCCAGCATGCCCTGATCACCAAAGTAATCCCTGGCCAGATTGTCAGTGGAGAGCGCCGCCGTATGGTAGGTAGGCAATGTAATCAGATGGTGGAAGACACCCGCTTCCCGCGACGCATCCGCCTGGAAGGTCCGAATGCGATCATCAGCTTCAGTCGCCAGTTCAGAGGCGTCGTAATCGGCACTCATCAGTTTATCGCGCTCGTAGCCCGACACATCCTTACCCGCTTCAACCCAGGCATCAAACACCTGCTGGCGGAAGTTGAGCGTCCAGTTGAATGAAGGGCTGTTGTTGTAGACCAGCTTGGCATTTGGAATGACTTCGCGAATGCGCCTCACCATCTTGCCGATCTGGCCAACATGCGGCTTCTCGGTTTCAATCCACAACAGGTCAGCGCCCTGTTGCAATGAGGTTATGCAATCGAGTACGCAGCGGTCTTCGCCTGAACCCTGACGGAACTGAAACAGATTCGAGGGCAAGCGCTTCGGGCGCAGCAGTTTGCCACCGCGATTCAGCACCACATCGCCATTGTTCATGCTGGCGACATCCACTTCCTCGCAATCGAGGAATGCGTTGTACTGATCGCCCAGGTCGCCCGGCTCGTGCGTCACCGCAATCTGTTTGGTCAGGCCCGCACCCAGGGAATCGGTGCGCGCAACGATCACGCCATCCTCGACGCCAAGTTCCAGGAAGGCGTAACGCACGGCGCGAATCTTGGCCAGAAACTCCTCGTGCGGCACGGTAACCTTCCCGTCCTGGTGTCCACACTGCTTCTCATCCGACACCTGGTTTTCTATCTGGATCGCACAGGCGCCCGCTTCAATCATCTTTTTCGACAGCAGGTAGGTTGCCTCGGCGTTGCCGAAGCCCGCGTCGATGTCGGCGATAATCGGCACGACGTGGGTCTGGAAGTTCTCGATACTGTTGAGCACGGCCTTCTCCGCCACCTGGTCGCCGACTTCACGCGCGGCATCCAGTTCCTGGAACAGGCCACCCAGTTCCCGCGCATCGGCCTGTCGCAGGAAGGTATACAGTTCCTCGATCAAACCGGGTACCGCCGTTTTTTCATGCATCGACTGGTCGGGCAGCGGGCCGAACTCGGAGCGCAGTGCGGCGATCATCCAGCCGGACAGGTACAGATAGCGCTTGCTGGTATCGCCAAAATGCTTCTTGATGGCAATGAGCTTCTGCTGGCCGATAAACCCGTGCCAGCAACCGAGGCTCTGGGTGTACTGGCTGTTGTCCGCGTCGTACTCGGCCATATCCCTGCGCATGATTGCCGCCGTGTAACGGGCGATATCCAGCCCGGTCTGGAAGCGGTTTTGCAGACGCATGCGAGCGGCGGATTCGGGATTGATGCTGTTCCAGGCGCTGCCATTGCTCTCGCACAGGCTGGACAGTTCGGCGATCTCTTGCTGGTAAGTAGACATGATGTGACCCTCGATCCTATTGGCAATGCTGTCGTACGGCCCGCTGGAGGATGCGTTGCTACCACCAGGGCCAGATGGACCTAGTGTAGGGATCTGAGTTCTATAACTGAAATCAATAGATACGATTTTTACTATTTGCGCGGTGAATCGGGCGCCACCGGCGGGAGAGCGCGACTGCGCCGGATTGGCCTCCCGCTCAGGCCTCCCGCAGCAGACGCTCTTTCAGCTCACGCTTGAGCACCTTGTTGGTGGCATTGCGCGGCAAAGGCTGCTCGCTGAAGTGTATCCCGGCAGGTACTTTGTAGGCGGCGAGCCGCTCCCGGGCGAAATCGAGCAACGCCTGTTCGGCAACGCTCTGGCCCGCGTGCAAATGCACCACGGCGAGCACCGACTCCCCCAGGCGCTCGTCCGGCAGCCCGATAGCCGCCACTTCGCGCACTGCAGGGTGTTCCAGCAACTCGTTTTCGATCTCGATGGGATAGATATTTTCTCCACCGCGAATGATCATGTCCTTGGCGCGGTCTGCCAGAAACAAAAAGCCTTCGGCATCCAGATAGCCGATATCGCCGGTTTTCAGCCAGCCATCGCGCAAGTCAGTGGCGTTGGCTTCCGGCCTGTTCCAGTACTCGCGAATGTTGGCAGGACTGCGAACCCAGATTTCTCCGATCTCCAGCGGGGGCAATTCTTCGCCCTGCTCATCGCAGATGCGGAAATCCACCACCGGGTGCGGGAAGCCCGCCGCCCCTCTCTTTTCGCTGAAGGCGCGGCCGGTGTAGGAGGCGCCCTGTGCGTTGGTTTCGGTCATGCCCCACCCGGTGCCGGAAAAATTCTGCGGCAGCTTTTCGCTCACCAACTGGGCAACGCGCGGCGGCGTCGCCGCGCCACCGACTCCCAGAGAAAACAGACTGCTGGTGTCTCGCTCGGCGAAACCCGGCGCTTCGAGCAAATCGAGCACCATTGAGGGCGCGGCAGAAATTCCGGTGATGCGCTCACGCTCGATGTAATCCAGGGCGCGCTCAACGTCCCACTTGTACATCATGACAATGCGTCGCCCGCCACGCAGGTTGACGAAGAACTGGGCGTGACAGCCGCTGACGTGAAACAGCGGAACCGCAAGCAGCGAGGTCGGTTCGAAGCCCTGTTCCAGCATGGCGGTGATCAGCTCGCCATTGGTCATGGCCGCCGCAACCGCCGCACACTCCATATTGAAGATCGCCTGACTCAACGCGCGATGGGTAGATGCCGCTCCCTTGGGCTTGCCGCTGGTGCCCGAGGTGTACATGATCATCGCGAGGTCATCACCGTCGATTGCCACCGGCCGCGGGGTCTCCGCGGCATAGCCGGCAACAAAGGCCTCCAGGGAGTGCGGGTGGTCAGCGGTTGCGGGGCGCGCTATCAGCATGCGGATGCCGCGCTCGGCAAAGCGCTCTGCCACGCCATCGTAGCGCTGCTGGTCGAGGAAAACGCAACGCGCTCCGGAGTCTTCGACCGCGTGTGCGATATCGGCCGGCTGGCCCCAGCTATTGACCGGCACGACAACGGCTCCAATCATCACGATCGCCAGGTAGGCTGTCATCCACTCGGGATAATTGCGCATGGCGATGGCCACGCGGTCACCCTTTTCGATACCTTCCACCTGTAGCGCTGCGGCTATCGAGTCGGCTTCTGCAAAGAGCTGGGCAAAACTGCGTCGCTCATCTTCATAAACGAGAAACTCGCGCTCCCCGTGCTCCCGACCAACAGCCAACGCCTCAACCAGATTGGCTGGAGCATGGCGGTAATGGCGCTCTCCGGCGCTGCCTGTCTCGAGTTCATAGGGTGCGCCGGGTGCGGTAAGCTGCGCAATCGCGGCATCGAACTCTTGTTTCAAACTGGGCATTTTCCAACTCCGCGGGTCTTCGGTTGAGGCCACCGCTGGCAATGCAGGCAACTTGTCTTGCACGCACTATCCACGGCGAATAAACGCCCGCGATTGTGCACCAGAGCGGCCACTTTGCCCACCTCCAGCGGTCGCGCACGAGGCTCCGGTACAGGAGTTTAACCCGTGGCCAGGGCGCCCTCGACGGGGCGCTCCGTCCCCGGGTTGCTTGCACCGTGCCGCACCAGCCCGCATAGTCTAGACTTGAATGCATACCAATAATTTTTCGCGGGAGAACCACAATGGCCTACTTTATCACCGGCGGTACCGGCTTCATCGGGCGCAACTTCATTGACAGGCTGCGTAGCCGCGAAGGCGATATCTACGTGCTGACCCGCGCGGCCTCGCTGCATCGCTTTGAAGAACTGCGCGAGCGCATGGGCGAGGCCGGCGACCGCCTGATCGCGGTGGAGGGAGACCTCACCCAGCCGATGCTGGGTGTCGAGGAGGCGACCCGCAAGAAACTGCGGGGAAATATCCGCTATTTCTGCCATTTCGCCGCCATCTATGACATTGCCGCTTCCGCCGAGGTGCAGACCGCCACCAATATCGAAGGCACGCGAAGTGCCATTCAACTGGCAGCGGAGCTGGAGGCGGGTTCTTTTGAACACGTCAGTTCCATCGCGGCCGGCGGGCTCTACCCGGGCGTCTTCCGGGAAGACATGTTCGAGGAGGCCGAGAACCTCAGCCATCCCTACTTTTCGACCAAGCACGATTCCGAAGGTATCGTGCGCTACGAATGTCAGGTGCCCTGGCGAGTATACCGTCCCGCCATGGTTGTCGGAGACTCCAAAACCGGCGAAATCGACAAGATTGATGGCGTGTATTACTTTTTTAAAAGCCTGCAGAAAATTCGTGCCTTGCTGCCTCCCTGGTTTCCGCTCATCGGCATCGAAGGCGGCAAGTTCAATGTGGTGCCGGTTGATTACGTGGTAGATGCCATGGACCACATAATGCACAAGGACAACCTTGAGGGGCGCTGCTTCCACCTCACGGACCCCGAGCACTACAGCATGGGCAGTCTCATCAATGTGTTCGCCGAGGCCGGACATACCCCACGCTTCAGCATGCGCCTCGATACGCGCATGTTCGGCTTCCTGCCGCGCGTGGTGCGCGATACCCTGATAGGCCTGCCGCCGGTAAAACGCATTATCCGTCTGATGCTGGCCGACATGGGGCTGCCCGACTCCGTCACGATGTTTCTCAACTACCCCACGCGCTACGACAACCGCGACACGGAACGCGCACTGCAGGGCTCCGGCATACACTGCCCCAGGTTGCGTGATTACGCGCCGGTGATCTGGGACTACTGGGAACGCCATCTCGACCCGGACCTGTTCCTCGACCACTCATTGGAAGGCAATGTGGCCGACAAACTGGTGCTGATTACCGGCGCGTCTTCCGGCATCGGTAGAACCTCTGCCCTGCGCCTCGCGGAGGCAGGCGCGCATGTGCTACTGGTGGCGCGCAGCCTCGACAAATTGCAGGAGACCGCCGCCGAGATTGCCGAGCTGGGCGGCGTGGCGACGATCTACCAGGCGGACGCCTCCGACATGCACGACTGCGACCGACTGGTCGCCGAAGTGCTGCAAAACCATGGGCATGTGGACATTCTGATCAACAATGCGGGGCGCTCCATCCGGCGCTCGCTGGAACTCTCCTACGATCGCTTCCACGATTTCGAGCGCACCATGCAGATCAACTACTTCGGCGCGATTCGACTCACCATGGGGTTGCTGCCGGTAATGACGCAGCGCAGGCAGGGGCATGTGATCAACATCTCTTCAATCGCGACACTTGGCCCGAGTCCGCGCTTTTCCGCCTACGTGGCCTCGAAGTCGGCTCTCGACGCCTGGACACGCGCCGCGGCCGTGGAGTACTCCGATCTCAACGTGCGCTTTACCACCATCAACATGCCGCTGGTGCGCACGCCGATGATTGCCGCTACCACTGTCTACAATTCCATGCCGGTATTGAGCCCGGAGGAAGCCGGCGACATGGTCATGGAAGCGGTGATCAAGAAACCCAAGCGTATCGCCACACAGCTCGGTATTTCCCTGCAGGTGATCAACGCGATTGCGCCCAAACTATCGGAAATCATCATGAATGTGGTGTTCCGCATGTTCGGCGATTCTGCCGCGGCACGCGGCGATCAAACACCGGAAAACGTTGAGGTATCCAGCGAGCAGGTTGCCCTGGCGTCGCTCATGAAAGGTGTGCATTTCTAGGGGCTGGGGCTGCGACTCAGCTTACCGGTTCGTCCGAGTCGCGAAAATGCCGCATCACGTAGTCCACACGCTGGTCTGCCGGCCACTGCCGGCTGTCGGGCAGCTTTTCCGTGTGGCGCAGGCGCGGCAGCAGGCCTCGCCCGTTGGCAATCTGTATCGCCAGGCCGGGGCGCGCATTGAGTTCCAGTAGCTGCGGACCGAGGTGCTTGTCCAGCACCAGGTCCGTACCGATGTAACCCAGGCCCGTCATATCGTGGCATTTGGCTGCGAGCACCAGCATCTCTCGCCAAACGGGTACGCGAATTTCACTCAGGGTCAACCCGGTATCCGGGTGCACCGCAACCGGGCGACCGAATTGCACTGCGTGCAGGCAGCGCCCGTTGTCCAGCGCGAGTCCGACACCCACCGCTCCCTGGTGCAGATTGGCCTTGCCGTCCGAGGCATGCGTTGCCAGTCGCAGCATCGCCATCACGGGATAGCCCCGAAAAACGACTATCCGAATATCCGGTACGCCCTCATGCGAGTAGCCCGCGAAAATGTCGTCGAACGCAATCAGATCCTCGATGATCACCACGTCGGAGGCGCCGCCGAGCGAATAGAGGCCGGCGAGAATATTGCTCATATGACGGCGAATATCGGCAATCCCGATGCGCGCCCCGGAGCTCTTGATGTAATCGTCACCCTCGCGACCGATCACCACCAGAATACCTTTGCCGCCTGAACCCTTGGACGGCTTGAGCACAAAACTGTCGCTGTTGACCAACTGTCGCTCGATGTGGCTGATCTCATGCTGCTCACGCACCACGAACTGCAGGCCGGGCATGGGAACCCCGTACTCCTGCGCCAGCAGTTTGGTCTTCAGTTTGTCGTCGACCAGCGGATAGAGCGAACGTCTGTTGTAACGATTGATAAAGTCGACATTGCGGCAGTTCATGCCCAGCATGCCGAACTGGCGCAACTGCCTGACACTTATCCAGTGGGCTGTCACATCAAGTCATCCATGGCCCGGAAGCGCCGAAGCTCTGTCAATTTGTAACCGGTGTACTGCCCCATCGCGAGAATCAGCGCCAACAGCACCAGATTCAGCTCGGGGAAATTGAAAGTCAGATGCTTCAACAGCGCGGATTGCATCAGCAGATAGGCAATCACCGCCACCAGCAGGCTGCCGCCCCCCTGGGCCAGCACCTCGACCGGCCCCTCTTCTTCCCACAGGATGGACATGCGCTCGATCGTCCAGGCAATAATAATCATCGGGAAGAAGGTGATCGTCATGCCGGTGCTGTATCCCATCTGGTAGCCGATTACGCTGAGTACGGAGATGAGGAAAATCACCAGGATGATCAGCGTGGCCAGCCGTGAGACCATCAACAGGTTGAGCCGGGACAGGTAGCTCCGCAGTACCAGGCCGATAGCCACCACCGAAACAAAACTGATCAGGCCGGGCAGCAGCGAGGTTTGCAGAAACGCCAGGGAGATCAGCACCGGCATAAACGTTCCCGCCGTTTTCAGGCCTACTATGATGCGCATGAATACCACAACGACCGCGCCGAGCGGCAACAGCAATAGCAGCTTGAACATGCTCTGCTCTTCAATCGGCAGGCGATGCACGCCGATCGCCGCAAAAACACTGTCGGCATCACTCGCCTGGGCTAGCTGACTGGCGGGCACTGTCTGGCGAATCATGCTGAAGCTGACCCGTGATCCGCGACCGCCTGTCACATCCAGCACGGACACGCCGCCACGATGCCAAAGCAGCAGATTCGGCGGCACACCGGTGTCCCCGGTCTGGGGATTGAACAACACCCACTCACCGTCGGAGTAAACATCCACCATCGGTGTGAGTTCCTGCCGTCGGCGGGCGTCCTCGAGATAAAGGCCCATCACCGAATGCGTGGGAATGCCTGCGCGGCCCAGCAGAATCATGAATAGCTCGGCGCGATTGATATCGGCAGATAACAGTAGCGCCGTGTTCTGGTCTGCGCCCGGATTGTTCAGCAGGCGGATCAGCTCACGCGCGAGGCTCTCAGGATTACTGGACAATTCGGTGGCGCGAAGAAGCACGCCCTGGGCGGCGATTTCGGTGGCGTCATCCCATACCACGGGGTAATCAATCACTGAAGGATCGAGGCCCGGCACACTGCGATCGTTCGTTTCCACCAGTTGCGCGCTGTAGTACAGCGACTGCGTGCCCTCGGCCGTACGCCGCGTCCACTGGGCGCGCCGGCCACCCTCCTCACGCAGAATCGCAAAACCGTAGCCCGGTGAAGCGGCCTGTTCTTCAATCAGTTTGAAACCGGGAAGCTGTTCATCCGGCAGGCTGAGACTGGCGGTTACCGGGCCGCCGGTGGCGGTGAAATCGATACGCGCTTCCACCAGCCAGACGAGCCGTTCCTGACCGGGCAGGAAGGGTACGCCCGTTGCGAAATAGCGCAGAACGGCGGTGAGGATGCCGGCCAGGGCCAGCAGAACCAGCACTGTGTAGAAAGGGAGCTTGCGGTTCACCGATCGTCCCGCTCGGCGACGCCTGCTACCGGCTCTGCCACATAGGGCGCTACGTTCTTCTTGCTCACATCCACTACCATCACATCCTGCAGGATATTGCGGCCTACCAGGAGCTGGTAATCGAGATGACTGCGGTCACTCAAAGTAAATTCGGCAGTCTGGTTGATATGTCCGATGGTAACCGAGAGCTTGACTACCGGCCGGCGTTCCGGTTCCGGACTATTGGACTGCACGATCAGCACACGGCGCTTCAGCTTGCGCTCCAGTTGCAGCGTCTCGCCCGTCACCGGATGGCTGATCTCGAAACGTACCCAGCGGCTGCTGTTGCGCTCAAACAACTCAATATTGCGCGCATCCAGGGAAGAAGTCTCCGCACCGGTATCGATGCGCGCCTGCAGTTCGATCTCCATATTCGGCAGCCAGACCTTTTCCATCTGACCGACCACCAACTTGCCCGGTTCCTCCGGTGGCGCCATGCATACCGGCGCGGGAGCGGCAGGTTGTGGAGCAGATGCCGGCCGTTCAGCCGCTTCGGTGAGCTGCAGTGAAAGCGTCTTGAGCTGTTCCTGCTGCTCCTGCAATTGCGTGCTCTGCGTCTGCAGCTGCGCCGTGGTTCGCGCCTGCTGTGCCAGGCACTCATCCATAAGCGCCAGCACCGTCTGCTGATGCGGATCGGGCCCTGCAGGTACGGGCTCCACCACGCTACAGCCGGCGACGGCTCCCAGCGCGAGCAGGGCTGTGGCAATGGGTCGGGAAGGAAATCTGAAACGCATCATGAACTTTATAGTTAGCGACCGTTAAATCTGCGGAGTCCAGCACTCTATCGACCGCGCATGGCAATGTAAATCACCCAAACAGTGCGCAATACCCGGTGCGACACCGGTATTATTACCATCGGCGACTGATAATTCCCACCGCCCGCCCCAAAGACACCACGCAGTGTGCAGGATATCAGCGCTGCTCACTGACCTGCACATGGGCCTGCATGGCCAGGTCACCCTGATGATCCAGCACCCAGAGCTCAACTGCGTCGTTCTCTCGCCTGCCCTGCAGGGTCAGCGGGGCATTGTCGAGCAGCGGCCTGAGACTGCGAAACTCAAAGCGCTGTACCCGCACCAGGGGTAGCTCGCTCTGCAACTGTTGCAGCAGAAGTGTCGCTGCGAGCGGGCCCTGTACAACGAGACCGGCATAACCCTCCTGTTCAACTGCGTAATCCCGATCGTAGTGGATACGGTGCGCATTGAACGTGAGCGCAGAATAACGGAACAGCAACACCGGATCGGGCTGCAGGCTGCGGCTCCACTGCGGCGTCGGTTGCGGCGAGCGCTGGTGCTTCTGCGATGTACCACCGCGCGGTGCCTCACGAAAAACCAGATCCTGTTGCTCTTCAAGCACCAGCTCCTCACCACAAAGAATGCGGTGATCCAATCTCACGAAAACCAGTTCGCCACTCGCACCCCGCTTGCAGGCAATGTCCGCAATGGTCGACTCGCGGCGCAGCGAATCACCGATCCGCAGCGGGCGATAAAACTGCAATCGCCCGCCCGCCCACATTCGCCGGGGCAAGTTCACGGGCGGCAGAAAGTCCCCCCGCAGTGCATGCCCGTCCGCGCCCAGACGCGATGCCGGAGCCGGCTGCTGAAAATACAGCCAGTGCCAGCAACAGGGCAGAGGTTCCCCGCGCTGCGCCGGTGCGCGCGGAATATCCAGCGTGGCAGCGAGCGCATTCACCGCCCCCCCGGTTATCACATCCTCAACGACACGCTGGCGACCCAGCCAGTCATCCCAGGCGGTTGCGCGCCGCGCACTCATGCGAGAGAACATGCTGCGTAATTTTCGCGCAAATCAGGCATCGCCGAACTCCGCCCGCAGCGCCGCTGAATGCTCACCGGTCGCAGGTACGGCCCCGAACGACCTGCCGCCTCCGCTCAGGCGAGCCGGCGGCGCCACCAGCTCTATCGGGCCGGACGGCGTGGCGACAGCCTGGCGTCTGAGCTGCGCATGGTGTTGCAAATCTGCCAGTGTGTTGAGCGCACCAAACGCGATCTGCGCATCCTGCAGCCGCTGCGCGAGCCGGCTGCGCTCCAGGCGTGAAAACACCTCCTCTATGCAGCCGTCGAGTGCCTGCCGGTTGGCGCAGCGCGCCGTGTTATCGGCGAACCGCGCATCGGTCGCCAGCGCCTCCCGCTCGAGCACCTGAGCGCAGAAGTTCAACCATTCTCTCTCATTCTGGATTGCGATCACGATCATTTCGTCTGCCGCACAGGCGTAAGCGCCGTAAGGCGCAATGGACGGATGATTCAGACCCACCCGCCGCGGTCCCGCGCCGCCATACTGCTGGTGCAACAGCGGAACGCTCATCCAGTCGGCGAGCGCATCGAACAGCGATACACTGATGCCCTGCCCTTGTCCGCTGCGTTCCCGCTGCAGCAAACTCTCCAACACCGCCGTATGGGCATACATGCCACAGGCGATGTCGCACACCGACACGCCTACCCGACCCGGCTCCGACGGCGCTCCGGTAATGGATGCCAGGCCGGTTTCGCACTGCAACAGCAGATCGTAGGCCTTTCTGTCCCTGTAGGGCCCCTCGTCGCCATAGCCGGAAATATCCACGGTGACAAGACGGGGATGGCGTTCGCGCAGCGCTTTTGAATCAAATCCCGCTCGCGCGGCCGCTCCCGGCGCTAGGTTCTGGATGAAGACATCCGCCTGCGCGAGCATGCGCGCCAACAGCGCGGCGTCTGCGCGATGCTTGATATCCAGGCAAACGCTTTCCTTCCCCCGGTTCAGCCACACGAAGTAGGCGCTCTCGCCCTTCGCAACCTGATCGTAACCGCGCGCAAAGTCGCCCTCCGGGCGTTCGATCTTGATCACCCGCGCACCGGCATCGGCAAGGCGTGAACTGACATAGGGCGCGGCAACGGCCTGCTCCAGCGCCACCACCAACAGCCCTGCAAGCGGCGGGCTCATCAGAAGGACCGTGGCAGCTGCAGTTCGCGCGTGGCGATGTGCGCGAGTATGAGGTTGGTGGAAATCGGCGCCACCTGGTAAAGACGCGTCTCACGAAACTTGCGTTCGATATCCCAGTCGGTACTGAAACCGTAGCCGCCATGCGTCTGCACACAGGTATCGGCCGCTGCCCAGGAGGCTTCCGATGCAAGCAGCTTGGCCATATTGGCTTCTGCCCCCGCCGGTTTGCCAGCGTCGTACAGCGCGGCTGCCTCCCGCACCATGAGAGCCGCCGCCTGCGTCTGGATGTGCGCGCGGGCAATGGGAAACTGGACCCCCTGATTCTGCCCGATGGGCCGGTCAAATACGTGTCGCTCGCTCGCGTACTGCGCGGATTTCGCGGTGAACCAGCGGGCATCGCCAATACACTCCGCGGCGATCAGGATGCGCTCGGCGTTGAGCCCGTCGAGAATGCAACGAAAACCCGCCCCCTCTTCGCCAATCAGGTTTGCCGCCGGCACCCGCAGGTCGTCAAAATACAACGCGGTGGTCGCGTGGTTCATCATCATTTCCAGCGGCGTGATTGTGAGCCCGTTGTCGAGCGCCGCGCGCATGTCCACCAGAAAAACGGACATGCCTTCGGTGTGCTTCACGCCCGCGTCGCGTGGCGCAGTGCGCGCCAGCAACACCATCAGATCTGAATGCTGCGTGCGCGAAATGAAGACTTTCTGCCCGTTGATCACGTAATCATCTCCATCGCGCACGGCACGCGTGCCAATGCGCGACGTATCCGTGCCGCTGTCGGGCTCGGTGACGGCGAAGGCCTGCAGGCGCAGTTCTCCCGAGGCAATGGCGGGAAGATACTGCTGCTTCTGCGTGTCGCTACCATGGCGCAGCAGCGTGCCCATGGTGTACATCTGCGCATGGCAGGCAGCCCCGTTACAGCCGCTGCGATGTACCTCCTCCAGTACCGCGCAGGCCGCGCCAAGAGGCAGGCCACTGCCGCCGTATTCCTCGGGGATCAGCACCGACAGATAGCCCGCCTCGCTCAGGGCGCGCACAAACTCGCCGGGGTAAGCGTGCGTTTTGTCGAGGTCTCTCCAGTATTCGCCAGGAAAGCGTGCGCACAGGTCTGCCACCGCCGCGCGAATTTCCGGATAGGTGACTTCAATACTCATCGCGCAGCGCCCCCGGTCCGCCCGTTACAAAAACCATGAACCGCCATCCACCATGTGCGTTTGACCGGTCACAAACGCGCTCGCATCGGAGGCGAGATAAATGATGGTGCCCGTGAGATCTTCGGGTTGCAGATTGCGCTTGATCACCTGTCCCGCTGCTATCACACCCTTGGCCTTTTCCAGTTTCTCGCCAAAAAACTCTTCCGTACCTTCGGTCATCACCGCCGATGGTGCCACCGCATTCACGCGAATCAGCGCATCGCCCAGTTCCCGTGCCATACCCCGTGTCATACCGATCACGGCGGCTTTGGATGCCACATAGTCCAGGCCGTAGGGCAAACCATAAACCGCAGCGAGCGATGCAATATTGATTATGGAGCCACCGCCGGCCGCACGCATTGGCTCCACCACCGCCTTGCTTGCCTGCCAGACGCCTTTTACATTCACCTGCATTACCGCGTCCCACTGCGCTTCCTCGAGTTGTTCAAAACGCGCGCCTTTCAGGCCACCGTAGAGCGCCGCGTTATTCACCAGGATGTCGATACGGCCGAACTCCGAGAGCGCCCGTTCCGCCATCTCGCGACAGCTCGACATGGCGGTCACGTCAACTGTCGCGGCAGCGGCACGTCCCCCGGCGCCGGCAATCTCCGCGACGGTGTGCGTGCAATCGTTGACATCGCACACCAGCACCGAAGCGCCCTCCTTTGCCATGGCCACCGCGTACGCGCGGCCCAGCCCGCGCGCCGCGCCCGTGACCACGGCCACCTTGTGTTCAAGTTGCCCCATGTTGCTTTCCCCGCCTGTTGTTCAGCGGCCAACAGTAGCAACGTCCCCGGGGAAACACCACTTTGCCATCAACCGACAGCCGACCTCTCGCGGGCGCGGCCGGTTGTCTCATAAAACACCTGAAAATATCTCCTTAAGCGGATGAATTTATTGAGATTGGTGCTATAGGGTTCTATACTCGGCCGGAATCAACCATCCTGGATAGCCGCTACCATGCGCATTGGGCCACGCCTGGTTTCTTCACTGCTACTGACTGCGCTGACACTCGTTGCAAACAGCGCCGGGGCTGGCACGCGGCTGAATCTGATGCTCGATGCCGGCGTATTCGCGAAAGACGCCGAGCCACCAACGGACAACCTGCTGATATCAGGCCTGGCGCTGAGTGTCCGCAACCCGCTTGTGAACATGGAAGTGGATTACGATCTGGAAGTGGCCGTGACCGAAGACTTCACTGCCCACGATGACCACACGGCGCAACGCCTTGTGGCATCTGCACGCAGCGAAGTGATTGACGAAGTTTTCAGGGTGCACAGCCGGATGCGCGCGGACAGCGTTTTCAGGCATGTATCGGGGGCCTACGACCACAGTTTCCGGCCCGGTTTCTCTCGTCAGGTGATGGATCTGGCCACGATGGACATGAGCTACCACCTGCTGCTGCAAAAGCCCCACGAAGACGCCTCGGAACATCTGCAACAGGGCTACTCCATCAGCCTGCGCGACACGCTTCCCGCGGACAGCCTTAACTGGCAAAGCGCCTACACAACGACGGATATTTACCGCAGTGATCTCGGCGACGATTTCCGCCTGCTGGAGAATCGGGAAACGCTACGGATGCAAACTCACTACCGCTTACTGCCCGAGGTGCAACTGCAGATGTCGGGCGTTGTCACCCGGCATACTTTTGCGAGCAGTCTCGCCAACAGCGCACAGGACAATCAGCGCTTGCGCACACAACTGGGGGCTGGCGTGCGCTGGCGCCCCTCGGCCCGCTACCTGCTGGATTTCAGCCTTCACCACACCGCGCTGTCGGACTCCGGGGAGCGTGCGCTACTGCGCAGGGGCACCCTCTCCTGGTTCCTGCGCGATGCACTGACCCTGTCGCTCAACTACGGTGACCAGCTCCTCGAGGGCCGCCCGGCCCTGCTGCTGGATACCGAGCTGCGTCTCGACGCCCTGGCCGGACTCTAGCGGGAAACCTGCAGCATGTACTCCGCGACTGCCAGTCGCGTCTCTTCATCCAGGTAATCCTGCGGCGGCATCTCGGGGTAGTCTTCGCGCTTCTTCACCGGGTTGGCAATGTACTCGGCGAGCCCCTCGGGGTTATCCATGTACAGGGCCTGGATCACCTGCACGGGGGGTCCGATCATACGGCCGGTATAGGTATGGCAACCCGCGCAAACGCCCAGATAGGCGATCTTGCCGCGCTCTTCCGGCTGAATCACGCGCGCGGGCACCGGCGGCAACAGGTAGTTCGCGGTTTTCAGGGTATTGCTGAAGTCGCATTCAGCAAAATCATTCACACCCACGGTGATGTAGCGGTGCCGGTTGATGATACAGCTATCGTCAGTGGGGCCGACCCGCACGATATCCGGGTTGCCCGTCTTGAGTTCGGTCAGCATCAAGGCCTTGATCTCGGGGATGGTGTCGTAGCCATTGCCCAGCATGGTGTTGTTGAGAATCTTGATCCGGTCGGAGTGCGGGTCGGATTCGGGGTCGATGGTGACATTCGCGGCATTCGCATGATCCGTGATCAGGATGCCGGCCACCTTGTTGTCACGGATGATATTGCCCTCGATCACCACGTCGTCCGCCGCCATCACCAGGATGCCGGTACCGGCAGGTATGCCCGACACGGTAGAGCCGGGCGCGGCGAAATTGGGGTGGTTGTTGGACAGCACAAAGTTGTTGCGGATGATCACGTCGAAGGTGGTCTTGATCGGCAGGCCCGGCGTGATAAACGCCAGAATTCCACCGGTGTTGTTGAACACGCGGTTCGCCTCGACGACGGCGTGCCGGCTGTTCTCGATCTCGATACCGGCGACGCTCTCGAAAACATCGTTATAGGCTACGTGGACATTGTCGCTCATGCCCACGTAAATGGCCGCGTCTTCAATACCGGAGACCACATTGTGTTCGACCACGCCGTTCTGGCCGAGCTGCGGAAAAATGCCATACACGCCCGTGTCGACAATCAGGTTGTTGCGAATCTCCCAGTTGTTCCCGGCCTGGCTCATGATGCCATTGCCCTTGTAACGGGTAATCTTGAAGTTCTCGACGACAATATTGTTGCCGGAGAACAGAATCGCGTCGTTCAGTTTGCCCTCGCCGTCGAGCGTGGCGCGGCGACCCTTGTCGATAACCCCGATAAGCCGGATACCGTCTTTGTCGATATACACCGTCTCATGGTAGGTACCCGGCATTACCTGAATGGTGGTGCCCGCTACGGCACTGCGCACCGCAGCCTGTATGGACTCGCCGTCTTCCACTACCGCGACGATATCGGTCATGGGCGGCCCGGCCACGGATTTGCGGCTACCGTCCAGCGACAGGGTGTTGTCCTCGGCGCTGAACCCGCCAGAGTACACAGCATCACTGTTGCTGGCGGTGATTACCGGCGTGTCTTTCCCATCCTTGCCGATGAGTACACCGCCCACAAATGCGGCGGCCACCAGTATCAGGCTGATAATTGTTGTTCCCTTCATGATGGATCTCCCGGTTGGAATGTTGTTTTTGTGAGTTGCGAGGAGGCGCCGCGTGCCAGCGGCGTCAGCCCGGAGGGCACACGCTCGGGCACCCGCGGTTTCAGGCTTTCATCAGTCAGCGTGCGCATGAAGTCTACCAGCCGGTCGACTTCGTAATCTGTCAGATCCGGCGAGCTTATATGCCAGTGCAATTGCAGGTTCATGCCCTCCGGCACGGCATGCCCCCTGCCCTTGTTGTAAAAATCTGCGGCATCGCGGAGATTATCAAACAGGCCGGAATGCATATAGGGCGCCGTGAGATCGATATTGCGTAGCGTAGGCACCTTGAATCCACCCGTGAGTTTTTCGGCGGCGAAGGTTTGCGCCGCGCCAACATCAAAAGGCCGCCCCTCGGGCTCCGGGGCGCCGATCACGGCCACCTGCTGATTGGTGAAAAGCGGTGGAGTATGACATTCGGCGCAGCGCGCCACGAAGGAGCGAAAGATATTCAGCCCCTCAATTTCAGGCTGGGTCAGCGCGGCGTGGTAGCCGTGCGCGTAGCGGTCGTAACGGCTGTTGAGGGAGATCAATGAGCTTTGAAACGCGGTGAGCGCCAGATACACCTCGTCCAGCGCAATCCGACCTTCCGGCCGGGGGCCGAACGCCTGCTGAAACAGGTTGCGATAATTCGCGTTCGCATTCAGTGCAGTGAGCAGGTTGTCGGGCGTATTGGCCATTTCATCCGGCGCATACAGCGGCCCCAGCACCTGGTCTTCAAGGGTGGTGGAGCGGGAATCCCAGAAAAAATGCTTGAGGAACGCTACATTCCAGAGCGAGGGCGCGGCGCGCGCCACCTCCGCGCCGCCAACACCAATCGAACGCGGCAGGCCGTCGCTGAAGCCCTTGTCGGGCTGGTGGCAGGAGGCGCAGGAAATCGAGCCGTCAGCAGACAGCAGAGGGTCGAAAAACAGATAGCGCCCGAGATCAATCTGCTGTGGCGTGAATCCATCGCGGTGGGCAGGCAATGCGGTACGGGTGCCTCCCAGACCCTTCCCCTGCACAGAGCGATACTGTTCGTACAGCGTGCGCAGCCGACAGGCGCCGCTACTGGTCTGCTCAAAACTCGGGGGACACGTAGAGGCGAGCCTGAAGGCCTCGGCAGCGGGCGCCTCGGCATTTGCCGCCGCCCGGGCGATGAGTACCGGGAGCAACACCAGCGCCAGCACTAACAACACGCGATGAGCCCACTGCGACATGCGCTCAGGGTCCGGCTGGCGCCAGCGATTGCATGAAAGCAATCACATCGGCGAGGGTTTTGTCGTCCGGCAATGTGTTGGCCATCATCTTCATCTGCCGGCCATATTTATCCTCTGGATGCGTTCCGCGCAGGCCGCGCTGGAAATTCTCGAACTGCCGTCGCAGATAGCTGGCGTCCAGCCAGGCGAGTGCCGGAGCGTGCAGCGCCGGGTTACCCTCGGCTCTGCTGCCGTGGCAGGCGCCGCAGTTTGCCTGGTAGTAGTTATTGCCGTTGCGCAGATCGGCGTCCGCAGCCGGGGTGACGGTCGGCGGAGGCAGCGCTGCCAGATATTCGGCAAGAACGGCGATATCAGCCTCCCTCACTGTGGCCGACATGGCCCGCATTTGCGCGCCGGGCTGATCGGCCGGATCGGCGCCCCGAATGCCCTCTTTGAAATGCTGCAACTGGCGCTGTAGATAGGTGGCAGACTGTCCCGCCAGGGCCGGAGCCTGCAACGCGACATTCCCCTCACCTGCAGCACCATGACAGACGGCACAGGGCTGATACAGCGCCGCTGCATCCGCCAGCGCCTGAGACGCTCCCATCCCGAGCCACAGCAGCAGACACCCGAGCGCCGCGCAGAGCGAATTTTTCATGGTTCTCTTCCTCGGAGTCAAGCGCACAATGGTTCACGAACAGGCCGGTGGCGCAGAATTTAAACACAATAAGCTACTTATAACTACTGTTTATTTGCGCCACTCATACTGTTATAAAGGATTCACTAACTGTAGCCTATGCAGCAGTATAAAAATCCAACACGCGAGAGAATCCACTATGCAGTCTTCACCGCTTTTGCAGGTGCCCGGCCACCTGTCACGTCGTCCCCTGGTATGCGCCATCTCCGCCCTGCTCTGCCTGCCAGGAGCCGCAGCACTCGGACAGGACGGCGCCGATTCCACCAGCCAGAGCCGTTATCAACTGGTCCTGGAAGAGGTTCTGGTCACCGCGCAGAAGCGTGAAGAGAGCCGGATGTCAGTGCCCATCGCGGTAAATACTTTCAGCGCGCAAGACATCGTCAACACCGGTGCGCTGGACATTTCCGACATTGACGATTTCATGCCCGGCGTACGCTTCGGCGCGGTCACATCCAACCAATCGACGCAACTCGGCGTCGAAATCCGCGGAGTTGAAAGCCCGAACATTTCCAGCGGGCAGGATCCGTCGGTGGCCACCTTCTACGACAATGCCTACCTGCCGCGGGCAGTCACCAGCATCCCCTTTGTGGATATCGCGCGAGTCGAGGTGCTCAAGGGGCCGCAGGGCACTCTCTACGGTCGCAACGCCACCGTGGGTGTGGTCAACATGATCCCCAATGCGCCCGATCTCGAAGCTTTTGACGCCTTTGCCCGCGCACGGGTCGGCAATTTCGGGCTGATCAACCTCGAGGGTATGGTCAATATTCCGGTCAACGAGCGTCTGGCCATCCGCGCCAGCGTGCTCGATCATTACCGCGGGCCGATTTTCGACAACGAGGGTATCGGCGACGATCTACGCAAGCAGAACTACAGCTTCGGGCGTTTGGCCATACAGTACGATCTCTCGGATGACACGCGCATCAAACTCGCGGGCGATATCGAGGACCGGCACGAAAACACCAGCTATTCCATCGGCGTGAGCAAATACGCCCTGAGCACCGACCCCTTCAACCGCAATGTTGAGAACGATGTGCTGGACCGCGATGAAAGACGCGACATGTATGGCGTCTCCCTGCAGGTGGATCACGACATCAACGAACAGATGTCACTGTTCGGCATCGTCAGTTATCGCGACTGGGAAACCTTCAACAAGCAGGATGAAGACGGCACCGCCGATCCGCGCCGCTACCTCGACACCAATAATATCGAGGAGTCGGACATTTTCTATACGGAGGCGCGCTTCAATTTCGTCAACGACCGTTTTGACATAATCGTCGGCGGCAACTACAGCTCCGAGCAGGTGTACCAGCGCACCGATATCGGCCTGCTGGCAGATTCCTACATGCAGTTCCTGAGCCTGGAACTGCTGCCGGAGGTTGGCATTCCTGCCAGCCCGGACAACCACGCCTGGGATTTTTTCGGCAATGAAGGCGAGGCGTTCTGGCTCAATGTGTCCCAACTCGCAGGCTCACTGGTGGGCAACGATGGCGTCGCGGTACTGCCGCCCTCTTTTGCCGGCACCTACTTCACCGAAACCCTGGATAATGAAGGCGAGTTCGTGAACTGGGGCGTGTTTACCGACGTCACCTACCAGCTTACCGATACTGTGCGCCTGATCGGTGGCCTGCGCTACAGCTATGACGACAAGGAGTACTCCTGGCAGACCTTCGACAACACCATCGCGGGCTGGCCCTTCGCCCCCGCGCGCGTCGCTTACGACCCGTCAGTGACCGGTGTCGATGAAGCGGATTTCTTCATGCGCTTTGAAGACGACCAGGACTGGAGTAAAACCACCGGCCGTGCGGTTATCGAATGGGACTTCATGGATAGCGCCATGACCTACCTGTCTTATGCCACCGGCTATAAATCCGGCGGCTTTGACGGCCAGACCTTCAGCGCCGTCGTTGCCGGACCCTTCGACCCGGAAGACATGACCAGTATCGAACTCGGCCTGAAAGGTGACTTCTTCGCCGACACGGTGCGCATAGAGGCAGCGGCCTTTTACCATGAGTTGGACAATCGCCAGGGCTCGGAAGACGTGAAAGACAGCCCGGACGATCCCACCGCCCAGCCGCGGGTGGTGAGTTCAGACGAGGAGACACAGGGCTGGGAGCTGCTCGCACAGTGGCAGATTCTCGAATCGTTGCGACTCACGGGCCTCACCACCTGGCGCGATACCGAACGCGTGCAGGATGCCTTCTTCGATGCACAGGGCGAGCCTGCCGGAGGCGTCAAGGAAAACCTGAAAAACCAAACCGATTACACACTGAGCCTCGACTGGACACCCGCTATCCCGGTGGGCTATCTGCTGGTGCACGTCGACTACATTTTCAATGATCCCGAGGACGACACTGGAGAAGTCATCTTTACCGAGGGCCCCTGGTACTTCCAGGACAGGGAACTGTTGAACGCGCGCATCGCCTGGAGCAACGCCGGGGACGACTTTGAAATCGCCCTGTGGGGCAAGAACCTGCTCGACAAGGAATATGCGGAGAATCCAGACGGTTTCGCGGCCGACACGCTGGGCGCCTTCAAGACCAACGTGCAGGACCCGCTCACCTACGGCGTGGACCTGCGCTACAACTTCTAACGCCCGCAAAGATCCTGTAACACCCGGAGCTGGCCGGCCTTTTGCCGGGCCCGCCAGCTCTGTTCAGGGTTTCAGGCTCGCCTGCATGTTGCTTGCAATCGATGTGGCGATGCGTTTGGCGCGCTCGGCATTCGGGCCACTGAACCCGGCGTCGACACTCGCATGAAAATGCGCCAGCCAGCGCTCGAAATCCGGCGCGGTTAATGGGCGCCTCGCGTGCAGGCGGCGATGAATGTTCATGGTGTGACGCTGATAGGTCTGGTCGCCGAGCAACAGCTTGCACCAGTAATCCTTGATATGCGGCAGGTGCTGGTCGAGGTCAATAGCGGCGACGTCGAGAAAAATCGGGGCCAGCCGATCATCCTTCAGCAAGCGCGCGTAAAAGGCATCGACGAAAATTTCTATGTTGCGTCGCGAATCCAGGTCGGGTTTTTCAGCAGGTCCTGTCACGCTAGGCCTTCCCGCGCTTGCCGCCTTTTTTTACGTGTGCCATCAGCCGGCGCTTGCGCTGTACCTGACGATCCGTCAATTCATTGCGTCTGCCCGCAAAGGGATTGTCGCCGGTGCGAAATTCAATGCGCACCGGCGTGCCCACCAGTTTCAGCTCGCGCCGGTAGACCTTCTCCAGATAGCGCTGATAGGAGTTCGGCACACTGTCGGTCTGATTGCCGTGAATCACGATGATAGGTGGGTTCTGCCCGCCGGCGTGGGCATAGCGCAGTTTGATACGCCTGCCGTTCACCATCGGGGGCGCATGGTCGAACACGGCGCCTTCGAGAATTCGCGTCAGCTCGTTAGTGCTTAACTTCCGCGTTGCCGATGCAAAACCGGCATCGATTGATTTGTACAGGTGGCCCACACCGGTACCGTGCAGCGCGGAAATGTAGTGGGTGTCCGCATAGTCCGCAAAGCGCAGGCGGCGATCAAGTTCACGCTTGATATGGTCGCGCTGGTGGGGTTCGATACCATCCCACTTGTTCACGGCCAGCACCAGCGCGCGACCGGCATCAATGCACTGCCCGAGCAGGTGCATATCCTGGTCGACAATGCCCTCGTGCGCATCCATTACCAGCAACACCACGTGCGCGTCGTCAATTGCCTTGAGCGTTTTCACGATGGAGAACTTCTCCACGCTAAGCCTGACGTTCTTGCGCCGGCGAACACCGGCGGTGTCGATCAGTGTGTAGCGGCGCTCATCCCGCTCGAAATCAATATAGATACTGTCGCGCGTTGTGCCGGGCTGATCAAACACCACCACCCGGTCTTCACCCAACAGCCGATTCACCAGCGTTGACTTGCCCACGTTCGGGCGCCCAACAATGGCGACACGGGTGCTGTCTGGTTGCTCGAGAGCGGTAGCGTCAGCTTCGGGCTCGGCGGGAAACTGCGCGAGAATACTATCGATCATCTGCCGCACGCCGCGCCCCTGGCTGGCGGCAATGGCATGCAGCGACTCCCCTCCGAGCGCGTAGAACTCGCCGGTGGCCACATCCGCCGAGAGCCCGTCGATTTTATTCACCACCAGGTGAAAGGCCTTGTTCCGCTGGCGCAGTTGTTGCGCCAGCAACTGGTCGATGGCATTGAGGCCCTCCCGCGCGTCGACCATCAGCAGGACAAGATCCGCCTCTTCTATGGCGGTTCGGGATTGCTCCGCCATGGAGGTGTCGACACCCGATTCATCGCCAGTGATACCCCCGGTGTCGATGACCATGCAGGGGCGACTGCCAATGCGCGCTTCGCCGTATTTGCGATCGCGTGTGAGGCCGGGAAAATTCGCCACAATGGCATCGCGGCTGCGCGTGAGCTGATTAAAAAGCGTCGATTTACCGACGTTGGGGCGCCCTACCAGGGCTATCACAGGCAGCATGAATCAGTCCCGCGACGTGACCTCGTAGGCCACCAGTTTGCCGCTGTTGCCGAATACATAGAGCGTATTGCCATCGCTCAACATGTCCGCCCGGGCGCCGTCACCGTCGACCTTGACCCGCCCGACAATTTCGCCGTCCACCTGTGACAGTATGTGCACATAACCCTCGAAATCCGCCACGGCCACATAACTGCTGACCGGCGTGGGGCGCGACAGGCCACGATAACCGAGCGCACCCTGACTCCAGCGGATACCCGCGCCCGTGCGCAGATAGGCGTACACGGTGCCGTCTTCGTCGGCGACATAGACATTGCCAAAACCGGTCGCCACACCGGAGAAGGATGACACGTCCTGTTGCCAGAGCTTTCTGCCCTCGCGCACATCGATCGCTACCAGCCGCCCCTGGTAACTGGCGGCATACAATTCGCTGCCAGTGAGTTCCATGGAGCCGTCCACGTCGACAATACGGTCGATTTCCGAGCGCCCCTGGGCGATTGCCACCCGCACCTCCCAGACCACGTCACCGCTGCCGGCATCCAGCGCCATCACACGGCCGTTGGCGAAGCCCGCATAGACAACGCCGTCTCTCAAAATCGGGGTACCGGTGCCGCGCACGGTGAGTACCGGCACATCGCTGTCATATGTCCAGAGGATCTCGCCGCTGGTGAAATCCAGCCCCTGCAGTTTGCCGTCGTAGGTCTGCGCCACCACCACCGTGCCGTCGCTCTGTGGCGCAGCCAGCACCTCACCCTGCAACTGGCGGGACCACAAGAGTTCACCGTTGCCGGCGTCCAGTTTCAGCACCGCGCCCTCGCCGCTGCCGAGGAACAGGGCATTTTCATACAGCCCTACGCCACCCGATAGCGGGGTGTCGAGTTCCTCTTTCCACAATACCTTGCCACTTTCCCGGTTGATGGCGCGCACACTGCCGTCAGCCGCCGCTGCATACAGCGTGTCGCCGCGCATCGCCGGGCGTATCTTGTACAGTCCGCTCCCCTGCCCGTCCCCCACAGATACGGACCACAGTTTGTCGATCCGGACCTGCTCCTCAATTTCCGTGAGTTCCACGGGCGCCTTGGGGTCTTCCTCATCGTCTTCAAACCAGCCCGATATCGTGCTGCAACCCGTGGCGCCCAACACAAGTACCAGCGGGAAAACCAAACGCAGAGAGGGAATGTTCATGCTCAACCCTCCTCTTCGGCAGACGTGGAATCGACGCTGTCAGCGCCATTGGCTTCGTCCGTCTCCGGCGCAGCGGCTGCCGGGGCCGATTCGTCAGACAGCGACCGCGCCGGCACCGGCGTCAGTGACTGCAACTTGATATTCAGCGACGGTACATCCACGCCCAGCTGCTCCTGCGTCAGCAAGGCCTGTGCAGCGTTGTAGGCCTGGCGCGCTTCATCCGTGCGCCCCTGTGACAGCAGCACATCGCCGCGCGCCACCGCGTAGGCGGCCCGGTAGGGATTGGTGGGCGCCTCTTCAAGAATTGCCAGGGCCTGTACAGGTTCGCCAGCGGCAGCCAGCACCCGCGCAAGGCGCAGCTGGGCAATTTCCGCCATATCACTGCCACGCGGCGCCTTGCCCAGTACCCAGCGCAACTGCGCCTGTGCATCCGCAAGCTCGCCCGCGTTGACCGCCTCTGCGGCAAGATGCAATGCAGCGAACTGTGCATAGGTCGTGCTGCCGTAATCACTCTTGAGCCGTTGCGCGAGTTCGGTAGCCGTTGCCCCAGCAGTGTTCTCCGGCGAGGCGAGACGTTCAATCATGGCCTGGTAGACATTTGAGGCGGCATCCGCCTGATCGCGATTGTATTTCTGCCAGCCCTGCCAGCCGAACCCCAATCCGAGGGCAAGCACGATACCGATAACCGTGGCCCGTCCGTTTTCACTCCACCAGCGGCGCAGTGCTTCAATCTGTTCATTTTCGTCGCGAAATGCTTCCACGTAGTCGATTCCCTTTTCCTGTTCTCAGTTACGCCAGCATTGCCGTGAGTGTCTGTGCCAACTCCGACAGCGGCAGCGTCTGCTGCTGCGATGGCTCGCCATCGCGCAGTGCCTTGATCGTGACCGTGCTTGCGGTCGCTTCATCCTCACCCCAGATCAACGCCACCCGCGCGCCACTCTTGTCGGCCTTCTTCATCTGGCTTCTGAAACTGCCGGCGCCGAGGTGCTGCAGGATACACAAGCCGGGGTGTTGCTGTCGCAGTTGTTCCGTGGCCACCAATGCTGCGCGTTCGGCGGCATCGCCCACGGCCAGCACATAGACATCCGGCTGGGCCTGCGCGGGGCTGCGCCCAAATTCATCCAGCAGGAGAATCAGACGCTCCATACCCATGGCGAAGCCCACGGCAGGCGTCGCCCTGCCGCCGAGTTGTTCCACCAGGCCATCGTAGCGACCGCCCGCACACACCGTACCCTGGGCACCCAGACGATCCGTTACCCACTCGAAGACTGTCTTGTTGTAGTAATCGAGACCGCGAACCAGCCGCCGATTGACAACATAGGGCACGCCCACTGTATCCAGCAGTTCACAAAGACGCGCGAAATCGGCCTGTGATTCATCGTCGAGGTAGGCGCCGAGCGAAGGAGCGTCGTCGAGGAGACGCTGCGTGTCCGGATTCTTGCTGTCGAGTATACGCATCGGATTAGTGTCGAGGCGACGGCGGCTGTCTTCATCCAGGGCGTCGAGGTGGTCGCGAAGAAAGGCTGTCAGCGCCTCGCGAAAACGCGCTCTCGCCGGGACGCTGCCGATTGTGTTGAGTTGCAGTTGCAGACCGCTGTCGATACCCAGTTCACGCCACAGCCTGGCGGTGATCAGTATCAACTCGGCATCGATATCCGGTGTCGCAACGCCGAAAGCCTCAACACCGATCTGATGAAACTGCCGCTGACGACCCTTCTGCGGCCGCTCGTAGCGAAACATGGGCCCGCCGTACCAGAAGCGGCGCGGCACGCCGAGCAGGTTGTGCTGCAGTGCGGCGCGGACACACCCGGCGGTGCCCTCCGGCCGCAGCGTCATGCTGTCGCCGTTGCGATCCTCGAAGCTGTACATTTCCTTCTCGACGATATCTGTCACCTCGCCGATCGAGCGTCTGAACAGCGCTGTTTTCTCCACCACCGGGAGACGGATCTCGCCATAGCCGTAGGCGCCCAGCACGCGGGCGACACACGCCTCAAGATACTGCCAGCAAGCCGTGTCTTCGGGGAGAAGATCATGCATTCCCCGAATCGCCCTGATATCGCTCACGTTGTCTCCGGCAACAGATACATGTCAGGTACGCGATCGCGCGATCAATTGCGCTTCTGCCTCGGCCCGGGCTTTTTCCAGCACCGCGGCCCGTTCGCGAATAACCTGCTCCAGGTGATCGACAAAGTTGTCGTTGCCTACTTTGTGATCCGGTTCTCCCGCCACGTAAATCAGGTTGTTGGGGCTGGCCCCGGTGAGGCCGACATCGGCCTCGCGCGCCTCACCCGGGCCATTGACGATACAACCAATCACCGCCACGTCCATCGGCGTGCGCACATCCTCGAGGCGTTGCTCCAGCGTATTCATGGTTGCGATCACATCAAAATTCTGGCGTGAGCAACTGGGGCAGGCGATAAAGTTGATGCCGTTGGCCCGCAAATTGAGACTTTTGAGAATATCAAAACCGACCTTCACTTCTTCCACCGGATCGGCCGCGAGTGAGACGCGCAGCGTGTCGCCAATACCATCCATCAGCAGCATGCCGAGGCCGACGGCCGACTTCACCGTGCCTCCGCGCAGCCCGCCCGCTTCGGTGATGCCAAGGTGCAGGGGCTGCTCGATTTCCTTCGCCAGCAGGCGATAGGCTTCTACCGCCATGAAGACACCCGATGCCTTCACGCTCACCTTGAAATCGGGATAATTAAATTTATCGAGAATATCCACGTGTCGCATCGCGGACTCCACCAGGGCCGCCGCGGTGGGCTCACCGTACTTGCGCTGTAGATCCTTGCCAAGCGAACCGGCGTTCACGCCGATACGCAGCGGAATACCCTTGTCGCGCGCACTGTCGATTACTGCACGCACCTTGTCATTGCGACCGATATTACCGGGATTGATGCGCAGGCAGTCAACACCGTACTCCGCCACCTTGAGCGCAATCCGGTGATCAAAATGAATATCCGCCACCAGCGGTACACTCACGCGCGCACGGATATTGCGGAATGCTTCCGCCGCATCCATGCTGGGCACAGACACGCGCACGATATCGGCACCCGCGTCTGCGATGGCCTGCACCTGGGCAACTGTCGCATCGACGTCACAGGTATTTGTGTTCGTCATGCTCTGCACGCTGATAGGTGCATCGCCACCTACCGGCACATTGCCAACAAAAATCTGGCGGGACTTCCGCCGTTGTATCGGAGACTCTGTTTTCATACCTCACCTCGAAGGCGCACCAACGCGATCGATTCATCCGGTGTAATTGCCTGCGCCGCGGCCCTCGCATCCCCGGGTGCGCCCCGCCACCACCAGAGGGCCAACACCAGCAGCAAGAGCACCGTCAAGCCGATGACAACACCCAACCCGGTGCGCTGCAACTGCAGGGGTCGTGTTTCAATTCGCCGGGGCTGCGCCGGATCAGCACCGGCCGACACGGCATCGAACAACTGCATGAGCTGCAGCTCGTCGAGACCCAGCATGCGTCCGTAGGAGCGCACGTAACCACGCGCAAAGGCCGGACTCCTGAGCGCCTGATACTCGTCGCGCTCCAGTATGGCGACATAATCCGGCATCAGGTTCAGCCGGTCGGCCGCCTCTCGCTCACTCAGACCGTGCGCCTCGCGTGCCCGGCGCAGCAGCGTGCCCGGGGTGGTGAAGGCATCGAGTTGTCGCAGGGCCTGATCATTCACTTTGCTCGATCCGCTGGTAGGCCCGAAATTCGGCCGAATCCGGGTACAAACTGCCGAGTGCCAGCTGGTAGCTGGCTTCAGCGTCCTGATCGCCCGTCTTTCGCGCCAACCGGATGCCCAGCCACAGGCCAGCGGCGGATTGTTTGCGCACCAGGCTGCGATAGCGGGTGTAGTACTCGTTCGCCCTAGCGACATCGCCCGCCTCAAAGCGGATTTGTGCCAGCTCCAGCAAAGCGATTCGATTGCTGCGATCCATTGACAGCGCGCGCACGAAAGCCTCTTCCGCGCCCTGGGCGTCGAGCAATTGCCGGCGGCACAGACCGAGATTGACAAATGCCAGTGGACGACCTGAATACAACGAGTCTTTCACTACCCGCTCAAGTTGTTTTTCGGCCTCCGCGTAACGCTCCTGGCTGTACAGAAAGGCGGCATAATTATTGCGGCAACGCGAACAGTTGCGGTCGAGCGAAATACTGCTCTCGAAAGATTCTTCGGCCAGTTCCAGCTCGCCCGTGCGCTGGTAGAGGAGGCCAAATGCCTCGTGGACATCGGCGCTGCCGGGGTCGATTTCCCGGGCCAGTTCGAGATTGCGCTTCGCATCTTCCCAGTTACCATCGGAAATATAGCGGCGCGCGAGGGAGACGCGCGTTTCCAGCGCTTTCTTCGGCGAGGCCTCTTCGGTAAATACGCGCTCGGTTGTGGATACGCAGCCGCCAAGCAGAACCAGCGTTGCCAGCAGCGCTGCGATCATTCCCGTCGAAAAACTCTCTGCGCGTTTTGTCTGCACCTGTTAGCCCACCTCAATCAACTGAGTGTCCTGCGCCGCCCGGTAACGTGCACTGCGTTGTGTTCTGTCTACCACCTGCCCCACCAACTGGCCACAGGCGGCGTCAATATCATCGCCGCGCGTGGTCCTCACCGTCACAATATAGCCCGCATCCACCAGCACTTGCCAGAAGCGCGAGACTGCGTTGCCACTGGGCCGGCGATAATCTGACTGACCAAACGGGTTGAACGGGATGAGGTTGATTTTACAGGGAAAATCGCGCAACAGCCGGGCGAGCTCCCCCGCATGCTGCACCTGGTCATTCACCCCGGCAATCAGCGTGTACTCTATCGTCACCACGCGATTGCGATCACTCTGTGCCGCCATGTAATTGCGACAGCTCTCCAGCAGCACGGCGATGGGGTACTTGCGGTTGATGGGCACCAGTTCATTGCGCAACGTGTCGTTGGGCGCATGCAGTGACACCGCCAGCGACACCTCGCTGACTTTTGCCAGACGGTCCAGCGCGGGCACCACGCCCGAGGTGCTCAGCGTGACCCGCCGCTTGGACAGACCATAGGCGAGATCCTCGAGCATGAGATCCATCGCGCTGACAACGTTGTCGAAATTGAGCAGCGGCTCGCCCATGCCCATCATCACCACGTTGGTGACAATACGCCCTTTCCCGGGCTGGAACGCATCGTAGGATTTGATCGCCAGCCACACCTGACCAATGATTTCCGCGGCCGTGAGGTCGCGCTCAAAGCCCTGTTTGCCAGTAGAGCAGAAACTGCAATCAAGGCTGCAACCCACCTGGGAGGATACGCACAGGGTGGCGCGTTCGCCGGAGGGAATCAGCACTGTCTCCACAAGGCCACCACCGTCCACGCGGATGGCCCACTTGCGGGTGCCGTCTTCGGAATCCCGCTGACTGACAATTTCCGGCGGCCGCACCTCGGCGATGTGCTCAAGCTTTGCGCGCAACGCCCGGCCGAGGTTTGTCATCTCGCCAATATCCGTAATGCCGGCGTGGTGAATCCACTTCAGCACCTGCTGGGCGCGAAAAGGTTTCTCGTCCAGACCGACGAAGAACTCTTCCAGCTGCGCACGGGTCATCCCCAGCAGGTTCACGCGCGGGCTCGCGGCTGCGCGGGTGGGCTCCTGAATGTCGGTGGATGCTGTCACGACTGTGGGTACCCCGGTTCGACGCTAGCGGTCGCAGAGATCGCTGGCGGCAAAAAAGTAGGCAATCTCGCGCGCGGCGGACTCTGGCGAATCTGAACCGTGAACCGCGTTGGCGTCTATCGAGGAAGCAAAATCCGCGCGAATGGTGCCTTCGGCCGCCTCCTGCGGATTCGTCGCCCCCATCAGCTCGCGGTTCATGGCTATGGCGTCTTCGCCCTCGAGCACCTGCACAACGACCGGCCCGGAGGTCATGAATTCAATCAGCGCGGGATAGAACGGACGCCCCGCATGCTCGGCGTAAAAACCGCCAGCGACGCTGTCACTCAGACGCAACATTTTTGCGGCGACAATCCGCAGGCCATTGTTCTCAAACCGCGAATAGATCTTGCCAACAATATTCTTGGCAACCGCATCGGGCTTGATAATGGACAAAGTGCGTTCAACGGCCATGCTTAATCTCCGGACTGGGTATCTGATGAGCGCGCAATTATACGGAGTTTGCTCCCCGGTTTCACCTTGAATCCGCTTTGCAGCCCTAATTCTTTTTCTTTGAAATCAGTGGCTTATTTGAGGCGTGGCGGATGTCGCCACAAAACGGGGCGCTCAAGCCCCTGGCGTTTCAAGACCGGCCCCCGCGCGCTCCCACTGCGGTGACGCTTCGCGCAACCTGAGTACCGCGCCGCGGAACTGTGCAATCGCCGCGTCCACATCCTGCTCGCGCGTGAAACGCCCGAAACTGAAACGCAGGGAACTGTGTGCGAGCCCGCTCTCCAGCCCCAGTGCGCGCAGCACATAGGAGGGCTCAAGGCTGGCCGATGTGCAGGCCGAACCGCTGGAGACGGCGAGCCCGTTGAGCGACAGCATCAGTGCTTCGCCCTCGACGCCGGCGACGCTGAGGTTCAGGGCGCCGGGCAGGCGCAGCGTGGGATGCCCGTTGATCTGCAGGGCGGGAATGTCCCGCACGCCCTCCCAGAAACGTTCGCGCAGGCCCCTCAGGCGCTCCGACTCCACCGGCATTTCGCTGGCTGCAATCTCGGCCGCCTCACCCATCCCCACGATCTGGTGGGTTGCCAGTGTACCGGCGCGCATGCCGCGCTCA
>TARA_R110000823_G_scaffold26750_2_pt1 | contig 36581 bp, 48 predicted proteins | sample TARA_R110000823 | Tara Oceans TARA_R110000823 (sample SAMEA4397722) | marine metagenome | biome: Polar Biome; feature: [DCM] deep chlorophyll maximum layer (ENVO:01000326); material: water (ENVO:00002006), including particulate matter (ENVO:01000060) such as... | depth 20 m | reverse complement strand
AGTACCCGGAAGTATAATGCACGCATATGACATACCTAAGTACTTTAATAAAACAGATGTGTATAACTTACAGAAAAGGTTTGGCAAATACAAGGACAGAATAAATAATACTACTGGTCAACGCAAGCCGCGAGATGGTAAGCCAGACGTGTTATTTGTACCAGCTACACTTAGATTGGCTGGAGATAGATTTAGAGAATTAAAAGCAGAGCACGATGCTTTGCATGAAGTTAGAGATAGGTTAATTGCGGAGAGGGACTCTTTAACAGACCCCGGAGATAGAGCAGAAAAACAATCTGAAGTATTAGACAACCTTTATGAAATAATAGAACAAAAAATTCCACTAGGGTTGGCTGCGACAGAATGGCATTTAATTAACAATTATTGGACTGGCACTTACGGATATATTAATACTTACAAGTAAAGGACAAGTATGAACACCTATATTGAAGATCATGACCAAAGAGCGAGAATGGAACAGTTAAGTAGGAGCGCTACATGCAAAAAGCCATGCAGAAAACAAATGGAAAAAGTTCTGGTAAAAAAGCTAGAAGAATCAGCTACAACGCCCACAAAAGCTCACGAACACGATGCTGGATGGGATCTTTACGCTTCTGAGCCTACAACCATTGTACCAAACAGTAGAAAAACAGTTTCTACAGGAATATCGCTACAGATACCAGAAGGTCATGTTGGGCTAATATGGCCGAGATCAGGACTCGCAGTTAAAAATGGAATTGATGTATTTGCTGGGGTTATAGACTCCGGATACCGTGGAGAAATAAAGGTCTGCCTATATAACTCGTCAGACTGGAAAGTTGATTTGAACTCTGGAGAAAGAGTTGCTCAAATTATTATTCAAAAGCTGCCAAACATTGAGATGTTGGAGGTTCAGGATCTACAACATTCCAACAGAGGTGAAGGCGGCTTCGGAAGCAGCGGAGCTTAGTCATGACTATATACCCTTTTAGCGAAACCAACGGACGTGTTTTTTATGCGTGTATGGGGGTTCTTGTGAATCAAACAGGAACTCGTAGAGGTAGGTTGACACAAACTGGCAACCAAACTCCAGCGGATTCTACTTTTCTTACTGGTGTGCAAAGCGTTGGCGTAAGTTCCGACAATCCGTCTGCATCGCTATTGGATGTTGGTAGATTTCAAAGAAGGTATCATTACTACGGAAAGCAACAATTTGAAATAACAATAGATAGAGTGATAGATAAATCAGATAATTTTTTCTATTCTATTGATACGTCTAGTTATGTTGCTTCTTCTACCGGCTATCAACAATGTCATATTTTAAACCCCGATAATATCGGATGTCAAGGGCAAACAGATGCAGGCTCAAAGTCTTTAAGAAATTTTGACATAACAATACTTTATGGTCAAGACAACCAAGATCTTTTAGATACCAGCTCTGCCCTGTTTCAGGTTACATACAGAAACTGCTTAGTAACATCAATCAGTTATAGCATGAGTATTGGAGAGCCAATAAGAGAGAGTATCACGCTAATAACCAGAGGGGCGACCTATAACGAAGTCACAGCAACTAGCTCATATACGCTACCTACTTCTGCACAATCTGGCAACATTTTAAAGTATTACGATCTAGATATCCTAGATTCCACAACAGAATCCACTCTTCCGGAAGAGGTTGAGAGAATGTTTAAAGCCCAGAACTCTTCTGGTGGCACCGATACTCTAGGAATCCCAGCTAAAGAAGTGCTGGGATTAAACTCAATCTCCATAGATACAACAATAGACTATTCAGAAATAACAGATATTGGAAAGTGGCGAGGTTCTGACGACCAAGGAGAACAAAACTTATGGAGATATGTTGTTCTTCCGGTTCAAGTTACCGCGTCATTCACAGGAACCTTGAGACAGCCGCTACCCAGAAGATCGTCGCCTGCGAGCTATCTGCCAAACACTGATACCACATTTTCAAAAGCGGACGGTGTAGATAGCACAACGCCAAAAGATTTGTGGCACCAAGTAGACAGAGAGATAAAAATCGTAGCTCCGGCAGAATCTTTAACTCCAGTTCAATATTTTGTATGGGATTTAGGGAAAAAGAACTATTTAACAAACTTTAGCTATGATGGAGGAGGAACCGATGGTGGAAGTCTAGAGGGAACAATATCCTATCAGAATGATGCTAGTGATATAGTTCTAGTAAAAGACACTAATGTAAGAGACCTTCCGGCACCAGATTTACCTTTTTAGGAGTAATACATTGCCCAAGCGTAAAAACCAAAAAAACCAACCCGTTAAGCCACGCAGAAAAACACTAAAACCAAAAACAGAAAACCAAGCTGAGTATATACGTTCAATGGTCGAGGGTGATGTCACATTCTGTTCCGGCCCCGCTGGTTCAGGTAAAACCGCAGTAGCCGTAGGCTTGGCCTGCCAACACTTTCTAGACAACAGGATTCAAAAAATTGTAATAACTAGACCCGTGGTTGAAGCGGGAAGAGGTCTTGGCTTTTTGCCGGGAAGTCTTACTGACAAGATACAACCATACCTAGTTCCCGTTGTTGAGGAGATGAAATTATTTTTGGGTGTAGAAACCTATCACTCTGCAAGATCAACAAACACGATTGAAATGTGTCCGCTTGAGTACATGCGAGGAAGAAACTTTCACGATACATTTATGATACTTGATGAAGCTCAAAACGCCACCTACGAACAAATAAAAATGTTTATAACAAGAATAGGTCTTGGGTCAAAAGCGGTAATCAATGGAGACTCTAGTCAAACAGATCTAGACCATCGTGCTGATGGGGGATTGGAGACGTGCATGGATAGGCTTGAAGACGTTGATGGCGTTTCTATCTGCGAACTAACCAACGAAGACATTGTTAGAAATAGCATTATCTCAAAAATACTTTCTAAATTGTGAGCCATTTCCTTGACTAACAGTATATAACACTGTATAATAAAAGGAGATTACAAATGCCGACATACGATTTCGAGTGTGAGAAATGCGCATATTACACAGAGATATTCCAAAAGCACACCGACCCCTCAACCCACGAGTGTCCTCATTGTGGTAAAGAAACTCTATCTAAAGTATACATAAATCCTCCAGCTATGTTTGTCAGAGGAGAAGCCAAGACAATAGGTCAGATGGCAGACAGAAACACCCAAAAGATGGGAAAGTACGAGCTAGAAGATAAAAAGCAAGAACACGGAATAAACAAAAGCAGAGAAGGTCAAGAAACGCGAGACATGCACAAGAAAATAAACCACATGACTGAAACACAAAAAGTGAAATGGATACGAGATGGAGACTAATAACCTAGAAAGAAGACTACATCCACATCACGCAACCATAACTCTTAAATTAGATGTAAGAAAAATAGATAAGGATGGTGGTTTAGATACAATGGTAATGGGAAATTCCCTGCTTAAAAAGTATGGCATATCTACAAAGGCTCAGATATGTGTCACAGGATCGACCGAGGCAGACTGCATAAGAATAGTAAAAGAAAAGCTGGAGAAACTCAATGGCTAGATGGGAAAACGAAGATGTGTCTGGTTTAAATATACCAGACCCAGAACAACTTGAAACTATATTTATTGATCTCAATGGTAAAACTACCTCAGAAGATAAAGCCATCGCAAAGACGGTCAAGTCCTCAAACGGCTCCAATACCTATTATATCAAGTACGGGAGAAACGAACTGTTAGACCCGCATCAGGCAGACTCTTCCTATGCGTCAACAAGACGACAATCACACATGTACAAATTCAAAAAGGTATCAGAACAAACTTTTCAAAGCTATGTCAAGTACCTTGAGAGCAAAAACAGATTGTATTTTACCAAAGCTAGACGTTTTTTAATGGAGACCTAAGATGAAAAAAGGACCACTTTCTAATAAAGAAAAAGAGTTCATTGACGACAATAAATCAATGAGTAACGAAGATATTGCAGGCAAGCTGGAAAGATCTGTCAAAGTTGTTTCACGCTATGTAGAAGTCAGAAGCGAAGAAGACTCAACTCACACATCTGAACTTTTTGCAAGAAAAGAAGATCGTGGAGTCACTGTCATGACTGAAGCAGCTTCTATGGCTGGCGACCAAAGCAAGTCCACTAGAAAGACAAAAGCCCCAACAAGATACCAAGGGGTCATTCATAAAATCAAGGAAGACTAGAATGCTGTGTACCGAATTTGATGGATACATGAAGAACCTCTGCCATAACGAACTGATGATTAGTTGGCAGATAACCCTTACCAATGGAACCGTCGTATACGGAGACTATGAACGAGAAGGGTTTGATAATCCTTGGACAAGATTAAAAGAGTACTGCAATAAGAATAATGTTCTCCCTGTTAAAGTCCAGCTATACATGTTCGGAGCTAGACAGGAAATATTTTTTGAAAACGATCATGGCCTTGACGGACTGTCTGTTGTTAGAGGCGTTGCTCAAGATCAGGCCGTAGATGGCTCTTACTCTAAGTCATACCAGACGCTAACCGTGTCTTTACTTAAAGATGATTGTTCTGAAATAGATGTCCGTAAGTTTGTTTGGCCACATAATGAATTTGAAGAACGTGTATCCACTAGGAAATTGACTAAGCAAAATTTGAAAAGAATGATTTTTAAAAATGGATCAGAAAAAAGAAAGCACCCGCAAGTACAAGAGTGCCTCAACGGGGCAGGATTGTAACGCTGCTCAATACGCTGCTGAAAAAGTGTGCGTAAGAAAAAGCGAAAAAGAAAACCGTGGAAGCTTAGAATATAAATTCTGGAATAAGTCTCAAACCGAAGAATATCAAATTCAGGTACGTGTTGCTTGGAAGCTGATAAAAAAATTCGGAGAAGAAGCTCTCATACGCTATATAAACAGCCCCAGCTCAAGAAGAATATATTCACTGGGGTTTCTTCATAGCTCAGGCAAGTTTGTACTAACTCTTCGTTTTGTCGAAAAGGGAGTATCTAAAGCCGCTGAAGAAATAGAAAAAGAGAAAAGCAAAAAGAAGGAAGTGTTGAAACTACCAGAAAATCCCCAGTATAAATCTAGAGCACCACACAAACCAAATACATTGTTTTCAAAAATTAGGAACATAGAGAATGGCAAAAGTAAAAGAGAAGAAACCTGAATATCTGACGCAGATAATCAAAGAATATGGAAACATAATTTCTAATGGGCTTGATGTTTTAAAAGAAAAAAAGGGATATAAAGTAATATCCATCAGTCCAGCCATCGACATTGCTCTAGGTGGTGGCGTAAAAGAGGGTTCTTGGTTAACGCTTACGGGAGATCCAAAAAGTGGAAAAACTACTACGGCTATGCAGATAGCATCAAACTGCCAAAAGGAAGGTCGTCCGGTTGTCTATCTCGATGTAGAAGGAAGACTGAAAGATATGAACTTCGAGGTTCACGATTTAGATCCAGCCAAGATGAAGGTTATCCATCCAGATGACAAACCACTTCCCGCAGAAGACTTCCTAGAAGCGGCACACAAGCTAATGAGTCACCCAGACTACTACGGGGCTGTTCTTATTATTGATTCTATATCTTCGCTCATCCCCAAGAAAGAGCTTGATGGTGACTTTACACCGGGACGTGCTGGTCTTCCAAAGATTCTATCTATCTTCACAAAAAAGGTGGGACAGCTTCTTCCAAGGCAACGTGGGCTCGTCATAGCAATCACTCACTACATAGCAAATACGGCAGGGTTTGGAAAATCTAAGATGTCTGATGGCGGGAATAAAATTCAGTATCAAGCCGACACGAGAATGGAGATTGCTGGAGGAGGTGAAAGGGTGTCTGCGGTCTCTCCTTGGACAAGTACAGGCGGTGATAGAATTGGACAGGTGGTAAACTGGAAAATAATCTGCTCCTCTATGGGTGCGCCCGGAGGACAGGTTCAAAGCTACATTAGATACGGACACGGCATAGATAAGACTCAAGAAATATTAATGCTTTCATGTGACTTAGGTTTGATACAAAAGTCTGGAGCTTGGTTTAATTGTGTTTTCATGGCCGATTGCAAAAAATTAGCAAAAAAGATAAAGCCAGACCTAAATGTTGACGATGAAGAAGTATTAGGGAAGGCGTTTAAGTTTCAAGGTCAAGACAACCTGTATACCTTTTTATCAGAAAACTCTGTATTGGTCGAGTTCCTTGAGTCCTCGATAAAAGAAATGCTTTCAAGTAGTTAAAGAAGGGGTTAAAGGAATATGGGAATTCGTGAAGAGCTTAGTGAACACTACAGCGCCGATCTTTTGTTTGCCGATGGTTATGACGATGCTATTATTGGCATTTCTATTGGACTCGATGGTGAGAGGGTTGTTTACTCTGTCGAAAAGATGTTGGATATTTGCGTTAAAGAAACTGGCGAGTCTTATGAATCGTCTCTTGAATGGTTAGAATACAATACGTTTGGCGCATATGTAGGTGAAAACACTCCAATTTACGTAGAAGGATATTTGATAAATGACAATTAAAACAGTTGGAATAGTTGGTCAGGGATTTGTTGGACAGGCTATTAAAAAAGAGTTTTCAAGATATTATCCTGTGCATACTTATGATAAATTTCTACCAGAGCTTTCAACGCATGACAGCATAGCTACAATTTCTGACTCGTCAGACGTTGTCTTTGTTTGCGTTCCTACGCCAATGAAAGAAGACGGATCTTGCGACACCTCAATAGTAGAGCAGGTATGTTCTGATGTGGTTAAAACAAGACTGCATTTTTTATCCTCTGGAAACCCTATTATCAGTATAAAGTCTACTGTAACTCCCGGCACTACGGCTGCCCTAAATACAAAACTACAAACAGACAAGATTGTATTTAATCCAGAATTCTTAACAGAAAGATTTGCGTCTAGGGATTTTGAAAACACTAACAGGGTTGTTCTGGGGGGCGATGTCAAATCTACCACCAAACTAAAGCAGTTTTATTCACATGTTTTTCCAAATGTAAAAGTCATTAAAACAGAATCTACAACTGCTGAATATGTAAAATATTTATCCAACTGCTTCTTGGCGACAAAAGTTTCGATTGCCAACGAATTCGCCAAGCTGTGCGAGGCTACTGGCGTTGATTACGATAAGGTTGCAGAGTACGCCAACTTTGACCCTAGACTGGGAGACACTCACTGGGTAGTTCCGGGTCCAGACGGTAAGCATGGTTTTGGAGGTAGTTGTTTTCCAAAAGATTTAAATTCTATCATAACGCTTGCAGAAAGTCTCAATACCCCATGTCACACGCTTCGCGGAGCTTGGGAAACAAACCTACAAGTTAGACCAGAAAAAGACTGGGAAAACTTAAAAGGAAGGGCTGTAGTGTAATACGGGCGAGAATGAAACATATGAAATACTAAGGAGTCGATATCTTGATTATAAACGGTCTTGATGGAAAAGAATATAGCTGGAACCCATCTACCAGCGAAGCAAAATGTTCTAAAAGATCTTCGCTACATATAAAAGCAAAAGATTTACTTGACAAACTATTTCCGTATGATAGAATACTAGAGGAAGTATCGCTCGCCGGAAGTAAAACGGAGAGACGACGCAGCACACTAAGGGCAGACCTTTTTATACCAAATAGAAATTTAATTATAGAAGTGCATGGTGAACAGCACTACAAATTTAATAAGTTCTTTTACAAAGACAAACTGTCATTTTACAGAGCTAAAGCCAGAGATTCCGAAAAGAAAGAATGGTGTCACCTAAACGACATTACATTAATAGAGTTCAATTATAACGAGGACTTAGATGAGTGGCGAAGAAAAATTAAATGAATTCACACAAGCGATAGATGAGTGGATCTCTTGCAAAAACATTATAAGTCCAGATGGACCAAAGAAAAACCTTGAGGGAGAGCACAAAGGAAACATATCTAGGATCTTAAATCTTACTTCTGAGACGCTTAGAATACTAACCGGAGAGCAGTGCCTAGGCTACGCTTACGAGCTTCACAACTACGGAGAATATTTAGAGTCTGTCAAAGTAAAAGAAAATGTAATTTTAGAATGGGCAGATTCCAGTATTTGGTATATAATATCTACAGTGATGCAGAACTATGGATCACAATATACTAAGTGGCAAGAGAAATATTATTCCGCAATAAAAGAAAATCCATTGGCGTCCGACATACTAAAGGTTAAGAATCATGCAGAAGCTAGAGTCAAGATACTAAATGGTAAAGCTGACAGAATACAAAGTATGGCAAACATACTAACAAATTTATCTAGAAGGAGATAAGTATGGACAGGCTTGAAGAAGCTAAGAAGCTATTGAAAAATGCAATAGCTACAAATGATGCAGAGCTAATATCTCTGGCAAACAATTTACTGGAACAGCAGACAAAGCCACAAAAAGCAGAAGTTGTTTCTCAGCCAAAGGGTCGAGTTAATGAATCAGAATTTCTTTCGCCCATTGTCTCCAGTGATGCGATTGAAACCAGAAAGGGTGGAATTCCTGTAAATGAAGTCAAAGGCAGGTCTAACTCATTTATTGATGACGGCATAGACTCTAGAGATATTAAGACTCCAGACTTTCAGCCAACAGAACGACGAAGGACAACGGTAAAATTTGTCGTTCAACACTGTAAGCGATGCGATAAAGATTTTTCCGTACACCCAACCCACGCAAGAGAATTTTATACGTGTGACAAATGCCTAGTAAAATAAAAACAAAAAAACTTCAAGACATGGCTGCTGAAAGAGCTGTAATCGCAGCACTTTGTCAATACGGTCTTGATGCCTATCTAGAAATAGATTTTATACAGGCTGATCATTTTACAAACGAGATGAACCAGCTTATTTTTAGCTGTGTTCAAAAGTCCATATTTGACACTTCAAAGGTAGAGCTGTCTTCAATACTTTCTATTGCGAATGATCTTGGTATCTATGATCAGATCAACACCAAAGACGAGATAGGATTTATTAGATCGCTATTTAATTTTCCAATATTGAAAGATAACATAGGGATTCATGCGTCTAAACTGGCAAAGCTTAAGCTGGCAAGAGACCTAAAGAAAACCCTCAAGGCGTGTGAAAGACATTTAGATTCAGTCACTGGTGATGAAGACATCATGGACGTAATATCTAAGGTTGAAGAGCCAATTCTGGATGCTACAGGCGATATCTACAAGGGATCTAGTAAACAGACAGAGCTGATTGGTCAAGACATAGATGACTATGTTCAATATCTTATAGACAACCCCTCTGACTTTGCTGGCATCCCAAGCGGCTTCTCTAGATTTGACGTAGCTATTGGAGGCGGATTGAGGAGAAAGTGTGTTGATCTAGTCGCCGCTCGTCCAAAAGTTGGTAAGTCTATGTTTGGAGACGCTGTGGCTATGCATGTTAGTAGCGAATTAAACATACCGGTGCTAGTTCTTGACACTGAGATGTCTAAGAAGGATCATCATAACCGTATGTTGGCGTGCTTATCTGGCGTAGAAATTAACAATATAACGACAGGCAAGTTTGCCGAAAGTGAAATTGACAAAGAAAAAGTATTAGCCGCCAGAGACAAGCTAAAAGAAATACCATATCACTACATTAGTATCGCAGGAGAGTCTTTTGAGAATATACTAAGTCAAATGCGAAAGTGGATATACCAACATGTTGGCTTTGACGACAACGGACAAACAAAAGATTGTCTAATTGTATATGATTATCTTAAGCTCATGGGCTCTGAAGGCATTAGCTCTTCAATGCAGGAATATCAAGTGTTGGGTTTTCAGATAACCAAGCTCCATAACTTTATGGTAAAATATGATGCCCCATGTTTGGCGTTCGTGCAGCTAAACAGAGACGGTATAACCAAGGAATCTACTGATGTGGTTTCTGGGTCAGACAGGCTTATATGGTTGTGTACAAGCTTTTCTATCTTTAAGCTTAAATCGGATGAAGAGGTTGCCGATGATGGCGCTGACTATGGGAACAGGAAGCTTGTACCAGTTGTTGCTAGGCACGGAGAGGGTTTAGGTGACGGCGATTACATCAGTATGAAGATGTTTGGTAAGTATGGAAGAATTGATGAGGGTATGACTAGAAATGAAATACATGTTGAAAATAGATCTAGAAATGAAGGTTTTGAGATAGATGAAGACGTTAACGAAGAATCAGATATTTCAGATATGTGAGAATCTCTTTGAGAGATTGCCAGATATGCTTAGGGCGCTTGATATAGAATATGTCGAGTATCCCAATAGATACGCTTTTGCCTGCCCCATACATGGTGGAGACAACCCAGAAGCCTGTTGTATCTTTACAGACGGACTAACGGCTAAGGGAAACTGGTCTTGCTGGACTCAACACTGCGAAGAAGATTTTACAAGTAGTTTACTGGGGTTTGTTCGTGGTACGCTTTCTCAACAAAGAGATCGCAAGGTTTCACTGAACGAGGCTGCCGCGTGGTGTGCCAACTTTTTCAATATGAACATTGAAGACTTGGACAACATAGAAGAGCAACAACAAAGAAGACTCAACGTGCTTGATGTTTTTAATAAAAAAATAGAAAGAAGCACGCCTGACATATCTAGAGAAGAGATAAGATCTAAGATAAAAATACCGTCAGACTATTATATTGGCCGTGGCTTTACACGGGAAACACTAGATCTGTTTGATATTGGAGAATGCTCTGCAAAAAAACAGCCAATGTCAGGAAGGGTTGTGGTTCCAGTGTATGATGAACACTATAACTATGTGGGATGCGTTGGTAGATCTACGAGCGAATCATTACAACCAAAATGGTTACACAGCAGAGGCTTTAGGAAATCAGTTCTTTATGGTTTAAACATAGCCTCAGAGCATATTAGGCAAAGCAAGTCTGTAATTTTAGTTGAGGGACAAGGAGACGTTTGGAAAATGTATCAGGCTGGCCTTAAAAACTGTGTTGGTATCTTTGGCTCAAGCATCAATGAAGACCAGTTACTACTACTGGAACAAAGTGGAGCGCTTAACGTTGTCATACTTACCGACTCAGACGACGCGGGAACAAAAGCGTGTCAACAGATAATTAAAAAGTGTGGAAGAAGATTCAATTACCACAGGCCAGAAATCTCAACTAAAGATGTTGGAGACATGACCATAGAACAAATCAAAGAAGAACTGTATCCCCAATTGAAAGGTTTATTTAATGAAGAGTAGAATACTTGCGTTTGCCGGAAGCAAGCAGGCGGGAAAAAGCACTTGCAGCAACTTCCTACATGGATATCAAATGCGATCCCACAATGTCGTAAGTGACTTTGGTGTCACTGAAGATGGCGATCTTGCTATCACCACCAACATCGCAGGAGCCGATGGAAAAAGTGAGCGAGGAAATGCGATTCTAGACATCACTAGAAAAGATATTGAATTTGCAGATTGGGCTGCTTTTAATATGTGGCCGTATGTGAAAAGCTATTCGTTTGCAGCACCACTTAAACAAATTGCTGTAGAGTTATTTCAGATGGGATTAGACCAAGTGTATGGAGGCGATGCCGACAAAAACAGCGCAACTATATTTAGGTGGGAAGAAATGCCCGGAGTTATAACAGATGAAAAGGTCGCCAAACAAAAAGACGTTAAAAAGCTTATAGATTGTGGAACTTTAAAATATCATAAGCGTGGCAGAATGAGTGCTCGCGAATTTTTACAATTTTTTGGAACAGATATTTGTAGGTTTGCATACGAGGATATTTGGCAATCTAGACTTGTAAAAGATATTTTTATTGAACAACCGCTTCTGGCCATTGTGGACGACTGTAGATTTCCAAACGAGGTCGAAGCAATAAGTAAGGCTGGTGGTAAGGTTATCAAGCTCACCAGAAGTCCGCATGACGACAAACATACCAGCGAGTGTTCGCTATCTTCATATAAAAACTTCGATGCTATCATAGATAACGCCAATCTATCTATACACGATACAAATATTGAAATAATTAACCTCTTAAGCGAGTGGGGTTGGTTGGGTACTGAGATCGCTCCGGCCCCTGAACCAGAAGAAAAAGCCCCAGAGCCAGAGTTGGTTGGCGGCATCCATAAATTTAAAGAGGATAACTAATGATAGTTACATATGTTCGCAGCTCATCGTATAATAATTACGATTACTGTCAGATGCAATATTTTATAACCTACGCTTTAGGACATCAGTCAATATCTGGTAAAAAAGCACAATTGGGTACAATAGTACATAAGGTTATGGAGTGCCTTGGTTCGTGCAAGAAAAAACTACAAGAAGGAAAAAAAACCGGACTATCCATAAACGATGATGGAATAGGTCTTATTGAGTTTTCAGAAAGAAAGCTACACACAAAGAAGTTTGTAAAAGAACTCCTTGATAGGAGTTATGAATACTATACAAAAGACTGTGTTCATAACTATACTGGGGCAGATATGAAGTTTTGTAAAAAGCAGGTTGATGACGCATTGGCATACAATGACGGTCAATTCGATCCGCGAAATAGAAACGTTGTTGCTTCAGAGCCACAGTTCGACATTCCAATCGAAGAGGAGTGGGCTAAGTATAAATATAAAATGCCCAACGGTGAGGTCGTCGAGGGACAGCTCGCAATCAAGGGAACTATCGACTTAGTGACTCAGGTTGATGATGATGTCATAGAGGTTGTGGACTGGAAAACAGGAAGAAGACTAAACTGGGCAACCGGAGAGCAAAAAACTTACGAGAAATTACTTGAAGATCCGCAACTCCTACTGTATAATTATGCTATATCAAAACTTTTTCCTGAATACAAACAGGCAATCATGACGATATATTACATTAGGGACGGTGGGCCATTCAGTATGTGCTTTGACAAGTCTGATCAAGAGAAGTTCTTGGGCATGTTAGAAAAAAGGTTTAAGCAAATAAAACATAACGAGTTTCCCAAGCCTATATCACAAAGAAGATCACATTTTAAATGCACAAAGCTGTGTCACTTCTATAAAAACAACTGGCCGGGAACAAACATTTCAATGTGCGAACATGTTGATGAACATCTAAAGGCTTTTGGCCACGACGATACAGTAGAAAGATGTACAAGAGACGGATTTGAAATAGGATATTATGAGGCTCCGGGATGATTGAAATACAAATAACAGAAGACATGAAAAAACGAGCTTGGAAAAAGGCTCGTGAAATGGGTGAAATCAATAACTCGATTACAAAAGGCGACGGAAACATTGCCGGATTTTTAGGTGAAGAAGTAGCTAATCATATAATTAAAGGTGACATAAATAACACGTACGATTATGATATAATAAAAGATGGTGTTACATATGATGTCAAAACAAAGAGATGCACTAGCGAACCAAGACCCTATTACGAATGTTCCGTTGCCGCTTTTAATACTAAGCAGAAGTGCGACTATTATGTTTTTGTTCGTATTGAAAACATAAATCGCAGATGGACAAGAGCTTGGGTTCTTGGGGCGATGTCTAAAGAGAATTATTTTGGTGATGCGAGATTCTTAAAAAAGGGACAAAAGGATGGCAGCAATGGGTTTTATGTAAAGGCCGATTGCTATAATATGGAAATTAAGAAACTTCAATCATTGGAAGAACTATGCCCGCAGAAGTAGTAGATCTAAACAAAGAATTTCATCTAGGCAACGGATTCACATTAGAAACAGCAAAAAGGCTAGCGTTTCTACTTAGCGACCAGTACAGGATTATATTGAAGTATGATCTAGGCTGTGACATGCCGTCATACAATGACGACAAGTTGAATATTGTATTCGCAACCTCAAGAGAGACTCACGATACACCAAACGAGTTTTTTAGAAATGATGTATTCTTAATATTTCAACACTACTTTATGCTTGATGAATGGGGATACCCTATGTCCAACCCTCTGGTGTACCCATTGCCACTTGGAACCTTTAGAGATATTAACCCAACTATTATAAAGCCTCTGTTTGAAAGGAAGTACGATTTTTCTTTTGTCGGACAAATTCCCGACACCGGAACAAGAGACTGCTTTAAAAGACATTTGGATGCAATAGTAGAAAAGTCTGATGGAAAGTTTAAGTTCTTCGTGAAGTACACAAACGGCTTTTCACAAGGACTTTCTACTGAAGAATACACCGAGATACTTTCTGAGTCAAGGGTTTCTCTGTGTCCACAAGGGGCTCACAGCGACGAGACATTTAGGTTCTTTGAGTCCATATTAATGGGAGCGGTGCCTTTGATAGAGAGCCTTCCGCGACTCTGGTATTATGAGGCGGCACCACACTTTAAAACTAAATGGAGAGACTTAGACAGAACACTATCACAAGTGTTAAACTTTTTACAAACAACAAAATCTCGCAAGTTTCTTTACGAAATTGCCGACTATTGTAATAACGTATTGACTCCACAAAATCTTGCAGAACATCTGATGTCAAAAGTTGAAGTGGCAAAAACAAAACTAGAACCTAATAAAAAACACCTTGAAGAAATTAGAAAGAAGTTGAATGAACTGGATACCATTTAATTGTAAAACGCACTTTAGCCTACTAAAAGCGTTTTCAAAATGTGACAAGCTCGCCAAAAAATGTAAGGAATATGGCTACCGCTCCTGTGTCATCACAGACTTTGAGTGCTTATCTGGAGCCGTAAGTTTTCACGAGGCGTGTAGCAAGCACGGCGTAAAACCAATCTTGGGTTGTGATTTTGGATCGTATCTTCTTATTGCTAAAAATAAAGACGGATGGTTTGATTTAATCAAAACGGTATCGCATGACGGCCTTGAGATACTTCAGAACATTGCCAAGAACGGCAATCTGATTTGCGTCACTAACGAATTCCAAAAGGGATATCAAAAGCTTTTTGGTAAAAACTACTTCTCTTATGGTTACGAAGATCGTGGAGTTTATTACGTAACAAAAGACGAGGCAGAGGCACACAGGATTCTTTTGTGTTCTGGCATGAAAACAACACTACCTAAAATACAGAGGCTAATAAAGTCTGGTGAAAAGCTAGACAACCAACGTTTTTTTGAGAGTGATGATTTTTATCTACCAAGTCCAGATGAAGTAAAAGATTCTGAAGAAGATATCAAGCTGATAAATAAAATTTGCGATATGTGTGAAGAGTATGAGATTGCATCCAAGCCCATGCTTCCAAAGTTTCAATGCCCAAATGGAATGGATGAAGACGAACACCTCACAGATCTTTGTAGAGACGGATGGAAAAATAGGCTTATACCACAGGGCAAGATTTCTGATCCAGCAATGAAGCGGGAGTATCTTGACAGAATCAAAAAAGAACTTGATGTCATATTCAAAGCGAGCCTCTCTGGTTACTTCCTGATTGTTCAAGACATTATTAACGCTGTAAAAGAAAAAGGATGGCTAGCTGGCCCCGGACGAGGATCTGCTGCTGGATGCTTGGTCTCGTATCTCATCGGAGTTACTGAGGTTGACCCCATAGAATACGACTTAATCTTTGAAAGATTCTATAACGAAGGAAGAAACACAGAAGAGTATATATCTCTGCCAGATATTGATATGGACGTTCCAGCCGAACATAGAGACGAAGTAATTGACTATATTAGAGAAAAATATGGGCGAGATAAGGTTGGACAGATGATAACGTTTGGTAGACTACAAGGTCGAGCCGCATTAAAAGAGGTTCTTAGAATCAATGACGCGGTTTCATTTATGGAAATGAACAGAATAACAGACGGAATTCCTGACGAAGCAACGATCTCGGATCAACTTGAACTCATGGAAGACAGATCAATTATTAAGTGGACTCTTGAAAATGAAGCCGACGAACTCAAAAACTGGTGCTCTATGGACGAAGAGGGTAATCTTAGCGGTTCTCTCGCTCACCTATTTGAACAAGCAATCAAGATAGAGGGCACAAACAAATCACAAGGCAAGCATCCGGCTGGAGTAATTATCTCCAAACACAAGCTGGCAGACGCCTGTCCAATGACACTAGATAAAACAGGATATCCTATAGTGGCTTTTGAAATGACGGCACTTGAAACTCAGGGACATGTAAAGTTTGATGTTCTTGGTATCGACTTACTTAGCAAGATAATGGATATAGCAAATGAATAATAAAATATCATCACCAAAAGAAGACTACACGTCTGTAATTTTTTCTGGCTGCTCAATAGAATCGAATGGCGTTTCTATATGCAACCTAAGAGACTTTGTTGGGGGTGTTGTCAAGAAGGCTAGATATCAAGTCTGGTCTGACAAACATAGAACCTACGAGATATACTATAACATAGACGAAGCAGTGGACAAATTTTTGCAACTTAAAAATAAGGGTTATTATAATGGCGAACTTTAGAGATATTATTGTATTTGACTTCGAAACAGGCGGAGTTAATCCGCACACATGTCAGCCAACACAGATTGCCGCCGTAGCCATTCACGCTAGAAAACTTGAGCTTCAACCCGGAGGCGAGTTTAATAGTGAGATGAGACCCATTATAGACGACGATAAGGCTATTGCCGCTGGCGTGGCCCCGTTAGAAGACAAAGCCTTGGAAATAACTAGAAAGACCAGAGGAGAGCTGGCAAAAGCTCCACTACCCAAGACCGTCTGGAAAAAGTTTTCTAAGTTTTGCGATCAGTACAACTGGAAAAAGACATCTTACTACGCACCAATCGCCGCTGGCTATAATATTAATGGATACGACATGCCTATTGTTGAGCGAATGTGTCAGCAGTACGGCCCGATTGATGAAAAGAAGGGTCGCCAGAAGATCTTTAATCCCATCTTTACCATTGATGTCATGCAACATATTTATTGTTGGTTTGAAAACAATCAGGATGTCAAAGGTTATAGCATGGATTACATGCGAGATTATTTTGGAATGGGTCAAGATAGCAAGGATAATGCTCACGATGCGCTTCAGGATGTTAAGGATACGGCCAATTTGATGATTAAGTTTATGAAGCTCCAAAGAAGCCTATTGAAAAAGGTAAAATTTGAAAAGGCGTTTGCAAATGGAAACGTGTACGTATAGAACATGCAGAATTTGCCTACAACCTAAGCCTGAAGATGAATTTTCGGAAAACGGCAGAAAAAGAGCTAAGGAAAATCGTTGTAAGTCATGTGTCAATGCCGCTTCCGCAGTTCGTAGAAAGCTAAAAAAAACAGCACCTCCAAAGTCAGAAACTTGCGAGTGTTGCGGGCAAAAAACAGAAAAGATGTGCTTAGATCACTGTCATGATACACTGACGTTTCGTGGCTGGCTGTGCGAGTCTTGTAATAGAGGAATTGGGCAGTTGGGTGATAATATTGGGGGCTTACAAAGAGCAATTAACTATTTGAGTAAAAACAATGTTTGATATTAATAATTTTGAAGACGAAGCGGTTTGGGATTTAATTTGCGATGGGCAGACCAAGGGTGTTTTTCAGCTAGAGTCAAGCCTTGGTAAGCATTGGGCCAAGCAGGTTAGACCCAGAAATATTAAAGAGCTTGCGGCCTTGATTAGTTTGATTCGTCCCGGATGTCTCAAGGCTAAAGACGCCAATGGTAAAAGTATGACACAGGTTTATGTAGACAGAAAGTCTAACAAGGAGCCTGTTACTTATCCTGATGAAGCTCTTAAAGAATCTCTTTCTGAAACTTATGGCGTTCTTGTTTATCAAGAGCAGTCTATGAAGATAGCTCAAAGACTGGCTGGATTCGATCTTAAGGAGGCCGACGCTCTACGTAAGGCGATTGGTAAGAAGAAAGCCGACCTTATGGAGAAAGTTAAGAAGAACTTCCTACAAGGCTCTCAGGAACAGGGGATTGTAACGACAGAGGTGGCTGAAGAAATTTTTTCTTGGATTGAAAAGTCCAACCGCTACGCTTTCAATAAGTCTCACGCCGTATCATACGCAATCAACGCTTACTGGAGCGCCTACTGTAAACTGTATAGGCCAGTTTCTTTCTATGTGTCGTATTTAAATCATTCCGACAGGAAACCTGATTCCCAGAAGGAGCTGAAGGAGCTAATCGTAGACGCTAAGTTTTCAGATATTGAAGTATATCCACCTCGACTTGGAAATCTTCACACCAACTTTTTTCCAACGAAAAAGTGTATTTACTTTGGCTTAAGGCATATTAAGCACGTAGGCAAAAATGAATGCAAGAAGATAGAAGATATATGCACAGAGAATGATATCTCTGGATATTCTTGGATGGATGTTCTCACCAAGGTTATACACGGAGGAAGATTGAATAAGAGGTCTGTAGTAGCCCTGATATCTGTTGGTGCGTTTAATGGGCAAAATAATAAAAAAGATAGGCAGCAAATGCTGTATGAGTATGATAGTTGGAGAGACTTAACCTCTAGAGAACAGCAGTCAATAGCCGATCTTTCAGACAGCTTTGATAAAAATAAATCTCTCTCTGACTGCATATCCGAGATGGTAAATATCACCAAAATAAACAGCAGGAGAATAACGACAGTCCTAGATATTAAGAACATGCTAGACAACCCTCCGCATGAACTTAAGGACAATATACCCTTTTTAGCACAAAGTGAAACAGAATATCTAAGCTATTCACTTAGCTGTAGCAGGACTGACGCTTTTGACATAAATTTTGCAAGTTCTTTGTGTCGAGAGATAGCTAAAGGCGCTATAACAGGTAAGACAAGACTTGCCGCGCAAATAAGCACCATTAGGCTGTATAAAACTAAAAATGGAAAGAATCCGGGACAACTTATGGCGTTTGTCACCGCCGAAGATGGTAGTGGCGAGCTGGATTCTATAACAGTTTTTCCAGAATGCTATGATAAGCACAAGGATGTACTCGTTGAAGGAAACACCGTCTTGATGACTGGAGAAATATCTAAAAGAGAAAACACGTCCTTGATTGTGGACAAGGTTTCTCAACTTTGAAAGGCTTAATATGAACGGATGTCACTTCCTTGGAAAGCTAACCAGCGATCCAGTACTTAAACAATCCTACAACAGTTTTTTTGTAAACTTCACACTAGAAGTAGAAGAATATAGAAGAGATAAAGATGGCGTAAAAAAAAGAAGAATAGACCTTTTGAATTTTGAAGCTTGGGACAGTGCCGCAAAGACCATACAGCAACGAGCCCAAAAGGACGACATTATGGTAATTGAAGCGATAGCTAGAAATGAGTCCATTAAAGATCCAGATACTATAATATTTAGGATTACGAACTTTAAAATTATTCCGAAAAGAAGGTCTTAAATAACATATGAACAGAAAGAAAAGGATTCTTTTTTGCTCAGAAGCTTCTTGGTTGTCTACCGGTTATTCGGTATACACTAAAGAGATTCTCACGAGACTAAGCCAGATAGACAATCTAGAGATTGCAGAACTAGCGTGTTACGCAGATTCTAATAATCCAATGATAAACTCGGCCCCTTGGAAAATCTACCCCAATAAGCCACTGTCCAGCGATCCCCTCTTTGCATCTTACAATGGCAATGCTAGTGCTCAGTTTGGAGATCACTCATTCAACAACGTGTTGTTAGACTTTCAACCAGATGTTGTAATGGATATACGAGATTGGTGGATGATTGAGTTTGAACAGAGATCTCCTTTTCGAGACTTCTTTCATTGGGCAATCATGCCTACCGTAGATGCGGCACCGCAAGATGTTCAATGGATAAACACATACGCTTCAGCCGATGCTGTTTTTGCATACTCTGAGTTTGGTAAAAGAACCCTACTAGAGCAGTGTGATGATATGAAGTTTATCGACATAGCTTCACCAGCGGCAAGCAGCTTCTTTTCGCCGGTGCAGGATAAACGACAACATAAAAGCGATATGGGTATTTCTCCTGACACTTTTATTGTTGGAACCGTCATGAGAAATCAGAAAAGGAAGCTATACCCTGATTTATTCAAATCATTTAGGGACTTTTTAGATGCGACCGAAGACGATAATAGTTTTCTTTACTGCCACACATATTACCCTGATGTTGGCTGGGATATCCCTAGACTATTAGATCAGTACGGTCTATCTAGCAGAGTGCTGTTTACATACAAGTGCAAAAGCTGTGGACATATATCAGTAAATTTCTTTCAAGACACTATGCAGTCATGTCCGAAATGCGGAAAGTTTTCAAACGTGCTTGTTGGATTGAGCAACAGTATCAACGAACAAGAGCTTTCTAAGATTTACAATTTGTTTGATGTATATGTGCAGTACGCGAATAGCGAAGGTTTCGGAATGCCTCAGCTAGAAGCGGCTCACTGCGGTGTTCCTGTTATGTCTACTTATTATTCTGCAATGGAGTCGGTTATCGACAATATTGGAGGAGTTGCATTAGAGCCTCTTTCATATTATCTAGAGTGCGAAACGGGCTGCAAAAGAGCTGTCCCAGACAACGAAAACTTTGTATCTAAACTTATAGAGCTTCATTCGCAGAAAGACAGCCTATCAGAACTGGGCAAAACTATACGTAATAATGCTTTAAGTAACTACAGTTGGGATAAAGCCGCAGACGTTTGGGCCAAACATATAGCCACGGTGGAAATAAGAGATCCTCGTGAAACATGGCTCTCTCCACCAAAGATACTAGAGCCCGCCAGAAGCATACCTCCAAACCTACAGTCAAATATAGAAAAGGTTAACTTTATATTTAATCAGGTGCTACACAAACCAGAGTGGGTGGGTGGCTATCTATGGAAGAAGGTTTTGAAAGACTGCACATTTGGATACAGATGTGAGAATGTAAACAAAGATTTCTACTTTAACGAGTCGCACAAGCAGTCATTACAATCAAATAGACCTTTTTCTTTTGAAGAGGCGTGCGGCGAAATGGCCACCTTTAGAGAACAAATGAATAATTGGGAAAAAGCAAGACTCAACATTAAGACAAGAGGTTAATACATATGGACTTTAGCTTTGCTTTAGCTCTACTGGGCGGACAAACAGAAATCAAACTACAAACCGACGTAAAATTAAGAGATCCTGTTATAAGGTATGTTCTAGATCTTTTTGATGGGGCTCCCGTAAAAATATTTCAGGTAGGAGGAATAGAATCCCTACAAACTCAGTTTCGCTGGGGTTCTGGATGGAGTGACACAATATTTGGAGCGTATATAAAGGAAAAAGGCGGCTCATTAACTATTGCAGATGTAGACCTAGACCACTTAGCAAATTCATCATTCATGGCGGAGAGACTGGGATATGATCTACTGCTTGAACTAGGAGACGCCATAGAAGTCATTTCAGAAGACTATGACGTATATTATCTAGACGGTGCGGACGGTGACATAGGCGACAAACAAACACTAGATCAATTCAAAAAAATAGAGGAAACAAAGTCCGTCGTGCTGATTGATGATATAAAGAGCAAGGCTGTAAGTCTTACAAAATACCTAAAATCTAAAAACATTAGATTTGAAACGCATCACGGATTCGGTAATGGCGGAATGATAACTATTGACATGAGGCAAAGATAATGAAGGTACTCTATATAGGAAACTATAGAGACGGCACGGGATGGGCTAACGCCTGCATCAATAATATTCTGGCACTAGATAGTGTTGGCGTAGATGTTGTGCCTAGAGCTATTACGTTTGAAAATCAACAACAGGATTATCCCAATAGGATAAAAGAACTTGAGTCGGTATCGACTGATGGTTGTAATGTATGTATACAACACACACTTCCAAACCTATACTCCTATGATTCAAGATATAAAAACATAGGATTCTTGGCTGTTGAAAGCAGCAACTTCAAGGACACAGGGTGGCAACACAACATTAATCTAATGGACGAACTTTGGGTTCCAAGCCATGCGGCTAAAGTGTCTTGCGAAAATAGTGGAGTAAAGATTCCAGTCAAGATTGCACCACACTCGTTAGATATGTCAGAATACAATATCAGTACTACGGGAAACAAGATACAGGAAATGCTTTCAACATTCAACTTTGCCTTCATTGGAGAATTTATAGAAAGAAAAAATCTACAGGCACTTATAAAGGCTTTTCACATAGAGTTTGACTTTCAAGATCCTGTCAATCTATTTATAAAAACATCAAAGGTAGAATTGCCGCAGATACAAGAATTTATCAAGCATGTAAAGTCTGGTCTAAAGTTACGAAATAGATACAGAGAAGAGATTGTAATAACTGGCAGACTAGAAAAACAAGACTATATATCTGTATTGTCACAGTGTCATTCTTTTGTAATGCCGAGCAGAGGTGAAGCGTTTTGTATACCCGCCTTAGAAGCTATGGCTCTAGGAATTCCAGTTATTCACACAGAAAACACTGGGATGGATGACTTTTGCATAGGGCAATCCGTGTCATCAAAAGCAACGCCTTGCTTGGGTGCTGTTACAACTTTACCAAATCTCGACACAGCAAGCAGTGACTGGCGTGAGATTGATATAAGGGCATTGTGTGCAGCCATGAGACAGGCGTATCAGATATGGAATTCTGACGAGGAAAAAATAAAGAGAGGGCAAACTATAGCCGTAGCCCTAACGTATGATCACAAGCCTATCGGTCATAAAATTAAGGAGTTACTAAATGACAGCTAGAGCAACACCAGAAGCTGTAAGATCTATCATGAGAAGACCGCACGTTGTTAGCGGGCGTGAAAAGCTTAATATACTGACATTTTGTACTCACGAGAGATATGAACAGCAGCTATGTAAAACGGGACATAATTTCTATGCAATAAATCATGGAAAAAGATGGGATACCGACTACGGAGAGATTCCAGAAAACTACTGCGAAATAGACGGCGTTCCTCCAGCCCACGTTGACATAGACTTAATATTATGTCACACGCCGTGTGAAAGACTGGCCATTTCTCAAAAAATAAAGCAGGATCTAAATGTCCCTGTGGTACTGCATACTCATACGTTGCCAGACATAAGAATAGACACATCTACTCAAGTGCAAAGATTTCAAGAAGCCTCGTCTTGGGTTGATAAAAGATGTTTCATATCCGGCTTCAATAGGGACGCTTGGGGTTGCAATGAAACAAATGCTGAATATATCGAGCATGGGATTGATTGCGATTTCTGGATGAACTTTGAAGAATCGCAAAGAGATAATGTTTGTTTATCTGTGGTCAACGACTGGCCAAATAGAGACTGGTGCTGTGGCTGGGAATTGTGGAAACAAACATCTCAAGATCTACCACTCCGCGTCTTTGGAAAAAGTCCCGGATTTTCAGAACCGGCAAATTCCATCGAGCATCTAAGACAAATCTATCATCAGTCTAGTGTATTTTACAACACTTCTCTACATTCTCCTGTGCCTACGGTGCTGATGGAGGCTATGGCTTGTGGGTGTGCGGTTGTTTCTACTTCAACATGTATGATTCCAGAGATTATCGAGAACGGTATAAATGGTTTGATCTCTAATGACCCCGCCGAACTGAGGTCGATGCTAGAGAGACTACTAGAGAATCCTGAAATGGCTCGTGAGCTAGGCAAGAACGCGCAAAAAACCATACTTGAAAAATACAACAAACAGCAATTTTTAGCCAACTGGAATAATTTATTTTATTCAACTATCAGAGACTACAAGGAATAATAATGAGAATCTATCTTTCTTCATCAGAACCGGCAGACAAGTCCTATAAGTGGGCTTCTAATATCGTAGTGTTTAACGACATGGTTCAGACCAGCGAAGCCACCTCTATTGTGTGCGATCACTTTCTTTCTTCATTTTCGTATGGCGAGATTGCAGAAGTTTTAAAAATTATTGCGTCTAAAATGAGACTTCAATCTGAGATTACAATAGTTCATCCTGACGTTGTTATCTTATCACAAAAGATGTCTAGAGAAGAAATTAACGAACAGACCTTAAATAATATACTTTTTAAAAGCGAATCAATCAGAAGCGTATGCTCTACCGAAACAATACAGTCATTAATTCCAGACAATCTTGAGGTTACACAGAAAAACTTTGACATGGCTACATCAAATATAGTAATAAAAGCGAGGAGGGTAAGATGAGCGTAAATAGTGGTTGTGGAGGTTGTGTTTTTGCCGAATCAAATAAAACAGAACAGTTGTCTTGCAAGCTAGACAGAGCGTCAAAGTTGGGAATTCTAGAAAAAGACGATGATAACTTCTTTGTATTATCTAGGTTTTGCACAACATATAGACCGAAAGAGTGGCTAAACGACCTCTCTTTGGCCCAGTCAAAAGACATCAAGAATTCTGTGTTGCAAGAGATTTCTCCCCGCGTAGGGTTCTTCATATTGCTAGACACCAGCCAAGAAGGTGGGATAGATAAACTTAAAAAAACACTAGAAGATATTAAGAATCAAGAGTTATTTGACCCAAGATATGTTGTGGTAATTAACGACAAAGTTGAATACAACGAAGGAATTTTTGAGATCCTTCAGCCAATGTTTGATTTTGAAAAGACCGAATATCACATACTGCAATTAGAGGTAGAGATAGAAGATCCAATTAATACTATAGATGAGGCTTTTAAACACGCTAAAAATGGATATGTTTATGTAACCTCTGCCGGAGAAAGTGTACCAAGAGATCTTATCTGCAAAATAGATAAGCGTATAAATCTAGACATGAAAAGGCTTGTAGTGGTAAAGCCTTATTCTGGAATTAATGGATTATTATTTCAATCTGCTCTATTTAAATTTGTCAATGGAAACAAGCCAAAACTTTATCAGGACGAAACTATAGACAATAGACCATTCTTAGAGAAGGTTGAAGAAGCAGCAAAAGAAAGTGCAGACCAAACGTTTATTGATTGGAACCAGTTTAATGAATCCTAAAGTAGCAATAATTATAGCGAATTACAACTATGGAGACTATGTTGTTAACGCTGTAAAAAGCATAGAAAACCAAACCTATGACGGCCCAATTAAAATCTTCTTGGTAGACGATGGGTCTTCAGACGATTCTTGGGATAAGCTTTCTGAATACAGAAACTCAAAAAAAGACAAGGACAAGTATAATTTTATAAGAATAGAAAACTCTGGAGCTAGTGTTGCTAGAAATGTAGCCATCCAAGCGGCTTGGGATTGGGCTGATGTTTTTGGTGTGCTTGATTCTGATGACGAGTACTATCCAGAAAAAGTCGAAAAGCTTATCGCTAAACTTGTTGAGTATCCAGAGGTTGGGGTCGCTTATGCTGACTACGACATAGAGACACCTGTGTACTCAAAAGAAGAGTTAAAGCCATCATATGACAGACAGGTTCTTTTGCAAAGATGTATAGTTCACAGCAACTCTTTGATAAAAAAACAATACCTAGAGATGGTACGACTTCCTAATGGAGAGTTTTTTGATAGTAGACTGCACGGACCAGCTAGCCAAGAGTTTATAGGATGTACAGAAGATTATGATTTGTGGATAAGACTATCAAAGGTGTGCATAATGACACACGTCCCAGAGTGTTTGGCTAAAGCAAATGAGCATGGCAACAATCAATCGCTCAAGATGACCGGAGAAATATTTCAGAAACATGCTCAAATTTTAGGTAGTAGATAATGAGTGGTAGGTTTACAACAAAGATAACAACAGGCAAGCATAAGTCACACAACAATATGTCGCAAACTACAATTGCGATACTTGGTGCTGGAGTAGGATCAAGAATTAAGTCTCACGAGCCAAGAAGTCTCATCAAAATAGGAAAGAAAACATTAATAGAACACCAGTTATGTGCCATAAAAGAATCATTTGATAATCCCGAAGTGATAGCGGTGGTTGGCTGTAAGGCTGAAAAGGTAATAAAGAAGATGAGGGGTGAAGTCAGAATAGTAGAAAATCAAATACACGAGACAACAAACACTTCAGAAAGCATTAGGTTGGCATTTAACAATAGCGCTAAGACCAACTTTCTATTTATGCATGGCGACTTATATTTCAACGCTTCTACATTGAAAAATGTTGACTATGGAAAATCTTTTGTTATAATTGATAACAACAATATGATTTCCGACAAAGAAGTGGGGCTGACCGTCTACAATAACACAGCAACAATATTCTCTTACGGACTTGAAACAAAGTGGTGTCAAATAGCATATATCACAGGTAAAGAGCTGAAGATACTAAAAAATATATTTAACAAGTTTGACGACATTCATAAGAAAATGTTGTCATTTGAAATATTAAACAAGATGATATCTATGGGTGCAAACTTTAAATGCTACGAACCCAAAGGCATGTCTATACTTGAAATAGACCGAATAAAGGACTTAAACGTATGAAGGTAATGATAGCTAGCGATGGAACACATGCGCACTTCTTTCAAAGGGTTGCTTGGAAGCACGCTTTTAATGCTTGTGGTATAGAGGCTGAACTCTGGGATTATAAGCAGGTTTCGGCTTTTGATGCGTTTGATACATTTGAGCCAGATATTTTTATGGGTCAATCGTACAATCTAGACGACGCTACAATAAAATGCATAAAAGAAAGACCTCATCTTAAAGTCGGCTTAAGGGCTGGTGACTGGGGAGTTCACGAACCCCTAGTAGACAAGCAAAAGTACAACATTCTGTTTTGTTCCCAACAGGAAAAACAGACGCTAAAAAAGCTAAAGGATGAAACAGGAAAGCCAGATTTTGTCCACATACACTACAGCCAAAAAGCCATGTCTGTAACTCACAATCATTATGAGTCAATAGGCATCAAGCCCGTATCCCTAATGATGTGCGCAGATACAATCATGTACGGCGGAGCAAAGGTTGACGAAAAACTAAAATGTGACATTGGATTTGTTGGAGGGTATTGGCCACACAAGGGGTTGATTATAAACAAATACCTATTCCCACTCTTACATCCGATGGACAAATATAGAGTTAAAATATTTGGAAACCAACCTTGGAAGGTAAACCAGTACTGCGGCGCTATCAGCGACTCCGATGTTAAAAATCTTTTCGTGTCTGCCAAAATATGTCCAAACTTAAGTGAGCCACACGCCCATGAATTTGGAATAGATGTAAACGAAAGAATATTTAAGATCTTGTATTCGGGTGGATTTTGTATTTCTGACAATGTTGACGCGTACAAGATGTTTGGAGACGGGGTTGTGCTAGCAGATTCGCCAGCAGACTTTGAGCAAAAAATAAATCACTATCTTGACGCCCCTGAAGAAAGGGCGACGATTGCAAAAAGAGGTCGCGAGTACGTGAAAGCAAATCATACCGGCTTTCATAGATGTGCCACAATACTAGCGGAATGTGGATTTAAAGATTTATCTAACCAAATGATTGAAGTGGCGGGAACCATTAAATGACAAAAGAAAAAGTATTAGTAACGGGAGCAAATGGCTTTCTTGGTAAGTCGGTCTGTCGTCAAATTGCAAAGAATAAAGACTACAAGGTAATTCCACTGTCGGGAAAAGCCGAGTGGGACTTAACCAAACAAAAGTATGTTGACTATGCTTTAACAGAATTTAGCCCTGATATAGTAATACATCTCGCAGCAACCTGCGGGGGAATAGGTGCCAACAGAGAGAATCCCGGACTATATATGTACGACAATCTGTCTATGGGTATGAACTTAATAGAGTCTTGTAGAAAATATGGGAAGCTCAAAAAGTTCGTAATGGTGGGAACTGTCTGTGCATATCCCAAGTTTACTCCAGTACCATTCAAAGAAGACGACATATGGAACGGGTATCCAGAAGAAACCAATGCTCCTTACGGGATTGCTAAAAAGACGTTGATGGAGCTTCTTATAGCCTATAATAAACAATATGATTTTAACTGCACCAACTTGATACCAGTAAATATGTATGGCCCGAATGACAATTTTGATCCAGCAAAAAGCCATGTCATTCCGGCACTGATATTAAAGTTTGCAAAGGCCATAAAGAACAAAGAATCGACCGTAGAGCTATGGGGAACCGGATCGGCTAGTCGAGAGTTTCTCTATGTAGATGATTGTGCGTCAGCTATTTCACACAGCCTAGAAAAAGACACTACGCCAGACCCAATAAACATTGGAACCTGTAGCGAGATAACAATTAAAAAGCTAGCAGAAACTCTGGCCGACATCATGGGTTATGACGGAGGCGTTACGTTTAATTCTGACTATCCGGACGGCCAACCTAGAAGATGCTTAGATACAAACAGAGCATACAAGGTGCTTGGGTTTAAAGCCAAGACTGAGCTTTACAAGGGTCTAAAAGAGACTGTAGGCTGGTTTTACAAAAATGAAGGAAAGTTTATTGATTACTTCAATAATATTCAGTAAGGACAGGGCGTTACAGCTCGACCTAACTTTAAAAACAATTAAGCAAAACTTCGGACTTTGCAGCAATGTGGTAGTTCTGTACAAGACCTCAGAACAACAATATGAAGAATCTTATGCTACCGTCAAGGAAGAGCATCCTAATGTTTCTTTTTATAAGCAGTCACATTCTATATTTTTTGATATAGTCTCAATTATTAAAAACGCAGAGTCTAATTATATATGCTTTTTTACAGACGACAATATAGTTTATCGCAACGCAGACATCACTGAAGATGCTCTTAATCAAGTTTTTAATATACTTGATTCTCAGGGTCAGAGCGTTGGGTGTGCGTGCGTATCTCTTAGATTGGGATTAAACACAACTAAAAGAGATGTTGGGCAGGGATTAATAGATGACGTGATACCGAAGCTGTTTTCGTTGCCTCCATTCTTTCTTTGGGGTTTTACTAACCTCCCTCCCGGAGGATACTGGTCATATCCACTATCTGTCGATGGTCACATATTTAATAAAGAAAAGATTTTAGCATTCTGTGTAGAGCTTGAGATTTTAAACAAACACTACCAGTCTACAGGACAAGATTCTACAGAAAAGTGGCGTTGGAGACAAACGCCAAACGAGTTTGAGTCCAAATTGCAGAGGTTTTATTTTGACATGCCTAACGTTATGGCCACATTAGAAACTAGCTGTGTTGTAAATAGCCCCAATAATAAAGTACAGAATCAAGTTCCAAATAAGTTTGGAAACCATTTTAGCTACGCTGCGGAAGATCTCAACAACCACTACAAGCTAGGCAAGAGACTAAATGTTGACAATATAAATTTTGATAATATTGTTTGTCCACATCAGGAAATAGACATATTAGAGGGAATAGAGTGATAGATCCAAAAGAGTTTATAAGAGGAGAATATCTCCCTCACGTATGTGACATGAGAATTGGAACAGAATCAAACCTATCCTACGAGGAACAGCTCCGCGTTCCTGATAAAAAACATGTTAGCATGTATGCAAAAACAGAAAACGTTTGTGCTGCTCATGACATTATCAGAAATAATCCCGATAAGCTATTTACACTTGTTACCCACAACAGCGATATGCCAATACGTCCTTGCACTATGCCAGACAATATGCACAAATGGTTCGCTATGAATAGGGATACTACTCAAGATAAAATCCACTCAATTCCCATAGGATTAGAAAACGAGCACTGGTTCCCTTACAAGCAGTCAGTCATGCTGGAGAAAAAAGCGAAACTGGCGGATGTGATTAAATGCTTTGCTCAGTTTAATACTGGCACGCATCCAGAAAGGCTTCACGCCCTAAACAATCTAGATACCAACACTTATGATTTGTATATAGGGTCTAATGGTTACAGAGATCAACATATTTTGTTTTGCAATAATCTATTAAAGTATGCCTTCTGTTTGTGCCCAAGAGGTAATGGAATCGACACGCACAGGCTCTGGGAGGCGTTGTACATGGGCTGTATTCCAATATGCAAAGACTACCCAGCTCACCAGTTTGACGAACCACTGCCAATTTTATTCGTACAGGACTGGAATGAAATAACAACAGAACTTCTTGAGCAGACGTATAAAAATATTGACAGGTCTTTGTTTAATTCTAATCTTTTAAAAATGTCTTACTGGAGTAAAAGAATCAATAATGAATTATGATTTAGTAGTATTGTGCCACCCTAAAGATTATGTCAAGCTTGAATTTTGCATAAGCTCTTGTCTTAGGTTTTCTAACCCTAAGCCAGATGGTATATATATTGTATCGCCAGATGAAATTCGCTCAGAAGATATAATTCATATACACGATGATGACGCAATTAACATAAAAAAAGAAGACATAAAATACCGAAGACCAAACTGGATATACCAACAACTTATTAAACTGTGTCAAGATTTTACAAAGAACGATCACTACCTATGTGTTGATAGCGACTTGGTATTTAATCGAACCATTAATCTTTTCGACAATGAGAAATCTAAGTTTTTTATTAGCGACAGAGATCAAAAACACGATCCATATTTTATCTTCATGAAAATGGCCTACGATTTAAGTAGACAGGTGGGATTTACTTTTATTAATGATTTTATGATGTTTAACAAGTCTATATGTAGGGAAATTGTTCCAAATGTTGAGCAATTCCTAGAGCTTTGCAATGATAATGTATCGGACGGGTGCTTGCTTTCAGAGTTTGAACTGTATGGAAATTATGTAACAAAACACTACCCCGAACTATATAGTTTTAAAAATACAAAAACCCAAACTAACGGAAGACTTGTTCACCAGCCTTGGTATAGAGAAGAAATTGCAAACTTGGTAGAAGCAAACAGTGGTAAAGACATAGACCTATTCACAATACATAGCTGGACTTAACAATGATAGTCAATACATTCATATCTGACGGCGGCCCGATTCCAGAGTATACAAACATATCTCTACGTCAAGCCCGACACACAAACCCAGATGCAGACATCAGGTTTATATCTGCGGACAATCAGGATATATTTGATGAGCTGGATATAAAATGGGTTCCGCAAGGGTCTATAGATAGCGAGTTGTTGAGGGAATTTAATGAGTGTTGCTGGTTCAAGAGGCACGGCACACCCAAAACAACCCATCCAAGCCCAGAACTTTTTTGGCATCGCACAGCAGAAAGAATATATTACTTAGAAGCGTACATATCTCAAAATGATCTCAAGGACGTTTTTCATTTTGAAAACGATGTTCTTATTTATGGCGACTTGTCAACCGTCCCTGTTTCTGGGGAAATTGCTATGATGCTACCAATGTCTCGCAATAAATCCACCTTTGCGTTTACTCACATACCAACTAGCGAACATCTACATAAAGTATGCAAGTATTTTAATACGCTGATGTCCACGCACGGAGAACAAAGATTATCACAACATCTTCGCGATCATGTTAGTGAAATGTCTTTATTACATATGGCCTTCACAGAGCATATTGTGGCCGCGTTTCCCACGCTACCAACACAAAGCAATGAAATGGTGTTTGACCCCGGATCTTATGGTCAGTTTCTTGGTGGTACAAATAATGGACACTCAAACGGCTTCACAGACCCTGAGCACTTTATTGGAGAGCTTATTAACAGTGGTGATTTAAATGTGGGGTTTGATGGCGAACCATCTGTTAACGGTGTAAAGATATTCAATCTACATGTCCACAGTAAAAACTTAAAGGAGTTTGCCAGTGTCTAAGAGATACAATCATCCGGAGCTAGATGATCTTAGTGGTCAAATGCATTTTTTTGAAAGAAGAAAATTAAGAGAATGGGTTTATAGAAAAAAACCTTCTATTATATTTGAGGTCGGTGGAGGCGAAGGTGGTGGCTCGACTATACAAATAGCACACGCTTTAAAGACGTTAAAAGATGATGGTGAGTGTGTCGATACAAAATTCTATACTTGTGATGCTGACCCAGTGGAAATTGGCAAATCGAAACCCTATTTTTCTAGCCACCCAGACTACAAAGATTTTGTAAATGTGTCGTGCGAATACTCAACAGACTTTTTAACTAGGCTGCTGGCCCAAGGACTGGTTCCAGATTTTATATTCTTTGATGGTCCAGAGCATCCGGAATTAAACTTACAAGACTTTAAGATGCTTGAAGAAATTGTTCCTGTAGGAACCATGTTTGCGTCTCACGACTGGGAAGTAGAAGAAAGAATAGAGGGTGGATTCTCTATCAAGAACGCCGCGTTAAGACCATACCTTGAAAATAGCGAAAGCTGGAAGGAAATAGAATGTCTTTCTGGAGTAATGGGAGAATGGCCAAACGAAGAGTCGGAAAATTCTGTGGGTTTAGCTCTGTACGAGAGGGTAAAATGAAAACTGTAATAGAACTATTGGACGGAAAATGGGAATATGACTATTTTAATCTCATAGCCAAGCATATAAACGTGCAAGAAGATTTAGATATTGTTTTTATGAAGTGGGATCAAGACATCCCAAAGACTAAAAATAAATGCATACTTTTTGTTACGTCAGACGAACATCATAAATACCATGAAAAGTTTACCAATCATCCAAATGTTATTTTAACCTTTAGAAATTATCTACCAGAACAACATCACCCAAAAGTAAAAGCTTTACCGCTTGGGTATCTTCAAGGATTTGAGCATGAAGATATAAACTTCAACGACAGAAAATATGATTACAGCTTTAGCGGAACGTTGCCGGACGCGCCTTGTGATGCCACAAGACACGCTTTGAAGTTTTCCTTAGAAAGATTAGACACACTAGAGCAACAGTATGAAAAGTTTGTTCTATTTTACGAGGGATGGGCAAAGGGTTTAACAATGCCTGAGTATGCTGACGTTATGTATAATAGTAGAGTCGCTTTATGTCCAAAAGGATACACTAGTAGCGAAACATTTAGGTATTTTGAGGCTGCGAGAGCTGGGTGCGTAATAATTAGCGAGCCCAAGCCAGATGTTTGGTTTTATAAAGACGCTCCCCATATAGAAATAAAAGACTGGCTAAAACTACCCAGCGTCCTTCCGTCTATATTAAAAGATAAAGATCTACTTAATCATCACCATGAACTAACTAAAAAATGGTGGGAAGAAAAGTGTTCTCCGGAATCTGTGGGAGCATACATAACTAGAGAATTAAATAAACTGAAGTTTCGCTTTCGTTACGAAGGATATGAATAGATGAGAATCAGGTTTGAAAACTTTTGGGGAGGCTTCCCGGTTTACGATAACATTATTACAGTTGCTTTGAAAATGAGGCATAATGTTGAGATTGTCAGCGGTGCCGCAGATATGGTGGTTAATCAAGGACCAAGGTCGCATAAAGATGATAACGCGATAACTATATCTTGGTTCATCGAATCTATGAACAGGATTGGCGAGCCAGACTACAATAATTGTGACTACTCTTTTAATAGTTGTAATCTAGATGATGATAGGAACTACAGAATACCATTCTGGGCAACACAAATCAACTGGAATAGTACTGCTGTGCATGATATAAATCGTGGGCCAACCTACTATGTTTCTGCTGGAAAACTTGATTGGCGAGAGATGACACGTCGAGACAGATGGTGCTGTTCTGTGGCTTCAGGAACGCTTGGCAAACGAGCTGAGTTTTACCCGCTAATCTCTGAAAAGATGTCTGTTATTCACGGTGGGGATTTTCTTAGAAATACAAAAGAAATGTTAAAGAAGCCGGGAAACAGCGATTATCTAGAAAAGATAGAGTTTTTATCAAAGTTTAAATCCAATCTTTGTTTTGAGAACGACGACAGAGATGGCTATGTTTGCGAAAAGATACTACACGCCTTTTACGCCGGATGCCTTCCAATATATTGGGGGCCAAAGAACGTAGGAGCGGATTTCAACAAGAAGGCGTTTATAGACATAAGAGATTTTGAATCAGATGAAGAGGCTATTCACCACATACGAGATGTTTTATCTGACGATTCAAAGCTTCATGAATATTTAAAGCAGCCTGTGTTTTCAGACGGGGTAATTCCCTACCACGCAACACCAGAATCGCTATCAGACTTTTTTGAAAAAATAGGAGTATAATGAGAGAATTACATAGAGTAAAGCCCGGAGACGTTTGTGCTGAGGTTGGTGTGTGGAGGGGTGACTTCTCACAACACATACTGAATCGACAGCCTTCAAAACTGCACCTAATAGACCCTTGGGTTCATCAAAATTTTCCAGTAGATGACCCTAACGAACTAAGAATTTATTGCTGTGGACAGGAGGAGATGGACAAAGTATACCAAGGGGTTGTAGACAAATTTGACGGCAACGAAGCTGTGGAAATACATAGAGAGTTTTCTGCTAAGACAGTGTTCCCAGAAAAATACTTTGACTGGGTTTACATAGATGGAAACCATAGCTATGAGAACGTGCTGGAGGACTTGAGACACTATCTACCATTCGTAAAGACCGGAGGACTTCTCTGTGGAGATGACTACGGAAGCAACGATAGTGATCCATATTCTAATGGTGGTCCAGAGAGGTCGGTACACGAGTTTACAGAAGAAACGGGACTAGAGGCTGAAATAAACTTGCAGTGTTCGCAATTTTGCATAAGGGTAGAATGATGGCTGGAGAATTTTCATATAATGGAAATAAATATTTTTTCCTGCATATACCAAAGACTGGTGGTAAAATGTGGGAACATCTTTTTACTGGTATTGGATTAACTTCTGGACATGCTTTTGTAGAGTCTAAGCCGCAAGGGTATTCGTTTACAATAATAAGAAATCCATTCGACAGACTGGTAAGCTGTTTTTGCTATCTCAAGGCTGGTGGTTGCTGGTCTGGGGACGCCAACGATGCAACAAAATACGGAATAACCCAAAATACTTTTTCAGACTGGGTTAAATTGGCCAGCGGAGATCCGGAGCACTATCTAGAACAGCAGCACGTTATGCCTATGATGCGTAGAATAGGTAAAAAAGAAAACTTTGATCACATTGGTCTTTTTGAAAATTTAGAGAGCGAAACTAGAAAGCTATACTCTATTATACATAATCAAGACCTTATTGAGCTAGAGAGGTTTGCTAATCAAATAGAGGTGCCAATAATCAACAAAAGTAAACACAATTATTTTGAAGAATATTATACTGAAGAAACCAAAAATATAGTGGCAAATCTCTATAAAGAGGATATAACACTATATAAGGAGATACTAAATGCACAAGATATATAAGGGCGACAAGCTCTATCATTGCTACTTTAATGTGGACGAATATCCAGAAGGAAGATTCGACGCCACTGACGCAGGCGAATATTTGCAATGTGCGATTATAAACATGGATGACGGAAAAAAGTTCGACCCACATGTGCATATTCCTTGCGAAAGAAAAACCGACACGACCCAAGAAGCGTGGGTTGTACTCAAGGGGAAGATTAAGATTACATATTATGACGAAGACAAGAACCAAATGGATGAACCAGCAATAGTCTCGGCTGGTGGCTGCACGATAAGCTTCTGGGGTGGACACAAGTATGAGTGTTTAGAGGATGGTACTGTGGTGTATGAATTCAAGAGTGGCCCATACTTTGGAAAGGATGCCGACAAGGTAACCTTCTAGTGGCCATATATACTAATTTTGGAGATATTATACAATACAGTGTTCCTAGAACAGGGTCAACTCTGGTTAGAAGAATTTTGGATTATGTGTTTAAGGGGGAATTTACCAATACGGTATCGCGACATCCGCCTCTTGGTGAAATCAATGCCAATGACGTACTTATAGTGACTTGTAGACACCCGATTGATGTTTTTGTTTCTATTGCTCGGACTGGTGGCGCCTCAGAAATAGACGACGGCACTCTGGATCATTATCTACCGCAGCTTGAATGGCAGTACAGACAATACGATTACGACATGTTAAAAAACAAAGGCGATAAACTAAAACTAAAATACGAAAAGTTTTGGAACAACTATGATTACATTTTTGACAGTCTAGAGAAGTTCTTTGATAGCAGCCTAAATTTTAAATTCAAGATTGAATCACGACACAGAAAACACATAAGTGATATTTGTGGAATCAAAAATACTAAAAAGATACAAGACACCCTAGATTGTTTTGACAACGTTGACGAGAAGACAAAGATACACGGAAGCCACATAGCAACGCCAGAGCCATATAATTACAAAAAAATACTAACAGATACGCAAATAAAATTTTTGAAGCACAGGCTTCACAATGCGATTCAAGAATGGAAAGAACTATGAAACTACACTTAGGATGCGGATGCAGAGATTTTGGTGATGACTGGGTTCATATTGATGGTGGAGATTACGACCATCTGAACTACCACGATATTACAAAACTTCCCTATGAAGACGAGTCGGTAGATGTGATATATGCCTCCCATGTACTTGAATATTTTGATAGAACAGAGGCTAAGGCAGTTCTGCAAGAGTGGATTCGAGTACTAAAAAAGGGTGGAATACTTAGAATAGCCGTGCCGAACTTTGAAGCTATGGCCTTGATGTATGTAATGACTAGAAAAACAATTGAGAAGCACAGGCTTGCCAGTTTTATTGGGCCACTTTATGGTAAAATGCAAATGGGCAACAAGACTATTTATCATAAGACAGCGTATGATTTTAGTGATCTTTCTTTAATTCTTAAATGTCTAGGTATTGAAAGCGTCAAACGATACGACTGGAAAGAGACTGAACATGCAGAATTTGATGACCATTCTCAAGCATATATCCCACATATGGACAAAGAAAACGGAATACTCATCAGTTTAAATATAGAGGGTGTAAAGTAAAGATGTCTAGTGTAAAAACATTTGAAGACAAGGTGGCTGAGTTTTTTGGGGCTCCCTATGGAGTTGCTGTTGATTGCTGCACTCATGGAGTTGAATTGTGTCTAAAATATGTCAAAGCTAACGCTATAGAATGTCCCGCTAGAACATATCCATCCATTCCCTTTTTGGCTGAAAAATTATCTATCCCCCTTGTATGGCGCGAAGAAGACTGGAAAGATTAT
>TARA_R110000823_G_scaffold47903_20_pt1 | contig 37740 bp, 33 predicted proteins | sample TARA_R110000823 | Tara Oceans TARA_R110000823 (sample SAMEA4397722) | marine metagenome | biome: Polar Biome; feature: [DCM] deep chlorophyll maximum layer (ENVO:01000326); material: water (ENVO:00002006), including particulate matter (ENVO:01000060) such as... | depth 20 m | reverse complement strand
ATTGGACGGAAACCCCGGGTCAGTTTTAAAAGGCAACCAACAGTCAGTACCTTGGGGGGCGGTAAACTGTCACAATAATTACAGTAAGCGCATTAAAATCCACGAGGTGTCGAAATGATAAAAATATTAGTGGCAGTCACCTGGCTTACGGTGTCAATGGCCTCTTGGTCGGTCCCGATCGAGGTCGAGATCGATGGCACTTCCTACGACGTCAGCACGATAAAGGGTAGCTTTAGAGATAATTTCACACTATTGATGAATCAAGTGTGGTGGGTTGATTCAAATGCAGACATCGGGCCGGCATCACAGTTAGCGCTGGCATTTTCAGATGCCGTCGGTGATTCCTTGGGGTTAACGGATTGCGGTCCAAGTGCCGTATACCCGTTGTGCGGACCACGTTTTGCCCTACAACTACCGATACAGGACGTCCCGGTGTCAGAATGCGGTTTGTTTACATGTGCATTTCGTTTTGTCCACTATCAACCGCAACGTGACCCTCCGTCGTACTGGACAGCAGGCGGCGGCTTCGACCTCGAATATGATTGGGCAGTGGCGACACCATCGCAGGTCCCTCTACCGGCTACCGCATGGTTATTCGTTTCAGCCTTGGTTGCCCTAATGGGAGTAGCTAGACGCGTAAGCTTCCCCTTCAAGTAAACAGTTAAAAACTAGAATTTCCGGCGAATCGTTCTCCGCCCTCCAGAAGCGCCAGATCACCCATGGCGGCCATGGCCAACGTGTCAGTACACCTGCTTATGTTCTATTCTGCCCCACTCCTCAAATAACTCCAGAGCCTGTTCTCTTCCCAACGATGCGCTTGAAATCGAACGTTCACTGTCGGCCCCACTGAGCTCATCATAAATAAATGAATCGTCAAACCCGGCATTAGCTGCGTCATGGCGATTCGCGGCATAATAAATTCGTTCGGGACGCGCCCAGTAAATGGCGCCCAAACACATCGGACAAGGCTCGCACGAGGAATAAATATTGCAGCCTTTTAGCTGAAACGTGCCGAGGTGCTTGCACGCGTTGCGGATGGCCACAATTTCGGCATGCGCGGTTGGGTCGTTGGATGAGATCACACGATTGAACGCCTCCCCTATGATCTCTCCGTCCTGTTCGATGACGCAACCGAACGGCCCGCCGTGACCATCATTCATTCCGATACGAGCGAGGTGCACAGCTCGATGCATATATCGACTATCCATACCCTGGCTTCTCCATGCTGAGAATTGGCTAGTTCACTCCGCTTAGCGTCCTTGCGAGTATCAGGGACAGACAACGTTTAGTCCAAAGGGTCTATCCGGCGATAGTGGTTTGATACTGGTTCACTGTGGCACAGTTGTATGTAGTAGTGGTTCAAGGCTCGAGTCTGTAGAAGAAGGCGCCCATGTCCGGCTGGCCAGAAGATTCACGATAAAACACTTGGGCCCAATCGGGTTCGGGATCCTCAAGATCGATTATTGTCCCGACATATACCTCACAACAGTAACCATGAAACGTCGAAACCAGACCCTCAAGATATAGGGGGCCAACAGTGCCTCTAAATCCCGCGTTAAAGAAATCAGTTCCCCATCCTCCGTAATCATAGCCAACATAGTAATCCCGGCCGGACAGCAAATCATCTCCGCTTACACCAGCTCCTGCCAGAAAATGATTGAACAATCCGTTTACGTCATCCATCGAAGCCCAAACCCAACCTTCCATGTTATAGCCTTTCAGCCTGTCTTCTTCATAAAAAGCCTTCTTGCATACACCACCTTCAGCTATAGGACACTGCTGGTTTATTTCGCCCCAGGACAAATCGGTAAATAAATCTGGTTGCGCCCATTCTCTTCCGTTCACAGTGACTATGTCGTCCGCGATGATGCACAGGTTGTCCGGATCCAGCGCACACTCGTCACTCGCGTCAAAGACCCCATCGCCATCGCTATCGTCGCAAGCATCGCCCTCACCGTCATTATCGAAGTCTGCCTGATCGGGGTTAGCCACAGCAGGACAATTATCGGCAAGGTCGGGAATACCATCTTCATCGGCATCGGGCGTTAGCGTGCACGTCGCCTCACATCCGTCACCGTTGACTAAGTTGCCATCGTCACACTGTTCTATGCCTGCGACAATACGATCGCCACACTGGGTAACGAACACGGCCTTGAGCGGCGGCAAGGTTTCCCCCCAAAATTCCTGTACTAGTGCCGCAGCGGCATTAAAACTGCAATCATAGCTCGGCCCTGTCGCTGTCGCGCAGTAGGGTTCCCAGCGATCAAAGTACCAGCCGGAGCGAGGCACAGGGCTGTAGGTTTCCGAGTAGTCCTCAGGGACGAGAGCAGGCAGTTGATCCAAATCAAACCCGAAAATATAGTTCTTGCTGCAAACGTCATCGCCTGCTTCGAAATTTTCCAATAAACACGTTCTGTTGCCGCTCGCGGACATAACATCGCCTTGCCCCTCAATTTCGATGGGATGGCTGCAAGCCTGTATAACGAGTAATGCGACGCTGATGGAAACGAGCTTAAGAATTCTTGAAGGCATGTTTGATGCTCCGTTTCAGTATTTAGCGCCTACAATTTTCCCAAGGCTACCTTAATGGCGGATGGATGGACACCAGCGATCCAGGCTAATAGTTGAGCTAGTGCGCCAGGTCACACATCGCGTTCAATCTGAACATAAGGCAAGATCGCTCTGAGCTGTTCAGAGATAAAGCCTGGCTCCCTGAAGAGGGCCTCGGTAATATCTTCTTTTTCCCGATCAGGGACATTCGAGGCATTCAGGGCAAAGGTGTGCATGGCGAATTCGTAATTTATCAATGGTCAGAGGGTTGATAGTTGCTTCGTGGTGGGCGCTACTCTACGCTCCATCGACATGACAGATGCCATGTACCTTCCATCTTCCCGGCTCAAAGTCCCGCGGAATCTTGAGATCCCGGTTCCGGGTAAATACCCGCTAGCCGGCATCTAAGCCCCAAGCAACTCATCCATGCGCGGAACAAAAAAATTCTCTCGCCTGTCAGACACAGCAGCTATAGCAATAGAGGAATTATTTGCAGTCTGTTCTGGCACTTTGTTCATTTCACCGAGAACAGATGAGGCGTGCAAACCTACCAACGTCTACACTGTAAATGCTTGCGAAACCGGTGTTGCCGGGTGATCCTGGCGGGGCGCATCGGGTTCCCGAGGACCTTGAGTGATAAAAGCGGTTGCGGCATACGTATTGTGTTGTATCAATCGCGACCCATTGGATAAACGGGCAGCGTTATGGGCGGCAGTACAATGGCGATGATAGTGGATTTCCTGCAATGGCCGGCGATGCTGGTGACAGTAGTCGCGGTTTGGTTGGTTGGTTACCAGAGCAAGACAGAACGCAAGTATGGCTTCTGGGCATTCCTTGCCAGCAACGTGCTCTGGGTTGCCTGGGGCATTCACGCCGGGGCCTACGCGTTGGTGGTTCTACAGTTTGCGCTTGCAGCGCTCAATATCCGCGGCATCTTCAAAAACGAGCCCGCCCACTGAAGATCCCACCTACCGCACGCGCCGTACAGCCGGCACCCGGGGCCGGCACCACGACGATGCCATTCGGGCAAGTTAACAACCCGACCCGAGCCATCGAATTTTACTTGAAGTGCGACTTGAAGTAGTTGAACGAATTATCCAACGCTTTCCACGCGTGTTCAGCCTCATCCTTGAACTGCTGCCACTTTTCTTCGCTTGCGGCCTGTGTGTCATCTATCTTGCGCTTGGTCTCGCGGCGTTTTTCGCGCAGGTCGTGGAGGCGGTTTTCGTACTCCTTGCGCGCCTCACCCTCGAACTTCTCGCCCCGCTGCTTGAAATCCTCAATCTGCTTATCCAGATCGTCGAGACCATTTTTCATTTTGTCGATAAATTCGTTACGCGATCGATTTGCCATTGGGTACTCCTTACTGTTGCATGAATGTGAGGTGCGGTATCATGAAAAAGTGCCCCTGTACTAATTAGATGGGGGCCAACAGCGTTTTTTTCAACTAGCAATTCAGCAGTGTACTTAAAGAACGGACGCGGCTCTCTTTCCGGTCCAGTGGCGGCTCCGACCGCGAATGGCCCTCGCACAACGTGTTGCCTGCTAAATCTGGACAGTATACCGACGTTGATCAGGATGCATGACGCCGTGTCGGAACACGACGCCATACCTCTCTCAGAGCGAGCTTAACTCCCTCTTTATCAAGCGTCGGGGAGAATTACGGCGTCAATCACATGGATAACGCCATTAGACGCCTCGATATCAGTAGCCACTACATTCGCACCATCAACAGTGACCCCAGCCTCTGATGCGCTAATCGCGACGCTGCCTCCCTGAAGGGTCTCTGCCTCCGTCAGCGTTACCACATCCGCTGCCATAACCTTTCCGGCCACCACGTGATAGGTGAGAATCGCGACCAGTTTGTCTTTGTTCGCCGGCAGCAGGAGCATGTCCAGCGTACCTGCGGGGAGTGCGGCAAACGCGGCATTCGTGGGCGCGAACACAGTAAAGGGGCCATCGCCCGACAGCGCATCTACCAGGTCCGCCGCTTCGAGCGCGGCTACCAGGGTCGAGAAATCCGGATTGCCTGCGGCGATTTCCACAATGCTGGGTTTGGCCATGCTTTCCCCCGCCTCGTGATGGGCAGCATTCACTGCAGTTGCACCGAACAACGCGATGCACAATGAGAGAGCGGGTAACAATTTTCCGAATAAAGTCATGATGTTGTCCTCACAGACGTAGGTATGTATCAGGCGCCCCGTGTGAGGCGCTGTGATTAATACGGTCTTTCGGTTCCGGTGGACTGCGGGTGTCGATGTTGCGACCATGTGTTGATGGCCTGCAGCCGATACCACCCCTGCCTGATGATCCAGGGCAGACAACCAACAAGGCACTGCCGAGCAGCCCGCACCGCGACGGCCACCGTATTGCCCGCAGACAAGCGCTATTTCGCGAGCAACAGCCCCCTACCTCTTGCACCGGCGGTGATCCGTGTTACGCCCGAATCATTCATGTGCCTTTCGCTCCTGACAGTATGCGCATGAGCGTCGCTACATACTCCTCGACAAAATCATCTTCGCCCGCGTCTTTACCCGTTACGCGTTCGATAATGGGTGCCACGTTCACCAGGTAGATCAACGCCCCCGACAGCGTGTACAACAAATGCATCGGGTTCACGTCAGGTAATACCCCACGGGCCTGTGCCAGTTCCACCACACTTTTGCCCTGATCGAAGTCATTGATAAAAAACTGCTCTACCATCCAGTCCAGCCTGGCGCCGGGCGTGGACGCTTCCTGAAACATGATCTTTACCCAGGTCGGGTTGGCGAAAGTAAACTCCAGAATGTAACGGCAAAGGGCTTCCATGGTTTCCCTTGCAGTGCGGTCGTCAGGGGCCGCTGCCAGGAACGTGGGCAAAGCCTCGTTGCGCTGCTGCCAGACATGCGTCACTGTCTCTTCCCACAGTTGCTGCTTGTAGCGAAAGTGATACTGAACCAGGGTTTTCTTCTCGCCGGCGGCAATGGCCACAGCCTTCATCGACGTACCTTCAAAACCCACCTGGCCGAACAGTTTCGCCGCGGCGTCGAGGATAGCCATACGTCGACGATGCTTATCGTTCTTCATAACAATCGCCCCCCACTGGCTGCGAGACTTACCTTTCTGGCACCGGGTATCCCTTCAACCACTTGCAAAGCGTATACCTTGACCCCGGCGGTTTACTATGCGAACGTATAGTTTACATGCTATTCGATCGTATAGTAACCGATGGAATCAGGCTCGCTTTGAGCTGCCAGGAATGATTCCTGTTGAGTCAAATTCCGATGTAGGGTGGACACCCTGCTGCAACCTGGTTGCCGGCCTTATAACAGACATCAAACCGGGAGTTAACCTGAATGAGCACATCCTTTGACGTGAGCCAGTTTGGCATTGCCGCACAGGACGAATTCACACACCCGTTCAGTCCCGATCACGCGGACTGGAATGAATCCTACTTTTTCGACTGGTATAGCGATGACGCGTCTTTTGCCGGACATTGCCGGATTGGCTGGCACCCGGTGCAGGAGCGGGTGTTGTTCTGGCTGTTCGTTTACCACAATCAGGAATGGTTGATGATTGAGGAGTACCGCCTGCCACTAGCTGCGCTGGAGCTGGGCAGCAAGGGCAAGGCCTTCAATTACCAGGGCTGGGGTCTGGATTTCAGCTACACCCCAGGGGAGCCCCTGCTGAACGGCGCCTTGCACGTCAGTGGTTTTGCCCGCGTCATCAGCGGCACGCGCCTGGGGATGGTGTTGCCTGTCGCACTTGAGTTGCAACTGGACGCCGTGGGTCCACCCCACTCCAGGGGCGAGGGCGAGGTCGAGAGCCACAGCGCCCAGGGCTATTCGACCAATCGCTATGAACAGCCCATAAAGGCCCGATGCGACGCCACCGTTGATGGTGTCGCGCAGACATTCCATGTTCGCGGCGAGCGCGATCACTCCTGGGGCCCGAGACCCTGGGACATGCAATGGTCCTTCCTGGTAATCAACAACCCGTCGTTCAGCCTGCAGGCGACCATAGTAAAGATACCCGAGTGGCCCGACATCAAGATGGGCTATTTCAAGGGCGCCGACGGCCAGATGCTCAACCTCAGCGACGTCGACTTCCAGCTTGAATACAACGCCAATGCACCGGAAAAAGCGGTGCAGGGCACAATCTCTCTCACCTGCGACAATGACACTGTGATCAATGCAGAGCTTAGCGCGGTGACGGGCACTGAAATCGACATTACCCACACTTTTGCCACGCCAAGACGCACGGAGTATCGTCGCTCCCTGGTCCAGTGCCAGTTCCATGGTGAATACGAAGGCGTGACAAGCCCAGGCTGGTTCGAATGCAACCGCAACGTCACCGACACCACTGCTACAAACACGTAAGCAGTAGGGTTACGACACGTTCGGCACCAGAGCGGCGCCAAACCCGTTTCTCACTAACGCCTTCCCCACCAAGCATCCGCCGTTGGGATCCCTGCGTAATTAGAGCAGGCATTCCGACGCGTATGGCATACTGACCCCAATGCTCTGGGTGATCCTCTTTCTGGTTCTGGCGCTGTGCGTACTTCTCCCATCCCTCTGGGTGAAGCATGTGATGGCGAAGTACCACAAACCCGCCGACCGATATCAGGCCCGGGGCAGTGGTGGCGACCTCGCCAGACACATACTCGACCGCTTCGACCTGGGCGCAATCACGGTCGAGGAAACCCACGCTGGTGATCACTACGATCCGATGGCCAGGGCGGTGCGCCTGTCACCGGAAAACTACGCGGGCCACTCTCTAACCGCCGTGACGATCGCGGCCCACGAAGTGGGGCATGCCATCCAGCACGCGCGCGGAGAGTCGCTGTTCCAGACCCGACAGAAACTCGCGAAGACCGCGGCGGTAGCCCAGCGGGCGGCGGGGGTATTCCTGATTGCCGCGCCCATCGTGCTTCTCCTCACCCGGATGCCCCAGGCAGGCGCCGTGACGATACTGATCGGTGTCATGTCAATGGCGCTGGGTACGGTGGTTCACCTGATCACCCTGCCAGTGGAACTCGACGCCAGCTATGGGAAAGCACTGCCCATTCTCGAACAGGGCGAGTACCTGCTCGATGGTGATCTGCAGCACGCGGAGAAAATCCTCAAGGCGGCAGCGCTGACCTACGTGGCGGGATCACTCGCCAGCCTGCTCAACCTGGGCCGCTGGATCGCGATATTCCGGAGGTAGCTCTCGCACTTCAACCACGACCGACAATCCGAAAGCGCCGCAACATGCCTCAATTGTGTTGCCTTTGAACCAGGAATAGACTGCTACCTCCCCAACAAGAACAAAAAAGGCCAGCCAGCACAATGAGTTCAGGCAACAGCTTTTACCGTTACTTTCTCAATCCAGTAATGCGCGGCCTGCTCCGCTCCCCTTTCCATGGCATTACCAGCCACAACATCGGTATCTTATATTTCACCGGGCGTAAAAGCGGCCGCAAGCTCAGTACGCCGCTGAGCTATACCAGAGAAGGCAATACTGTGCGCCTGCTTTCCAACCAGAGTACCCGCTGGTGGCTGAACTTCCGGGGGGAAGGAGCAAAGGTTGAAATGGAGATCGCCCGGCAGCGTCATTCAGGTACCGCGATATTGCTGGAAGGTGATAGTGAGGCTTTGCGCACGGGTGTGCGTCGTTTCATCCGCGCCCTGCCCCGAGACGCAAAGGTTTACGGTCTGAAGCTGGATGCTAACGGAGAAGTCGTAGAATCAAGCCTGGCAGATATCGCGGAGCAGTTAATACTGGTGGAAATCCAGTTGAACGATTTGTAAGTATCCCGCGCAATGGGCGCGCGCAAATGTAGAGCTCTCTGTCATCTTCCCTCATGCAGCCGTTTGCTGGCAGACCTGTAAATCCTTGCCTACACTCAATAGAAGACGAGGAGTTGGCTGCCACCACGGCTTCCTGCCTGTAGTCTTGTCAAAATGTTGATCTGAGTGATGCGTATGGCCTGTTGCCGGCGTTTAGCCCTGCTCCTAGTCAGTCTTTTGTGGTTTGCAGCACAGCCCGCGCTCGCCGATGAAGTGCTCATCGACGGCCTCGCCTGGCGTCAACTGACCGACACGGCCGGCGCGGGCCTGTCCTGGAACGATGTCGCCTCGGTCTGCCCCCTCAACGAAACACCCTGCAACGGCACCGTGAACGGCGTGGATTTCACCGGCTGGACATGGGCCTCGGCCAACCGTGTGAACAGGATGCTCGACAGCGTGACCGGCCTGCGCTTCCCGGTAGAGCCATTCGATCTGGATTCCAGCGTGGAGCTCTTTTTTGACACCCTCGATGCGGTGTTCATATCCGAAAGCGGTTCGGGCAGCTTCTCCTACGGCCTGTACGCCTTGCCCGAAGCACCTGCCGATGGCCTGGTCGACGTACTGGAAATACGCGACGCAACGACCAACGCCGGTTCCGACAGGATGATCTTGCAAGAAGCAGCGGTGAGCGATACGGATATTGCCAGCATCTTCTCTCGGCAGCCGTTCGGTGTCTTTCTTGTGCGCGACCCCGAGCTCGAGCTCTGCAACAACGGCATTGACGATAACGGCAACGGCGACATCGATGCGCTGGACGATGGCTGCCAGCCGGCCAATCCGATTATTGATGACCTCGAATGGCGGCAGGTAACCGATACGCAGGGAATAGACATTCGCGATGTAACCACTGTCTGCCCGGGGGGCGGCAACCCTTGTGACGGCATGGTAGCGGGCGTTGATTTTACCGGTTGGACCTGGGCCTCGAGCGAAGACGTGGTCGGCATGATAAACACCCTGACCGGGATCACAATCGGCAATACCGCAGTGCAATACCCGGCCGCGCTGCGCGTTACAGCACCGGTCTTTGACAAATTTTCTCCCACACAGACTCTTTTCACCAACTGGTCAATCTACGCCTTCACGTACAACAGCCGGGGTGAGTTTGGCAATGGCGACTACCCCACCATTTCGTTCTTCGTGGACCCCGCGTCATGCAATAACGGCATCGACGATGACCTTGACGGTAGAACCGACAACGCTGATGTGAATTGCCTGTCGACGGAATGGTTTGTGATTACCGATCAGCTCGGCCCCACAGCGAATGATATTCTGGGCACGTTGGGCGGCGGCCTTCTGCAGAACAATTTTTACGGTTATTTCCTGTATCGTGAGCCGATACTGGTGACCCCCGAATCCTGCGACAACCGACTGGACGATGACGGAGATGGCCTGGTCGATGGGCAGGATGCCGATGACTGTGACGAGTTCGCGCCACTACCGTTCATCGTGAGTTGCCTCCACGACCCGGTATACAGCGGTTCCGACTCGGCTGAATTTACCATTTCGGCGCGCGCGCTCGACGAAGACGGCATTGAGCTCGCTGCTGACACAATCGAGATCTGGACGAGCGCTGACACGGCACAGCCCCAAGTCAGTGCCAGCAATACAGCGCAGGCGGCATATGCATTCACGCCCGGGGAATCATTCAGCTACAACTGCAGTGCGACGCAGGGAGAAGCTCGCTACAGCTCTGGCTGGCGCCAGGTAACAGTCGGTGACTTTGATTCCACCTGGCCTGCCATTCCCATTCTGGTGAACGGCCCGATTGCCGAGAAAATCGATATCGTGTTTTTTCACGATGAAGATGAGTACACCGGCCAGGACGACCCCGAATTTGTCCGCGATGTCGCCCTGCTGCTCAAGGGCGGCTATTTCTCCATACCCTGGTTCGTGCGCAACCAGAGCTACTTCAATTTCTGGCTGGGCGATGCTGCGGCCAATTCCGGCCCCGACCCAGACGACGACGACCCGAGCAACGGCATCCGCTGCCTGCGAGAGGGGCCGGAGAACTTCGGCAGGGACTACGCCTTTGCGGATTCCGGCGGAATTGTGCATCGCGAAGACTGTCGCGACAACGCGGGCGGCGGGCGCTTTACCGTAACCGTGGAACTGGAACGCCTTCAAACCGCAGCTCACGAAACGGGGCACCGGCCGTTTGGCCTGGCGGATGAATACTGCTGCGACGGTGGCTATTCCACGAGGGTTTCGGGGGGCGCACCCTACCACAATATGTTTGCCGATGAAGACGACTGCGTAGCTGCCGCCGAGGAACGGGAATACGATTCCAGTCTGTGCCGCGGCTTTGTCGAAAGTCATGAAGATGCCGATGACTGGTGGCTGTTCGAGCCAAGTGCCGCGAGCTTCAGCCCCGAGCAGCGCGACCTGATGCAGGGTACCGGGTGTGAGAGCCTGGACACACGTGCTGATTGCAGGGGAGTTGCCGCCACCACCTCCGGCCCGGCCACCAACCCCAACGGCCAGGTGGCCTGCGCATCTACGCTGGATACCTATGAGGGCAACACGGATGTTCCTGGGAGCGAAACCTACTGGCTATGTACCGCGAGCGGCGATGCGGCCACGGCGGAGTGGCAGGAGTTTGAGCCTGAAATCCGGCGTCTTGAGCCGCGCAGTTCCGAACTGGACAGGATGCAATGGTACCTGTCCGAATGCGACGCGCAGAGGTGCTGATCATGTTGCACAGGCATCTGGTTCTCCTGTTTGGTCTGCTGGCCCTGTTCTGGACGACCGGGTCCATTGGGCAGGACACCTCCCCGTCCGAGCAGCCGCTGCCCGATATCGACAGTATCGTCTCGGACCCGCGCCGTGCACTGGTACTCGAAGTGCTGGTTGAGGCAGGCGTAGCGAGTCTCTTGCAAAGCTTCGTCAGTACAACACCTCCCGCCGGGTACCGCGGTGCGCCGGCACAACTCAGGCTGCGCTGGTTCGATGGCTCAGGCGTTCGCATCGGCACACGCTACGCCTGGAATCCGCGCTGGGAGTTCGAGCGCGACGGCGACGAAGAACAGCGCAATCTGCTGGCGAGCGCGGTGGAAGGCTTCGCGATTCCCTTCGACAAGAACCTGGCGCGCGTAACGCTAACCGATCTGGATTCCGGCATGATGCTTCTCGATGCCGACGTGTCAAACACCGTGCAGGGGTTCTGCATTGCCAACCCGGATGATCCCAACTGTGAGGGCGTCAGCATCGCGGACGGCGACGGCGACGGAATTCCAGACGCCACAGACAACTGCTCCGATGACGCCAACCCTTCCCAGGCGGATGCGGATAATGACGGTATCGGCGATGTGTGTGACCCCACCCCCAACGGTGAGGTCGTACCGGGCGATATCAACGGAGATCTGGTGATCGACACCCAGGACTATAACGCCATCCGCGCAACGCTGGGCAAATGCGATGGCGATGCGGGCTACCTGTCTGTTGCGGATTACAGCGGCGATCATTGTGTGGCGTATGACGATTACCAGTTCTGGTATCAGACCTATTACGCACAACCCGCCCCCGGCCCCGGGTGTTGAAAGCATGCGAAGAAGAGCAGGATCAAAGGTAGCCATGATGAGACTGATTGCAGGTTTGTGTATGACCCTCCTGGCCTCGGCAAGCTTCGCACTGCCGATAGTCAGCTTGAACCCCTCCAGCACTTCGCTTGCGCCGAACGAGAGCTTTTCAGTCGATGTGCTGCTGAGCGGCGTAGAAGTGACAGACCCCCTGCTCGCCTTTGGTTTCGATGTGGATACGGGCGCGGGTCTCAGGTTCAACGGCGCGACCATCGCAGCGATGTTTTTCGACGATTCAGACGCCTTCGCCACAACGGATGTCGGCGGTTCCGCGTTTCCAGCGGTCTCGGGTGAGGGCATCCTGCTTGCCACGCTGTCATTGACAGCGGGCTTCACGCCAGGGCTCTGGGATATCGCGTTGACCAGCACGGGCTCGGACTTTGGCGTATCGGAGGGCCTCTTCACGCTGAGCGAGACCTTTGCCTTACAGGCAGGCACCGCAGTCGAAGTTGTCGGGGGCACTGCTGTGCCGCTGCCCTCGTCCGTGTTGCTTGTTGTGCTGGGTCTTTTATTGCTGCCGCGCCAAACAGTTGCTGTACGACTGCACTCAGAAAACAACCTGCCCACAAAGTTGTCTTGATACTGCCTATACTTGTGTCTCCCAGGCGGTAAAAAGGAGACCAGCTCATGAGCAAAACGATCTTTATCACCGGCGCCTCATCGGGCATTGGTGCAGCGACTGCGCGCGCGGCGGTGTCTGCTGGCTGGAATGTGGCGATGATGGCCCGGTCAGAGGACAAGCTGAGGGCCCTGGAGCAGGAGCTTGGCGACTCCGCGCTGGCCCTGCCAGGTGACGCAACCGAGCTAACGGAGCAGGAGGAAGCCGTTTCGGCTGCGGTAGGCCGCTTCGGCGGGTTAGACGCGGCATTCGCAAACGCCGGTACCGGTATCGACAAGCCCGGCACCGAGGCCGGCGATCCCGCCGAGTGGCGCAAACTCGTGGATCTCAACATCATGGCGCTGCTGTACACAGCGCGGGTTAGCCTCCCGGAACTGCGCAAGACAAAGGGGCACCTGCTCCTGACCGGCTCCGCGGCCGGGCGGAACCACATCAAGGGCTCGATCTACGGCGCAACAAAGTGGTTCGTGCACGGCTACGGCGGTAATATTGCGGAGGAGATGCGCGAGTGGGGCGGCAAGTGCACGGTGATCGCACCGGGCATGGTGGATACACCCTTCTTCTCCGAGCCGAAGCCCGACAAGATCCAACCCGAAGACGTGGCAGATGCTGTCATCTATGCACTAAGCCAGCGCGACAGCGCATCGATCCGCGAGATCGCGATCATGCCCAGGGGCTGACAGAACACTTTATGAGCTCGCCACACAGCGAAGGCCGCAGTGCAGAAGCGGTTGCCAACGATATTCGCGCATTGATGGCTACCGGCTGGTGCACGGCTACACATCCATCATCCACTACGATCCGACTGCTCGTGCAGTCACAGACGCATCCACAAGGAGAACCTGAATATGTCTTACCGCGTTGTCACCTGGGGTACAGGAAATGTCGGCGCCTACGCTGTACGTGCTGTCATTAATCACCCGGAACTGGAGCTGATTGGGCACATCGTCAGCTCACCCGAAAAGGCCGGCAGGGATGTGTCAGAGCTCGCCAACCTGGGCGAACCCAGCGGCATCATCGCAACGGACGACATCGACGCGGCGCTGGCGCTGGCGCCTGATTGCGTGGTGTACACCGCGCACTCGGAAACGCGGATGATGGAAGCGGCGGAGGATCAGGCACGCTGTCTGCGCGCGGGCATCAATGTGGTCTCCAGCTCCCTGTTCATGCTACAGTACCCGGACAATCCAGGCATTGCCTTTCTCGCAGATCCGCTGCGCTCAGCCTGCGAAGAAGGCAATACCACCTGTTTCAATAACGGCATTGATCCCGGCTTTGCCAACGACACCATGCCGCTCACGTTTACCGGTTTGTCTGAGCACTGGAGCAGCATCCGTATGCGTGAAGTGGTTAACTACGCCACCTACGAACAGGAGCACACGATCCGCGAGGTAATGGGCTTCGGCTATCCGCTGGATCACGACTGCATGTTGTTTCAGGAAGGCATGTTATCGCTGGGCTGGGGTGGCGCGGTGTGGTCTGTCGCCGCGGGGCTCGCGGTGACGCTGGACAGGGTCTATGAGGTGCATGAGCGCCTGCCACTGTCGGCGGATGTCACCAACGCCATGGGCCTGTTCAAGGCGGGCACCACCGGTGCCATGCGTTTTGAGGTTCGCGGCGTGGTCGACGGCCGGGACGCCATCGTGCTGGAACATGTCACCCGCATCACCGACGACATCGCACCTGAGTGGCCACAGGGCAAGGGCTACAGGGTGATTATCGAAGGCGAGCCACGCATGGAGATTGCGATGGACATGGAAGACAGTAACGGTGACCACGCGGTAGGCGGTGTGATTCAAACCGCAACGGCTATTGTGAACGCGATTCCGGTTGTGGTTGAACACGCCGCAGGACTGGTCGCGGCCATGGATTTGCCCAAGATCACAGGGAAAGGACTGTACAAGCCCGCGGCCGGATAACCGTAGGCATCAGCCTGAGGTCAATGTCCAGGAAAGCAGCAGGCTAACAGCCGCTACTGTAGTGAGATTGCATCGCAACCTGCGATAGTAGCGCGGCTGCAGCAAAAAAAGTGGGTGACGCCGCTCAACCAGCAGCAGCGCCACCAACAGGCAGGCCAGCAATGGCAGACTGCGCTGTGCGCCCAGCCCCACCCAGCCAAGAAAGCCAGCTACCACCAGCACATTGCTGGCAATCAGCATTGCGGCATAGCGCCTGATTAACGACAAACCCCACCAGCTGCCGGCAAGAAAGCACAGAATGCAGAGCGCATAGACCGACAATGCTTCGACATAAAGGCTCCGCTGTAAGGGGTCTATCGCGATCAGCACAGGGCCAAGTAGAAAGGGCACGAGACCTGCGCGCCCCAGCCACTGGGCGGTTGCGGGCAAGGCTTTGGATTTATCGCGCGGCATCAGCGCTGGCCTTCACTCAATCCGCACAGGCAATGCCGGCGCGCGCTTCAAGGCGCTATATACGGGATATAGCATCGATCAGAAACGGTAATCAGCCGACAGCACCAGCGAATTGAACCACGCAAAGCTGTAGACATCGTCGGTATCGGCACCACCTTCCAATGTGCGGTAACCCAGGCCTACCTTCCATTGCTCATCCACCGCGTAATTCAGGCGAACGCCAAGATCGATCGCCCGGCCAGACCCGCCGGCCAGACCGTCCACATCCGCGGACAGTGACCAGCGATTGTCGAAACGGTACTCGCCGCCCAGATACAGCAATGGCACCAGGCCAAGGTCATCATCACTGCTGGTAGTCTCGCCCTGGGTCAGCTTGATCTCCGCATCGCGTATTTTCAGCGTACCGCCTACCCAGAAATCCCATTGTTTACGCGCAAACCAGTGATAGCGATAACCCAGCCGCCAGGAATTGAAAGTGTACTCGGCCTTCACCCTTTACAAGGAATACGGGGGTAACGATAGATCGGATTGTCCAGAAGTGCATGCCGGACAGCCTCCCCACATCGCGTTGATGCTGGCGGATGCCCCGGTCTCCGCTATCCCACTCTCTCCAGGACTGTTCAAGCAAGACGAGGCCCACTAGAATCCCCACTCCCAGATTTGTACAGACAGTTCCCCATGCCCAGTGCTTCCTTTTCGTCCAACAGCTCCGGCCTGTTGCATCGCATTGAATCCAGCCGCATCTTCCAGGGCGCGGTGATTGCCATCATCCTTCTTTCCGCTTTGACCATCGGTGCCAAGACCTATGATTTGCCGCCACTGGCAGAGCGTTCCCTGAGAGTTCTGGATACGGCGATCACCCTGTTTTTCCTTGTCGAGATCCTTTTCCGGTTTGCCGCCTGCCCCGAAAAGCGTCGCTTCTTCCGCGACGGCTGGAATATTTTTGACACCATTGTCGTGATAGGCAGCCTCATACCACTGGATAACTCGCAGGCAGTTCTGCTCGGTCGCCTGCTGCGGGTATTCCGTGTGTTGCGCCTTGTATCGGTAGTGCCCGAGCTGCGATTCCTGATCAACTCGCTGCTCAAGGCGATACCGCGCATGGGCTACATCGCGTTGCTCATGTTCATCATTTTCTATATCTACGGCGCGGTCGGCTCCATGCTGTTCGCGCAAGTCGACGAGAACCTGTGGGGCGATGTCGCGATATCCATGCTGACCCTGTTCCGCGTTGCCACCTTCGAGGACTGGACAGACGTCATGTATGCCACCATGGAGGTCTACCCGCTTAGCTGGCTCTACTACCTCACATTCATCTTCCTTACCGCTTTTATTTTCCTGAACATGATGGTGGGTGCGGTGCTGGGTGTGATGTCGGCAGAGCAGAATGCCCGCGAGACACAGCAGGCTCACGACGAGCGCGACCTGATTACCCGGCAGCTCAATGAGGTACAGGTACAGCTACGCCTGCTTACCGCCGCGGTGCAGTCGGGCGCGCAGGATACGGCCCGGCCCCGGGATGCCGGCAGGGATACCTGAGGCAAGCGCTATGGGGCTTCCACCGTTGCTGCCGACCTGCTCTTGATCCCTGTCACCGGTTGACAGCCTTCGCCCCGGCCTTGTTGTTACCGGGCTTCCGGTGAATCTTGGATGCCGTGGTGGGCATGTGGCCGAAGTAGAAAATCTCCCGCTTCATGCCGGTCATATCCTCGCCGCGGATTTCCCTGTACTGTTGCTTGTAGCCTTCCACCAATGGCTCCTGCACTTCTACCGGGATATTGGTGGTAGTGCCGCCGTGCAATTGATGAAAGCTGCCCTCGCCGATCAGCATCACCGGCGTGGCGTCACCGCTGTCACAGGCTCGCTTGAGCAGGTCCATGTTCAGCAACCCACCGCCGGGAATATCGAAGCGTTCCTCCGCCCCGCCGATGTCCTTGAAATGCCGGGCGCTCATGAACAGGCAATTGCTTTCCAGGGGCTTGAAAAACCAGGACGCTACGGAGGACCCCTTTGGGACGTCGGGGCTGCCCACCTCGAACAGACGATAGCCGTCATTGGGCCAGTCGATCTCGCGCAATAGTTCGTCTTCGCGCGCCTTGCTATAGCCCTGCAGGATCGTTTCGTTCTGCTGCCCGGGCCCCATATAGAAGAAGCGCAGCATGGCGACTGCATTGGTCAGAGCCCTGCGCGCACCCAGGGCCTTGTAGAATGCGCCCGGCGTGACCATATGTGCGCCATCTACCATGAAACAAAGGGTCTCTCCGCTGGCATGCTCGGCGCCATAGTTGAGCGCATAGGCAGGGGAAGGCGGGGGATTCTCCAGCCGATGATACTTGAACTCCGGCCCGACCGAGGTAATCACACTCTCATCTACCGGATTCGGGGAGCCGTTATCGATGACCAGCACTTCGTACGACAGCTCCTCACAGTTTTCCTGATAGCTCCGCGACAGGCTCTGCAGCGTGCGGGGTATTTCCCTGGCCATGTCATAGACGACGACAATAACTGATAAATCCATGTGTTCAGCCCTCGCGCAGTTGGAGCAGTTCACACTCCAGTTCCTGTTTCCTGGATCCGCCTATGACTCCAACCGAACGCCGAATCACTTTGCCCCATAGTGCAACCATCTAGCTTTCCTCATCTTCAATCGGAGGCCACGCGTTGGCGGCCCTATAGTTATTTCTATGTCGTCCAAAGACAATCAAAGACACACCGGCGCGCTACCAAGGCCTATATTCGACATACGAACCCTGGTACGCAGCAACCTCTTTAGCGGCTCGCCCACATCTTAGCTAGAGCAACCCCCGGAGTCCATTTGCTGCGCCGAAGCATATTATCCGCCGGTTGCTGAAACCCATCGGCAATATTTCACCGGAGATGTTGAAAATATCGTATTATCGCCAAAATTGATGGGCCAAATAGGGTGGCCTGGTAAGTCGTGCACGTCAAAGGCATAGAAGCAGCTTGAGCGAGCGCGATAAGAATAAGAGAGTTGTTATGGAAATCCGTAAATTGAATACATTGCGTGCCCTGGCAGCACTGATTGTAGTTGTTAGCCACTATGGCAATGTTAATGCATCTACGTTATGGGGATCGACTCTTGGTAACGGTGCCGGTCAGCTTGGCGTAATGCTATTTTTTATCTTGAGCGGCTTTTTAATGTCACATTTGTATATGGCGCAAAATTGCGAGAAATCGCGTATTCGCCATTTTCTGGTTGCCAGAGCTGCGCGAGTACTACCGCTATTTATTACCGTTGTGCTTGTATCCTATGCGCTCTATCAACTCGGCTATAAAGGCATTTTTTATTCTATAAATAATTTAGCGAGTCTGATTTCGCACCTGGCCCTTCTCTATGGCACCAATGTGCTTTGGACAATACCACCCGAAGTTCAGTTTTACTTGCTGTTCGTGCCTTTCTGGATGTTGTATATAAAGCGTCCTGTGTACCTTTATGCTGTGATGGCACTGGTTCTTGCTGTGCTGATTGCAATGAACTTTCCGAATCCAATCAAAGGGCACAAGGGATACATTGTTGACACCAAGATACTCATAGCCCTACCCTATTTTTTTGTCGGAATGGTTCTGGGTCGCCTGTATGAACACCGCAAGCGATTCGAGCGATTTCAGTCAGCCTGGTTCTTGTTAGCGCTGTTGATTATTCCCGCGATGTACCCAACAATTTTTGAGTGGCTGTTCGCTGCCGAGCACGCTATGTGGCAGGACCTGAATGTTCTAATCGCCGTCAGCATAGCCTTTTTCTGCCTGGTGTTCATGGTGCCAAATAGCAACCTGATACTTGCCAATCCGGTAGGCGACTTCGTGGGCAATGTTTCCTACTCCTGGTATTTGTTGCATCTTCCAGTATTAGCGCTCTTCGAAAGGTATGTTCATCAACATCCGCTATTTATACTGCCGGTTTTCGTTGCTGTCTCGTTGTTTGTATCCTATCTGGTTTATCGGTTTTTTGAATCACCCAGCAGGCGCGCAATTCGCAAGTATTTTGGTTAAACCCTTCCGTAGCGGTTCTGGGATGCATGGGTTCCGCATGCGTACTCTTGGATTTTCGAAAGCAGCATGTTTATACTTGCTGCCCGCCTGTATTTGAGCATAAACGCAGTTTTCCTCCGAAGGGTACAATTGAGATGATTCTTACTCGAGACATCCTGTTCATCCATATCCCCAAAACTGCAGGAGTGTCATGCACAGACTTTCTCTGTAGAAATCTTCGCCAGCCAATAGCTTACTTTTCCATACAAGCGAGCTTTGGTAAAAAGAAGTACAGGTCTGCTCAGATTTTCCCTGGGTTCAACCATGAGACGCTTGAAGAGGCTTATTCGGCCAGAGAAAAAATCCTTGATCTCTGCGGCATTGATGTGAATCTTGTGGAGAAGGTCCTTACTGTGGTCCGACACCCTTACGATCTTGAGGCCTCGATTTACAACTTCTTCAGGAATGCCCACAGGAATGCACTGCAGCACTTGAGTGATTCGCCCAACCTTGTCGACCGCATTGAGCTGGCAAAAGGTTCCTTCAAGGAGTTTGTGGCCGGGTCGGGATACTTTCGACAGGACAATATGTCCCCTGACCCGCAGCAATTGTATCGCGTCGAAGATTACTTCCTGGTGGACGGCCAGGTGCCGCCGAACGTTCATATCCTGAAATTTGAAGACATCGGAGAAACACTACCAAACGCCGTGCGACCCTATTTGTCGCCGGAGTTTTCCGGTGGTTTTCCTCACTTGAATCCGTCTAATGGCAAGCGCAAAAAGCCGGTCACTGAGATGGATGACGAGGTCAAAGCCTTAATATACGAGAAGCATCGATGGCTGTTTGATCACGGCTATTACCAGCCGTAACTAGTTTGTAAATCCAGGTTGCCCGCCAGAAAGACTGAACAGATGGCATGAGCTGGCTAAATCGGTGTCATGCCATACACCTTCTGCGTGTGTACTGCCGCATCGCGCCAGTAAAAAATGGCCATGCCTTTCTCAATGCGCTCAACCAGCAACACATCGCCGACGGTTTCAGGCCACGCAGCTTCATCGACATAGCCGAAAGCCCCGTGATCATGCGCCACCACCCGCCAGGATTCCATTGCGGATATCAGGTGGCGGGTGGGTGCGTCGAACGCCTCGTCAAAGCCCAGAAGTTGCAGCCAGGTACCCGCGCGACAGAGCGCCAGCCCCCGTCTGTCATCCTGGAGCCGGGCTACCTGTGCCACCTCGTCATGCGCACCGTCACCGTCAATATCCAGGCCAAGCAGACGCGGCGCCACGCGCGCTTCCAGCTTGTAGCGGGAAAAATCAAGGCCGCATGTGCCAAAGGTCTCTAGCTCTTCTTCGGAGAAAGCGAGTACCTGTGCATCAAGTTCTCTCGCTCTCCGTTCATGTTCTGCGGCCCTTGCACGCTCTTCCGCTTCGCTCAATCGTGGCCAGGTCAGGCACGCCTGGAACTTCAGGTACGTCATGCCGGCTTTTACGCCTGGCTGCGGGTCCGTGAGCTCAAAATCGATAATGTTCAAAACGCCACGACCTGCATCAGCGCTGACCGGTTCTGTCAATGCGGATACGCGAAGGCCACCGGTGCCGGCCAGCGCGCCGTCGAACTGAAATTGACGCACGCGTTGCGGTGCATTCACCTCGCCGAGGTTTGGACCCGTGTTGGCACGATTACGAAAGTGCCAGCCCGCTATATCTCTGGGATTGACGGCGGTATGAAACGGCGGAGTAACTGCGCTGAGGTCGACGCGGCCATTGCGATAAGGTTGGTCATATACGCGTATCGCCCACCCGTGGTCGGTTCTTGGTAGGGTGAACTGCCAGCCGTTTGGCATGCTTGCCACAAATTCGTTATCGCCGAATATTTCAATACCGTCCGTGGCCTGCAGTCCCGCCTCGGTGGCGGCGGCAGGCAGCAAAAATGCGTGTCGCTCTGAGGTGGCCTCGCAGGCCAGGGGAGATTGTGCCTGTGCAGCGCACGTGATCACATACCCGGCAACCAGCTGCAAGCCCCGAAAAACAGTTGGCACAATTGCTCGCGGCATTTATTCAGGGTCAGCGGGAATTTCAGCTGCGGGCGCAGCGATAACTTTATCGGGGTTTTCCGCCTGCCATTTCTTGCGCCGCGCTTCCTTTTCCAATCGCGCCTGGATGACGTCGTTCTGTCGCGCAACGGTTTGCAGCTCCCAATCCTTCAGCGCTGGTTCACTTAAGCTTCCACAGGTGTCGGCCATGACGCAAAAGCTGCGATCATTAAATGGGTCATCATCGTGATAGCAAACCTGCCCCTCCGGACAACTACCCGGCGAACAGTTGAAGGAGCCCGAACAGGTGCCGGGTGTTACACGATTACCGTCCGGGCAGGTTACCGCCCAGCGTGACAAACACCGATGCTGGCAATCGTGTGATGCGGTGAATCCACTGCCTACTGTTTTGCAGGGCGTTCCGGCGGGGTTGCCGCATCCAGACAACAACAGCGCACCAAGACAGTAGAATAGAATTCTCAGCATCCAGGCGGAATCCCTTCGGAAGGCAGATCCACTGCCTGCTGACTGCCGTTGGAAAAGCGGCGATAAGCCGGTGTTGGTAAAAGTGGTCACGATCGGTGCGATCCGGGGCAATACTGTATGAAACGCCACGCAAGCAGGTTTCTGCCGCGGCACTGGCGATGGCGGCGCGCCGCCAATGGGCGAACAGGCAATACCAGCAGCCAGGGGGATACGCCACCGGGGCGGGACCAACAGATCATCGAGGACAGAACTTTTGCTTCGTCCCATATCCGGCTTCTGCTTTTATTCTGACTATTTTATGCACAGCGTAGCAGATTGGACGCTGCGTTGTCTGCCCGGGACGCGGGAACCCTCACCCGCACTTTTTGCGGGGAAACAAGGTGACTGCGCCCAAGCTGTCCGTCGGGGAACTAGTTTTGCTCCCTGCGGAGCTTTAGCAACCAGGAGCTTTGATTCTTTTCCGCATCGTAAAACACCGCGACCGTGAAGAAAAACATCAGAATCAGAATGATGTGCACGGCGACGCTGATACCAAAATAGATAATGCTTCCGATATAAACGGCAAACGCGCCGCTCCACATAAAGGCCAGAATGGTCATGATAAACATTCTGCTGGTTGGGTCGGGAATATGCCTCAGCGGGTTTTTGCTTGAATCAAACACGTATTGGTAGGCATCGTAAATCCAAAGTCCCATCTTCTTCACTGCTCTGACTCCTGAGTGCGTAAGTTCTGCAATAGATACGCCACCCTTTGGCAAATGGATTTTTAGTCACAAGTGATCGCCGGCTTGATGTACGCGGGCCACCTGTTACCTGGACAGAACAACGACGATCGCGCGGGTTTTTGAACTGCTGACATCACGCACGCGTACATTAAGACCAGAGCTGCACCCGGGTGCGGCGAGGTTTTTCGCGGAGACAAGCTATGCGCTACGAAGCACCCCTGAACGATTTCCGTTTTCTCCTGTTCGATGTACTCGACGTAGGCCGCTTGCAAGCGTTCGACGCCTACGCAGAGGTATCGCCAGACCTGATCGATGCGATATTGCAGGAAATGGGCAAGTTCGCGGCTGACGTCATACAGCCCACCAACCAGGTTGGCGACGCGCAGGGTTGCCAACTCGACCCGGCGTCTCACGAGGTCACCACGCCGGAGGGCTTCAAGGAGGCTTACCGCATGTTCGCCGCGGCGGGGTGGACCGCACTTGATGCGCCGGTCGCCTTCGGTGGCCAGGGCCTGCCGCACATGCTGAAATTCATCGTCGATGAGATGGTCTGCTCCACCAACATGGCCTTCGGCATGTACGCAGGGCTGACTCACGGCGCAATCAGTGCCCTGCATGCCCACGGCAGTCAGGAGCAGAAAGAGACCTACCTGCGCAAACTGGTGAGCGGCGAGTGGACTGGCACCATGTGCCTTACCGAGCCCCAGTGCGGTTCCGATCTGGGCCTGATCCGTACCCGTGCCGAGCCCCGTGAAGACGGCAGCTACAGCCTGCAGGGCAGCAAGATTTGGATCACCAGCGGTGAGCACGACCTGGTCGACAACATCGTGCACCTGGTGCTGGCCAAACTCCCGGGCGCGCCCGACACCAGCAAGGGAATCTCCCTGTTCGTTGTACCCAAGTTTCTGCCCGACAGCGGTGAGCGCAACGCTGTGTTTTGCGGCGGCCTGGAGCACAAGATGGGTATCAAGGGCTCCGCGACCTGCGTGATGAATTTCGACGACGCCCGTGGCTGGCTGGTGGGTCAACCCAACGCAGGCTTGCGCGCCATGTTTACCATGATGAACGAGGCGCGCCTCATGGTGGGGATGCAGGGCCTGGGCATCGCCGAGATGGCCTACCAGGAGAGCCTGGGCTTTGCCAGGGAGCGCCTGCAGGGCCGCGCTCCTGGTGGCGCCAGGAACGCCGATGGCCCGGCGGACCCGATCCTCGTGCACCCCGATGTGCGCCGCATGCTCATGCGCCAGAAAGTGCTCAATGAAGGTATGCGGGCCCTGGCATTGTTCACCGGACACCAGCTCGATATCGCAGTGGCCGACCCCGACCCGGACAGGCGACAGTCAGCGGATGACCTGGTGCAGTTGCTGACGCCGGTGGTAAAGGCTTTTCTTACCGAGGAGGGCTTCAACAACGCCAACCTCGGCTTGCAGGTGCTGGGCGGTTCCGGATACACGAAAGACTGGCCGCTGGAGCAATTGGTGCGCGATGCGCGCATCACCCAGATCTACGAAGGCACCAACGGCATCCAGGCGATGGATCTGGTGGGGCGCAAGCTTGGCATGGCCGGAGGCCGCCCGGTCGCGAGCCTGTTCGGCCTGATCCAGGCCTTCCTCGATGAAACCGGCGAGGCGCCGCATACCCCGGCATTGCGCGCCGCGCTCCAGCGGCTGGAAGAAGCCACCGCCTGGATAGCCGCCAATGGCCCGGGGGATCCAGACCAGGCCGGCGCCGCAGCTACCCCCTACCTGCGCCTGCTGGCGCTGACGGTCATCGGCTATCTTTGGTCGCGGATGGCCGCGGTCGCCGCGGAACGTTTACAGGCGGGAAGCGACAACCGCGCGCTGCTGGAAAGCAAGCATTACAGTGCGCAGTTCTATTTTGACAAAATACTGCCAGAGAGCCAGGGCCTGCTCACCGACATCGTGAGCGGCAAGGAAAGCATGATGGCTTTTGACGAGGCACACTGGGCGTCGTGAGCGCTTACCTCAGTCAGCGTGCCCCTCTTCCAGGCTTTCAATTTTCTCCCGCAGCGCCTCCGCCTCGGCAGTCAGTAACGAGTACTTTCGAATGTCGCCGTTGCGCTGGGCCTGGAAGGCCCTGGTGAGCAAAATGGCGTGATCCTTCTGCATCTGCTTGACGGGCGAGCGTCTTAAGAATCCAAACATGGGTCAGTTCCTCTGAAGAGACGTTGCATCTGTTACGCAGAGCCGCGCCCGGGAGATCAGAATATGGCTACGTTCAAGCAGTAGCATGCCAATGCAACGCGTTGCTGATACCGATCCACACGGGCTGCAAGCGATCACCACCAGGCGTAGACTATGAAATTTACTGCTGCTAATGCTGTGAACATCTGTCGCTCCCGGGCAGCCGCCAGTCGCCAAACTCAACGGGTGGAGGTCAAAGCGGTGGAGGTCAGGCACCAATAGACTCGGATTACGTTAACGGGGGCAACGAAAATATTCGATGCGAAAAATCTTTCTGCGCAATTGGGTTTCACAGGCGCCGGAGGGCTGGCGCAGGGTCTCGTGGTACGGCCCGGGCTTGCTGTGGATGTTATCGGCGGTAGGCACCGGCTCAATCCTGTTCACCCCGCGCGTGGCAGCCGTCTATCAGTACGAGCTACTGTGGCTGATGCTGCTCGTGGTTTTCTTCATGTGGGTCATGATCCGGGAGATGGCTCGTTTTTCCCTGGTTACCGGACACACCATGCTGGAGGGCATGCACACTCTGCGCGGGCCGCGGGACTGGGCCGTTTGGGTGATTTTCCTGCCCCAGTTGCTTGCGGCGGCCGTGGGTATCGCCGGCCTCTGCGCCATCGTCGGCAGTTCGCTGGCCAACTTCCTTCCCGGGAGCGGCACGCTGTACGCCCTGTCTATCCTGCTGGTATGTACCGGGCTGACCGCCACCGGCAGCTATAGCCACATTGAGGGCCTGAGCCGCAATCTGGCGATCGGGTTGCTGGTGCTGGTCGTGGTGTCTGCGGCCGCGGTATTTCCGGGCGTGGAACGCGTGACCAGCGGCTTCCAGATCAAGTGGCCATCCGACCCCGACCTCTATGTCATTCTGCCCTGGGTGGGCACTATTCTTGCCGGGTCCATGGGTATCGTCTGGTTCGGTTACTGGACAGCCACCCGCGGCTACGGCGGCGGATTGGCGGGCCGCGAGCGCGAGGAGGAGACCGTCGATCGGGCATGCGGCGAACAAATACAATCCCAGGCTCGCCAGACGCGTATTCGCCGCGCCCACAACTGGATGCCGATAATGTCGGGGACAGCGGCCCTGGGCTGTGTCGGCGGCCTGATCGTGCTGCTCTCTTTCATGATACTCGGTGCAGAATTGTTGGCGCCACGAGGTCTGGTTCCGGAAGGAGCAGACGTTGCGGTCGACCTCACCGTGATGCTTTCGGATATCTGGGGCACACCCGGCAAGTGGATGATGCTGGCCATCGTGATCATCGCCATGGCCGGCAGCGTGCTGGCAAACCAGGACGGCTGGGGGCGAAGTTTCGCCGACATGACGCTGATACTGCTGCGTGCGCAGCGCTACGCTGAGTCACCGTCGGGAGTGATGCGCGTGATCCGCTCACTGGAGGAGCGCAGCGGTCGGCGGCTCCTCACCCGCCTTGCTCTCAAACGCTTCTATGTGGTGAGCGTTACCGGGCTGGTTCCAGTTGTGCTCCTGCTGCTTTATCAGAATCCGGTAAAAGTAATGTCCGCCTCGGGTATTATCGCCGCGGCGCACACTCCCTTTATCGTTTTCGCCGCACTCTACGTGAACAGCACCCGTCTTCCAAAGCCGTTGCGCCCGGGTATCTTTTACCTCGCGGTCATGGCGGCGGCAGGAATATTTTATCTGGGCTTCGCGCTGTTGTACCTCGTGGATTTTTTCTGGCAATGAATGTGCTGCCGGCCGGGCTGCCGATGCAGATACGTTCACGATGCACCGCGAAGGGGACGCGGACGCCAGGTTGGTGCAAGTGTTCAGATGAACTGGATCAATTGTGAATGCCCATCAACACACGATGTCTCTATCGATCCTTCTTGCGGAAACCGCGAGCTAACAGCCTGGTGGAAGCGCGTCGCACGCGTCGCCCCGGCCATTGCTGTTCAGGTCTTCCTGACCCGGGTTCGCAACGAACGGGCAATTATCAAGGCTATCAGACCAGTCATCGCCATCGCTGTCGATAAGGTTGTTGCACGCGTCACCTACGCCATCCCCGTCCCGGTCCTCCTGATTGGGGTTGGCTTCCTGAGGACAATTATCCAGATGATTGAACATGCCGTCGCTGTCGGCATCCCGGTTACTGACCTGGTCGCCCCGGAAGGCCTGCACACCATGGCCGGTACCCACAACAAGCAAGGCCTCACCATTTTGCTCCATGGCAATCAGGTTGTTGTTCAGTCCCACCTGGGTTCCTAGTAAAGGGCTGCGCCACAACAACTGCTGCTCGTACATGCTCCAGATACCGATTGTATCCTGGCAGGCGAACTGAATGGATCCGAGGAATGCCGGGCTGGTGTCTGCGCGAACACTATTTACAGCACCATCGCAAACGCTGCCCAGCACAGTACGGTCGAAAGTATCCGGTTCGAGGGACACCAGCAGGCCGTCATCGGTCCCCGCGATAATCTGTTTGCTTCCTGCATTTCCAACAACAGCAAAACCGCCATAGTTGGCTTCAGAAGACTGCCGGTAAATTTTGCTGACGCCATCCACGATCAGAATTCTCCCGATGGAGGCAACAAGGTCTGGCAGGCCGTCTCCGTAGACATCAACCGCCTCAATATTGTTAGCCGTTGAGACACCGTTCAGTACGATACTGGACCAGATAGGACTCATGGTTGCACTATCTATGATATGCAGTTGATTCCCCGATGCGGCGACAATTTCCATTCTTTCATCACCGTCAAAGTCAGCCAGTGATATGCTGTTTGCCGTATCCATATCCAATCGGTTGCTGCTGACCAGCGATTTTGAAACGCCATCGATGACGTCAATATTCAAATCGTAGAGATAACCGTGGGCGACAATGATATCGTCGGCGCCCTCGCCATCAATATTGCCTATGGCAACATCCATATAAGTGAATTGGTTCTTGTCTATAGGGTAGTCAGAGGTGCTCCACTCTGGTGACAAATCAAGACTGCGCACCACGCGCAATGGCAATGAGTCGGTATCCCGGGTTTCCAGGAAGCGATTGCCTTCCGAGCCCAGCACCACGATCTCATCCACACCGTCGCCGTCAGTATCGCCTAGCGCCAGGCCACGAAACGGGCCTCCTTCATCAAAGTTGATAAACTCCCTTTCCAGCGTCGCGATATCGTGAATGGAAAGGAAATCGGGCGCGGTCGAGTTAGACCCGCTTCCCCAGATAACTTCCAGTTCGCCGTCGTCGTCGACATCGGCCACTTCGATGCCTGGCGCCCCGCTACTGGGATTGCTCAATTGCCACAACTCATTCAGCGACACACCGTCTACTGCGTGTATCGCCCCGTGCTGCTGATCGCCGTAGAGAACTTCGGGCACCGTGTCACCCGTTACGTCCACAACCTTCAGCTGGCTGATATTTGTGCTGGTGCTGATTTGGCGGAGAGGCGTACGATTCTCTGCATCCAGGATATCGATGTAATACCAGCTTCGAGCGACGATCAACTCTTCGACACCATCACCATCCAGGTCACCGAGCTCCAGCCATCGCCCAGGAGAAAACCCGCTGAAGTCCCATTGCTGTATGGCAGTAGAACCGTCGAACTCAACAACTGGCCCCTCTACGTAAACCAATTCCAGCATCGGGTCGCTATCGACATTGCCGATGGAAAGCTCGCGTCCGCCAATCGGTAGTTCACTTTTTTTGCTTAAGTTGGAGGGGTTAAAAAAATAGGTATTGTTTTCGGTCGATACAATAATCTCGTCAAAGCCGTCGTTATCACCATCTCCCTGGACTACCGACAGAATCTCGCTGCTGCTTACCGCGATGCTGCGAACCAAATTTCTGGTTTCACCGTCGTAAACTGAAAGCATACCGTTGTCATAGCCGACAAGGATTCTTCGCACGAAGCTGTTTTCGAAAACGCTGATAGCATTGATCTCTACTCGATCGCTGGACCAGTCGGGATTATCATCACTGGTGTAGACAATTTCATAAGTGCCCATGCGAGGGTCACGCTTTACGATATGCCAGTTTTTGTTGGCCCCGAAATTGCGCGACAGGGTAGCGCCGAGAACCAGTTCCGTACTGCCATCACCGTCCAGGTCTGCAGCCGCGATTCCAGATTCCCCCAGATTCGAGCCCCACACTGAATGCTGCCAAACTCGCTCCAGATTGATCAGGTTGGAAGAATACTGAACAGGGTCAGGCGGAATTTCTGGAAGCTCGTTCGGGTCAGGCGGGAATTCGCCCGGATCATTGGGATCTACAAGCAACACCACTGAATCGTTCGGATTGAGGATAATCTGACCGGGATCGTTTGGGTCACTTGCTGCCGGCGCCCAGACTGAGCTCGCGGAAAAACCCGCAGGCTGCCATGAGTAAGTCTCCCGAAGCTGCTCCGGCGTATACATAATCTCTGCGCCATCTCGAGAGAATGTCGGGTTCCCATCCCGGTCCTGCTCAACTCCGGGCGCCTGCGCGTGCACAACACCACTACCAAGAGCAAGCAGACAGATGAAGACTGCGCGTCTACGATGCAAGCCAATGAACAGATTCGAATAGATCAAGCGAAAAACCTCCCTGTTATATGCGCTAATGACCTATTCAATAACAGGTCGCACTTGGAATGCGGGGGCCGTTGAAAGGAATACAAATCCATTCTTACCAACAACAGCGTCTATAATTCATAGTAGTTAGCAGGACTATCCTCGTCAATCATCTGCATTACCCCTGGCCCGCAACCTTTTTCGGCAGTATGGACTACTCCATGCGCGATCCGTTACTCTCAAAAAGGCCGCCAATAATTCCGATATTCAAAAAACGGTACAGCATCATGAAGCCACTTACACGAGCCTGCCTGTTCACTGCTGTCGCTGCACTTTCGGCCTGCAAAATTGAGATCGAAACCCCCGTGGAAGGCAGCGTCACTACGCTTTCCGGTGCGATAGACTGCGCTGCCACTGAGGTTTGCACAGTGGATGTGGTGGATATCTTCTTTGCTGAAACCTTTGTCGCGGAGCCGGAGCAGGGCTTCATCTTCAAGAGCTGGAAACAAAAAGAGCGAGGATTCTGTGGCGGCGCAACCACCCCGTGCCAGTTGGTTACGGCGGGGTTCGCGGGGAACGAAGCCCTTACAAACCTGCTCAATAACCCCGATGAAATTTTTTATCTGGAACCGGTGTTCGCGGTCGATCGCCGCACAGATGCCATCAGCCTCAACGAGGAACGAACACTCAACGGTTTTGGCAACTCCTGGGAGCTGGACTTCTATCGCAACACTGCGTACGGCTGCGGCCTTTCCGGCAACTACAGCTTTCTGGTGGTGGAGCCGGCCAGTAACCCGGGGGCCGAGAAACCGCTGTGGGTGTACCTGCACGGTGGAGGCACGGGCTACTTTGACGAGAGCGGTGGTTACCAGTCGATCAATAACAACGCCAACGCCTGGAACCACGAGGAAACCATGGACGATCTCGTGGACAACCAGCTACTGGCCAAAACGCTGAACCAGAACATGCAGCTCAAGGACAGCACGCTGACCCGGCGTGTTCAGGAGGGTTACCGCTTGCTGATCGTTTCGATGTGCGATCACGATCTGTATTCCGGGCTCGGCACTCCCTACCCCAACAACACCGACAACCCCGCAGCCGAGGTAAACGGCCTGCAGGCCACCATGGCCGCGGTGGAGTACACGGTCGCCAACTACGCCACCACCCACGTGATCGCGCATGGTACAAGCGCCGGCTCAGTGGGCGCACATTCACTCGCTACCGCCTTTGCCGCCGAGGGAACTTTTCTCACGGCTGCGGTCGCCGATTCCTACATCGCAACCCCGCGTATCGAACCGATTTTTGAGGCGTTCTCAGGTGTCGATGGCTATCCCTTTTCTGCGACGTTCGACCTCCAGGGCGCGGTGGACAAGATCGGCTTTTATATTGACCTGGAAAAGCAGGCTTATCCCGAGGCCCGCATCGCACAGGGATTTGATGACGTGCCGATGTTGTTCATCGGGGGCGACCTCGACCAGTTCTGCGCGGGCAACCTGCCGGCAATACCCGAAGCAGTGGCGGAAGATCTCGGCAACTGCAATTACGTATTTGACGGCCTTCGCCAGGCGGTGGCAGCACAACCGGATTCCCCCCATCAGGTGGCCCTGATTGAAGGTCGGGGACACACACCCACCAACAACTCCGATTCGGAAACCCAGGATGTGGTGGATGACTTTATTCAGGCCGTGCTCGAAACCAGCCCGCCCCATCCCTTTGCGGACTAAGTTGCGAAGCCTCATGCGAATCACCCACTCCGGCATCTTCCTTATACTGAAGGGGCCAATCCCGCAAGTCGCATTGGCATGCATGTCATGATTTTTTCCAGTTCCGCGAGACGCGCTTCATTAAGTTTACAGGCCCGTGGAACTGAAAACTCGCCGCCGTAGTTGATAGCGCATTCCTCGTAAGGGCTATTGTTGGTGCTGTTCGACCACGCTATTGCGTGATGCATTTCCAGCCACGCCAGATCGGTACAAGCGCGCATTATCGAGGCCTCCGCAGCTGGCACTAGCCTGGGCTCTTCGAAGCCTTCAAGCATACTGTCCACATGTCGAAGAATGCGACGAAATAGCTGCTGTCGCAGGGGCATTGGCTGTTTTCGCGACGCCCTGTGATAGCAAACGTACTTCTCCATCAACACCATCGCTTCCGCTGACAACGATACATTTATCCTTCTTGAGGAAGCATTATGCAGTCCACCCTCAATAAAGCGACTGCCGAAGTCTTGCGTGATGTTCCCGCCCAATAGGGATTCGCTCGCATATTTGATGACATGGAATTTGGCAGGCCTAACTACTTCATACGCCTTGAGAACATCCTCCCTCAAACCTGGTGGGGGCCACTGAAATCTGCTGTCCATCTGGATCTGCGTACTAAAGGAAGAGAGCACCCATTCAGCCGGATTTCTGACATAGCAGACTATTTCGATTTCATCAGATAGCTCTCGCAGAATATTCCCCAAGCGCTCCATCTGAGCGTGATATCCAGCTGTGAAGAAGGTCTCGCTACTAAGTATCAATTTTTCAGGCTTCAACCGTGCGACTTGTGACCTGAGCTCCTGCCATGCCGCGCGAGACGTCTCCAGTGACTGCTGTGAGCTACGCCCAAGGCGCCGTAAAACGTAAGGATCACAATACTCAACCCCGAAAAAATGGGGAAACAACGCGTGATGTACCGACCACCACCCCGACAAGCGAGGATACAGAATCCCGCCCCTCCGTAGGAAGCGTCTGCTTTGTGCAAGCGAACGCTGCAGGGCGGTGGAACCTGTTTTATGGTGCCCGATGTGTAATAGGACTTTCACGATGAAATCGCCCTGGGGCCCAATTGGGTGAAGGGTTGGCCCTATCCAAAATACCCCGTGATCTCATAGGTAATGCCACCCTCGCCAGAGAAGGAGCCCGTGCCTCTCTGTGAGCTGAAGTACAGGCGGTTGCCAAAAATGGCGGGGCCGGTAATTTCTGAATCCTCCTGCCCGACGACCTGCGCGATCGGGTAGGTTTCGCCGGATTGCGTGAGTACCACAAGCTGCATGTCGTCGCCGTCTTCGGCAACATATATTTCCCCGGACGGGGCGATTGTGATGTTGTCGACACCGCGCAGCAGCGGCTCCTCGACATTGTCGTCATCGTAAAGTATGTCAAGTGAATTGCCGATCGTGTCATAACGCCAGATACGGTTGTCGCCTTTTGTGGCGAAGAATAACAACCCGTCGGCAAACGCAATGCCTTCACCACCGTTAAAGTCGGTGCTGGCCGGTACCTGGAAGCGCGTCTGCTCTGTGGTGCCGGAAGGATCCCCAATCACATGCCAGGCAAGCGAGGCGCCCGTGAGCGGATCGCCCACCACTTCTGCCGCCTCCAGGAGGCCGCTGCTCAAATCCGGGTAGTTGTCGGGCGTGAAACGATAGAGCTTCCCGTTGGGCCTGTCTTCGGTCAGATAGAGAACCTGCATCACATCGTCCACGGCCACTGCTTCATGTGCGAAAGCCCCCATGGCGGGCCTGGCGATCGGGGCGTTCAGACCGAAAGGATCGCACTCGTAAACCAGGCCCAAGCCGTCGCCGATAAACTTTTCCTCGCAACTCAACCAGGTGTTCCAGGGCGTTTTGCCACCCGCGCAATTGGCTGTGCTGCCCGAGAGAATGTTGTAGGCATCCACGATGGTGCCATTGGCGTCGAAGCGAATCGCGCCGACCCCGCCGGCGCCTTCAACAAACTGCTCACTGTTGGAAACGTAAATCCAGCCGCCTTCACTGGTGGCAAAACAGGCGCCGCCATCCGGCGCGTTGTGCCAGGCGAACGAGGTGCCCTCCACCACCTGGGTGGAACGGGCCACGATGCGCGATGTATAGCCTCTGGGCAGGGCAACGCCGTTTGCGTCGGGAGCCTGTAGCGCCAGCGAGGGTGGTTTGTCGCTGGAATCACTGCAGCCGCTCAACAGGGGCGAACCCAGCGCCAGGCCCAGAGAAGCAAGACCATAGCGCAGTGTTTGCCGGCGGTTGATCGAAAAACCGGGAGTGATGATCTGTCGGGCTTGCTGCCTGGGGGGAATAGTCATATTAATCGCTTTTATTACAGTGGGGGGGGTGTAAGACCAATTTAATCGCAGAGGTCACCGTTGATCAAGGCTGGGCAGCGGTTACATGAAGGACCTCGGGGCGACATTCATCGCACGCCCGCACTTTCCATGTAGAATGCCGCATGCGTCACGGTAACTTCGATCAACAGCCCGACACCCCGTTCAACTGGCGAATCATCGCCCAGCTCGTGCCCTACCTCCGCGACTCCCGGGGCCGGGTCGGCCTGGCGATACTCCTGATGCTCGCCGGCAAGGGCGCCATTCTGGTCATCCCCTTCCTGCTCAAGTACCTGGTGGATTCGCTGGAGGGCGCCTCCACAGCCACTCTGGCACCCTCGCTACTGTTGGGACTGGTACTGGCCTACGGCGCGGCACGCTTCTCCAACGTTCTCTTTTCGGAACTGCGCGACACCGTCTTCGGTCGGGTGACGGAACGGGCGATGCGCCGGATCGCCCTGCAGGTGTTTCGTCACGTGCACGCACTGGATCTCGAGTACCATCTCAATCGCCATACTGGCGGCCTCGCCCGCGATATCGAGCGCGGCACGACCGGCGTGAGTTTCCTGCTGCGCTTTTTTGTGTTCAACATTGCACCCACGCTGCTTGAGATCGCCGCAGTGGCCGCCATCCTGCTGTTCAACTACGGCATCAGCTTCGCGGCGATCACCGTGCTTTCCGTGCTCTGCTATGGCCTGTTTTCCCTGCGCGCCACCGAGTGGCGCACCGAGTTTGTGCGGCAGGTGAACGCGGCGGATTCCAGCAGCAACACGCGCGCGGTCGACAGCCTGCTCAATTTCGAAACGGTGAAGTACTTCACCAACGAGGAGTTTGAAGCACGACGTTACGACAGCGAACTGCAGACGCTGGAACTGGCGCGGCGGAAAAATCGGCTGTCGCTGTTCGGCCTGAACGGCGGGCAGGCGCTGATCATCGCTGTGTCGCAAACCAGCATGATAGGGCTCGCCGCCTGGCAGGTGCGCGATGGCACGCTGACGCTGGGCGATTTTATCCTCATCAACCAGTTCATGATCCAGCTCTTCATGCCGCTGGGCTTTCTCGGCTTCGTGTTCAGGGAGATCAAGGGCTCGATGGCCAACATCGAGAAAATGTTCGAGCTGCTGGCGCTGAAACCCACGGTGACCGATGCGCCCATGGCCCCCGCTCTCAGCGTACGCAGTGGCGAAATCGTGTTCGAGGAGCTGCGCTTTGCCTACAACCCGGATCGCGACATTCTCAAAGGCGTGTCGTTCGTGATCAGGCCCGGCCAGAAAGTCGCCGTGGTGGGCGATAGCGGCGCCGGCAAATCCACCCTCGTGAAAATGCTCTTCCGCTTCTACGACCCGCAGGGCGGCCGCATTCTGATCGACGGCCAGAACATCCGCAACGTCAGCCAGGCGTCCCTGCGCCGCGCCATCGGCATTGTCCCCCAGGATACCGTGCTGTTTAACGACAGCATTTTCGAGAACGTGCGCTACGGCAACCCGGAGGCCAGCGACGCCGCGGTCGATGAGGCGATCCGGCTCGCGCATCTCGACACCTTCATCAGCGGTTTGCCCGAAGGTACCGCCACCCTGGTGGGTGAGCGCGGGCTCAAACTGTCGGGCGGCGAGCGTCAGAGAGTCTCCATTGCGCGGACAATCCTCAAGCGGCCGCCCATTCTGGTCTTCGACGAAGCCACCTCCTCGCTGGACAGCCGTTCGGAGCAGGCCATTCTCAGGGCATTGCGGGCGATCTCCGAGGATCACACCAGCCTGGTGATAGCCCACCGGCTGTCCACCATTGTCGATGCCGACAGCATCGTGGTACTGCACGAAGGCGCCGTGGTGGAACAGGGCACACATGAAGCACTGCTGCAGGCCGGCGGCCACTATGCAGAGCTGTGGCAGGCACAACAGAAGCAGCGAGGCGCTATAATGGCGCCCCTCACTCTTCCCAGGTAGCTCCCATGTCGACAGATACCGCGGTCACCAGTTTCTCCCAACTGGCACTGCCACCCGCCCTGCACCAGGCAATCAGTGACGTCGGCTACGAAACTCCCTCGGCGATTCAGGCGATGACCATCCCTCACCTGCTGGCCGGGGCGGATCTTGTCGGCCAGGCACAGACGGGCACGGGCAAAACGGCCGCCTTTGCCCTGCCGGCGCTGGCGCGGCTGAACCCGCAGCAGAAAACGCCACAGGTGCTGGTGCTGACGCCAACGCGGGAGCTGGCCATACAGGTAGCCGAGGCGTTCCAGAAATACGCGCATCATATCCAGGGTTTCCAGGTGCTTCCTCTCTACGGCGGCACGGATATCCGCAGCCAGTTGCGCCAGTTGCAGCGTGGCGCGCAGGTGATCGTGGGCACTCCGGGACGGGTAATGGACCATATGCGTCGCGGCTCCCTGGATCTGTCTGCCCTGGTGACACTGGTGCTGGACGAGGCCGATGAAATGCTGCGCATGGGTTTTATCGATGACGTCGAGTGGATTCTTGAGAAGACGCCCCCAAAACGGCAGATCGCGCTGTTTTCCGCCACCATGCCCGAGGCTATCCGGCGTATTGCAAAAACCCACCTGAACAACCCGCGGGAAGTCACCATCAAAATGACGGCGGTGGCCACCAGCGCCATACGCCAGCGGGTGTGGATGCTCGCCGGCGCCAATAAGCTGGATGCGCTCACGCGCATTCTGGAGGTGGAAGACTTCGATGGCGTTATCGTCTTTGTGCGTACGCGCATCGCCACGGTGGAGCTGTCGGAGAAACTCACCGCCCGCGGCTACTCCACCGCGGCGTTGAACGGCGATATTCCGCAGCAACAGCGCGAAAAGACCGTCGACGGCCTGAAGAGCGGTCGGCTGGACATTCTCGTGGCTACCGATGTGGCGGCTCGCGGGCTGGATGTGAAGCGCGTCAGCCACGTCATCAACTACGATATCCCCTACGACGTAGAGGCCTATGTACACCGTATCGGTCGCACGGGCCGCGCGGGGCGTACCGGCGATGCCATTCTATTCGCGGCCAATCGCGAGCGCCGTCTGTTGCGGGCGATCGAGAAGGCCACCGGCACCACCCTGGAAACGATGACGCTGCCCACGGCAAACGAAGTCAGCGACAAAAGAGCCGAGCGCTTCAAACTGCGTATTACCGAAACCCTGGATACCCATGAGCTGTCGCCGTATCGTGCCGTGGTGGAGCAATACCAGCAGGAGTTTGGCGTGCCGGTTGTGGAGATAGCGGCTGCGCTCGCTGTCATGGCGCAAGGCAAGCAGTCGCTGGCGGCGGAGGATATCAAGGCGGCGAAGCCTTCCGCCAAAACGCAAGGAAAGCAGCCTGCGGGCGGTGCAAAAGCTGGTAGCAAAAAAACCTCATCCACCCGCAAATCACCGGGAGACAGCGAGCCTGCAACACCCCGGCGCGAGGCCCCGGCTGCCGGGCGTGGCACCGACAAAGCGCAAACTGCCAAACAGCGTGAGCCCGCGGCCGAGGTGGGCATGGAGCGCTTTCGTATCGAGGTAGGAAACACACACGGCGTCAAGCCCGGGAATATCCTCGGCGCGATCGCCAACGAGGCAGATATCGACGCGCAATACATCGGCCGTATCGATATACACGAAGACCACAGCCTGATCGACCTGCCGGAAGGCATGCCGAAAGAGGTGTTCAAACATTTGCGCAATGTCTGGGTGAGCGGACAAAAACTGCAGATCAGCCGCCTGGACAAACCCGGCGCGGGCGGCAAGCAGGCCAATCGCAAGGGCAAGCCGCGCAAGAAAAAACGACCCGCGCCGGGTTTGGATTGAGCCTGGACGCGCGCTAGGGAGCGCCCCAGGTATAGCTCGCCTGTAGCCCCAGCGGTATGCCCAGTGACCAGAACAGCAGCAGGAACAGTGTCCAGGCCACGATAAAGCTGAGCGAATAGGGCAGCATCAACGCCGTCACCGTGCCGATACCGGTCTGCGCGATGTAACGCTGGCAATACACCACCACCAGCGGGAAATACGGCATGAGCGGGGTAATGATATTGGTGGTGGAATCGCCCACGCGATAGGCGGCCTGTGTGAGGTCTGGCGAGATGCCGAGCCCCATCAGCATGGGCACGAAAATCGGCGCCAGCAGCGCCCACTTGGCGGAGGCCGAACCCACGAACAGGTTCAGCAGGGCGGTGAGCGCCACCATTGCGGTGATTGTCAGGGGCGCCGGCAACCCCAGCGATTCCAGCGCAGCCGCCCCCTTCAGCGCCAGCAGAACGCCCAGGTTTGATTGCGCAAAAGCGTAAATAAACTGCGCGATAAAGAACATGATGACCAGGTAGTAGGCCATGCTGCCCATTGCCCGGGTCATTCCCTCGATCACGTCGCGGCTGCTTTTTACTGTACCGGCCACCACGCCATAGACCACGCCCGGCAGCAGGAACAGGATAAAGATCAGCGGTACGATGGACGCCATCAGTGGCGCGCCGCTTTCCGTGAGCGAACCAGTGGCGCCGCGCCAGGCGGAATCGGCGGGCCAGGCCGACCAGATCAGCAACGCGCCGGCAACGGCGATGCTGCCCAGCGCGTAACGCAGCGCGCGGCGCTCTCGATCGCCGAGCACTTCCATCCCGGGCTGCTCGCCGATGTCGGCGTCCAGCGGCGTATCGCGCAGGCGCGGTTCCACCACGCGCTCCGTAATCAGCCAGCCGAGCGCAATGATCAGCGGAGAAGATGCGGCGGTGAAAAAGAAATTGTTCAGCGGGTTGAGCGTGACACCCGGCTGGATGATCTGCGCCGCCGACTGCGATATTCCCTGCAGCATCGGGTCGATGGCGGACGGTATGAAATT
>TARA_R110000823_G_scaffold132777_8_pt1 | contig 37890 bp, 37 predicted proteins | sample TARA_R110000823 | Tara Oceans TARA_R110000823 (sample SAMEA4397722) | marine metagenome | biome: Polar Biome; feature: [DCM] deep chlorophyll maximum layer (ENVO:01000326); material: water (ENVO:00002006), including particulate matter (ENVO:01000060) such as... | depth 20 m | reverse complement strand
CATTTCATAGACCGCCTGTTCAATCTCACCCGGGTAGATGTTCTCCCCGCCGCGAATGACGATCTCCTTGATCCGCCCGGTAATATGCAGGAAACCCTGTTCATCAATGCGCCCTATATCGCCGGTCTTCATCCAGCGATCGGCGCTGAATGTCTCCGCATTGGCCTCCGGTTTCTCCCAGTATCCGGGCGAACAGGTCACGCTGCGTACCTGCATCTCACCCCCGTGCAGGGGCTCTACCACTTCACCCTGCGCATTGACGAAGCGCATCTCGACAATCGGTGACACAATGCCCGCACTGCCGGGACTCAGGTCGAACACGGCGCCGCTCATGGTGGATCCCACGGCCATGGTCTCCGTCATGCCCCAGCCGGCCGAACGGCTGGGATCTCCGCACTTCTCGCGAATCAGTTCCGGCAGGCCGGCAGGTGTCGCCGCCCCGGCCGCGCTGACACGAATCAGTGAGCTGGTATCGTAGTTGTCGAATCCCGGGTGAAAAAGTAGATCCTGGATTACCGCCGGCACGCTGGACAGACCGGTCACTTTCTCCGCCTGGATGATTTTCAGCGCCTCTCCAGCATCCCACTTGTACATCATCACGACTTTTTGCGCCGTCTGCAGGGGCAGAAGAAACCCACCGAGCAGGCCAGTGGCGTGGAACAGCGGCACCGTCAACAATGGGGTTTCGCGTTCGGCGCCACCGCGGAATTCGCGCGCGCCTTCAAGCTCCATCAACAGGTAGCCGAGAAAAAACATGTTCATCAGCGACTGACACACGGCGATGTGCCGGTGTAACACGCCCTTTGGAAATCCCGTGGAGCCGGAGGTATAGAGGATCACGCAGGAATCTTCGCCTGACACGGGCGCTACCGCGAACTCGCGTCCACGGCCCGCTTCGACGCAGGCGTCGAAATCGTGCACCGCCTCACCTCTGGCGTCGCCGCCGACCAACAGCACGCTGATGTCGAGTGCCGGCAAGAGATTCTCGATCAGGCCCAGACGCGGCGCGTCCGCCACCACCAGCCGGCTGCCGGAATCCGCGATCGCGTAACGCAACTCCTCGGTTTTGCCCCAGCTATTGATCGGCACCACAATGGCGCCTACCAGAATGCCGGCGGTGAAAGCGATGGCCCACTGTGGATTATTGCGCATCGCAATTGCCAGGCGGTCTCCGGGGACGATGCCAAACTGCCCCTGCAACACGGCGGCGAGCGCGTCGACCTGTGCAAAAAATTCAGCGTAGCTCAGGCGTATTTCCCCGCAGACAATAAATTCCAGATCGCCGTGGGCACGCGCGCCATCCAGTACCTCGACAAGCGTTTTCGGCGCATGCACATAGGCTCGATAAGCCATGCCATCGAGTGCTATTTCTCCGGTTTCAAATACCCCACCCGGGGCTGTGATTTCGGTCTTCTTCCGGTGTACCTGTTCGGGCGTCAGGGACATCGATTCCTCCTTGCTATTACCACGGTGTCGTTGTGAGGATGTAAGTCTGGCGGCGCGGAGCCGACTGTAAACCAATCTGTGCGTCGACGCCCCTGAAACAGCAATTTTCCGCCCGTGGGTTCAACCCGCAAGACCTTGCAGGCGACGTGCGCAAGATCGCAGATTGGACCGCCAAAGCTCCCTAGGGCGAGAGCTTGCCGGTATACTCGCCCCTTTCGCGGGCGGCTGAGGCAGGTAAGGACTATGGCAAAGCGGGTGTACCTGTTTAACGAAGGCAGCAAGGAGGATCGGGATCTGCTCGGCGGTAAGGGCGCAAATCTGTGCGAGATGACCCGCCTCGGCCTGCCGGTGCCCTTTGGTTTTATTATCACCACAGACACCTGCCGCGAGTTTTTTGAAGCGGGCAATAAACTGCCCTCCCTGCTCGAGCAGGAATACCGGGTTGCCCTCGATCTGGTGGAGAAGAAAATGGGCGCGCGCTTTGGTGATCCCGGGAATCCGCTGCTGTTCTCGGTTCGCTCCGGCGCGCCAGTGTCTATGCCGGGCATGATGAACACCATTCTCAATCTCGGCCTGAATGACGAAATCGCCGCGGGCCTGGCGGAAAAGACCAACAACGCGCGCTTTGCCTACGACAGTTATCGGCGCTTCATCCAGATGTTTGCCGACGTCGTGCTGGACGTGGATGCAACGCGCCTGGAAAAGGAACTGGAACGCTACAAGGCGGAACACGGCAAGACGCAGGACGTGGATATGAGCGCCGACGACTGGCGAGAAATCGTGCTGCGCTTCAAAAGCCTGGTGGACTTTCCGGAGGATCCCTTTGAACAGTTGAAGCTGGCCGTGCAGGCGGTGTTTCTTTCCTGGCACACGCCGCGCGCCATTTTTTACCGCGAAATGAACAATATTTCCGACAGCCAGGGAACGGCGGTAAACGTACAGGCGATGGTTTATGGCAACTTCGGCGATGATTCGGGATCGGGCGTTGCGTTTACCCGCAACCCGTCTACCGGGGATCGCCATTTTTTCGGCGAGTTCCTGTTCAACGCCGCCGGCGAGGATGTGGTCGCCGGTATTCGCACGCCCCTGCCGATAGAAGCCTTGCGCGAGAAGCTGCCGCGGGTCTACGACGAGCTGTACAGCACACAGGCCCTGCTGGAAAAACACTATCGCGACATGCAGGACATAGAGTTTACCGTGCAGGAAGGCCGCTTTTACATGCTGCAGACACGCAGCGGCAAGCGCACCGGGCGCGCATCGGTAAAAATTGCCGTGGAGATGGTCCGCGAGGGCCTGATCAACGAACGCGAAGCCCTCATGCGTGTATCGCCGGAACACGTGGAAGCCTTTCTGCACCCGATGGTGGATCCGGCGGCCAAAACCGATATCGTTGCGCAAGGCCTGCCCGCCAGCCCGGGAGGCGCCAGCGGTCAGATCGTTTTCTCCGCCGAAGAAGCGCAGGAGCAATCGGCGCTCGGCGCGGTGGTCATTCTGGTGAGACGGGAAACCACACCGGAGGATATCCACGGGATGAAAGTCGCAGCGGGGATTCTGACCGAGCTGGGCGGTATGACTTCCCATGCGGCGGTGGTGGCTCGCGGCATGGGTGTTTGTGCGATTACCGGCTGCACCGGCCTGAGCGTTGACCCTGAGCGGGGGGTGGCGACAACACAGGACGGTGTCGAACTGCGACGTGGCGAGACCATTACACTCGACGGCAGCTCAGGTGAGGTAATGCTGGGAGATATCGCGAAAACGGAGGCCAGCTCCAGCGAGGATTTCCAGACCCTGCTCTCCTGGGCCGACAAGTTTCGCCGCCTCAAGGTGCGCGCGAATGCCGAGACACCACAGGACGCGGCAAAGGCGCGGGAGTTGGGCGCCGAGGGGATCGGCCTGTGCCGCACCGAGCACATGTTCTTCGACTCCGGGCGCATCGACGTAATGCGTGCGATGATACTGGCGCAGACACGGGAAGAGCGCCAGCAGCATCTCGACGCGTTGCAGGTTTTCCAGCACGCAGATCTGCTGGAGTTGTTCAAGGTGATGGACGGGCTGCCGGTAACCGTGCGCCTGCTGGACCCTCCCCTGCATGAGTTTTTACCGCATACACCCGAGGATATCGAGTCGCTCGCCGCGCGTATCGGCAAGAGCCCTGCGCGGATCAGGGAATTGACCGAGGGGCTTGCAGAGGTAAATCCAATGCTGGGCTTTCGTGGCTGCAGGCTCTCCGTGGTGTACCCGGAGATCACCGCGATGCAGGTCACGGCAATTATCAGCGCGGCGGCCGACGCGGCGGACGCCGGCTTCCGGCCGTTTCCGGAGATCATGATTCCACTCGTGGTGAACGTACGAGAGATCCGCCTGGTCGCCGACATCATCGACAAGTGCGTGCGCGAACTGACTCAGGCGCGCAATATTTCGGTGCCCTATCGTGTCGGCACCATGATGGAGACACCGCGCGCCACGCTCGGGGCGAGCCGGCTCGCACCGGAAGTGGAGTTCATGAGCTTTGGCACCAACGATCTCACGCAGATGACCTACGGGTTTTCGCGCGATGATGCGGCACGCTTCATTCCGAAATATCTTGGCGAAAAGCTGATTGACGTGGATCCCTTTGTCTCCCTCGACAAGCGCGCCGTGGGCCGGCTGATGGAAATGGCGGTACGCGAAAGTCGCGAAGTGAAGAAAGGCATAAAATACGGTATCTGCGGCGAACACGGCGGCGACCCGCGCTCAATCCGGTTCTTCCACGATCTGGGCCTCGACTACGTCTCGTGCAGCCCGTTCCGTATTCCGATTGCGCGCATCGCGGCGGCGCAGGCCAACGTTGGCTTTGATGCGACCGATTGAATCGCGACCCGCACAGCGATACCCGGGGATATTATCGCAGGCCAAAACTTCGTAGAATGCGTGCTTCATCCGTGCTGTCAGGAAATTATCGGCGTTATGAGTGACAATAATATGTGGCGGGTCTTCGACCTGAATGAACTCAGGGGGAAGCTGCGCGGCGAAGACGTGGAGTATCTGGAATTTCTCAACGTGCCTGCGCTGAACTGCGGCCTGTATTTCCTCACCGCCGGCAGTACGGACATGCAGGCGCACCACGACGACGACGAAGTCTACTTCGTGCTCAGCGGCCGCGCGAGAATGCGCCTCGGCGACGAGGAGCGCGCCGTCGGCCCGGGCTCCCTGCTCTACGTCAGCGCGTCGACGGAACACGCTTTTTTTGAAATCGAGGAAGATATGACGCTGCTGGTGCTGTTTTCTCCCAGCCCGCTGGAACTCAACCAGGCCTAGCAAGCGCCTCCCGAATCATTCCTGCAAATACGCGGTATTGCGTCTGCCACGTTAATTCCGCCGTTGATATCTGCTAACGTTGCGCTCTTTTTCAAGGTGGAGCGACTCCCATGACCAGCAGCTTTTATCCCCCACAGCGCACACTGATGGGCCCTGGCCCCTCGGATGTATCGCCGCGCGTGCTGGGCGCGCTTGCGCGTCCCACCATCGGCCACCTCGATCCGCTGTTCGTGCGTCTGATGGATGAAATCAAGGCCTTGTTGCAGTTTGCGTTTCGCACTGAAAACGCACTCACGCTGCCGGTGTCCGCTCCCGGATCGGCTGGCATGGAGGCCTGTTTTGTCAATCTCGTGTCGCCGGGCGATACGGTTATCGTCTGCCAGAATGGCGTGTTTGGCGGGCGCATGCGCGAGAACGTCGAGCGCTGTGGCGCCAGCGCCATCATGGTGCAGGATGCCTGGGGTGAGCCGGTCAGTCCGGACAAGGTTGCCGCAGCCTTTGCCGAGCACCCGCATGCAGACCTGCTGGCGTTCGTACACGCGGAAACCTCAACCGGTGCCGCCAGCGATGCCGCCGCGCTGTGTGCCATTGCCGCGCGGAACGGTGCGCTGTCGATCGTCGACACTGTCACTTCCCTGGGCGGAATACCGGTGAACGTGGACGCATGGGGCGCAGACGCTGTCTACTCCGGCACGCAGAAATGCCTGTCCTGTGTGCCTGGCATCTCCCCCGTGACCTTCAGCCCGCGTGCAGTGGAGCGCATTCAGCAACGTTCGCAGCCCGTGCAAAGCTGGTTCCTCGATATGCAGTTGATCATGGGCTACTGGGGCAGCAACAACAAGCGCGCCTATCATCACACCGCGCCGGTCAACGACCTGTATGCGCTACACGAAGCCCTCCTGATGCTGCAGGAAGAGGGCCTGGAGCACGCGTGGGCGCGCCATCGTCGCAATCACGATGCGCTGGTTGCCGGCCTGGAGGCCATGGGCCTGGGAATGGCGGTGGCGGCCGAACACCGGTTGCCGCAGCTCAATTCCGTGCTTATTCCCGACGGCGTGGAAGACGCTGCCGTGCGCGCGGCGCTGCTGGAGAACTTCGACCTGGAAATTGGCGCGGGACTGGGCGAACTGGCGGGCAAAACCTGGCGCATAGGCCTGATGGGATACGCCAGCAACCAGCGCAATGTCATGCGCTGCCTGAATGCGCTTGAAGCGACGCTTTCCGATCAGGGCGCGAAGATCAACCCGGGTCTGGCCATGGAGGCTGCGCGCCGCGTATACGCCGGCGCTTAACCGGGCCCAGTCAGCATACGCCAGATACGGCCGGCGCCGGCCCGGTCCGGATCGCGGTGCACGCGATACTGCGCATGCTCCTCGCGCCGCGCGCCCGGGTGCAGTTCAAGGCTCCACAGGGGCGCCACTTCGTTGGGCACCATGGAGTAGCGAATGTCTATCACGCGATTTCCATAACGCGGATCGCGTGCAATGTATCCATTGCTGAACCAGCGGAAGCGCTCGATGTCGCGTGCCTGCTGGGATGCCTTGTCGAGCCACGGCATATCGCGGTCCATATCAAACTTTGCCACGGAAGCCCCCGGAAACACTCGCGGCGACAGCCCCGCGCGCACCGCATCGACATAGAACCGACCGGACGTATCGTAGACGACCTTCCACACCAGAATATTGGCAAAGCTGGGCTTCGCCTCAAGCCGTTGCGGCGTATGCCCGCGCTCTGCGGCCAGCGCATAGCCCATCTCCCGCGCGCTTTCACGCTGCACCAGGCCAAGCGCCATGTAACAGCAGGCCCAGAGCAATGCCAGGCGTGCGTAGCGCGGACTCCGCCGCGTTGCGGCAAGAATAATTCCCGCCAACAGCGGAAGGCTGAACAGCGGATCGATAATGGAGATGGTGTTCCAGGCGATGCGCGCGTTGCTGAAAGGCCAGAACAGCATGGTGCCATAGGTGGTGCAGGCATCCAGCAGAGCGTGCGTGGCATAGCCCAGCGTGCAAAACAGCCAGCTCTGGCGAAACTGCAGGCCCCGCCTGCGCCCCAGCAGAGCGTGGAGTACCAGCGCACAGATCAGGCCGCCGACAGGAATAAAAATCAGCGAATGAGTGAATTGCCGGTGGTACTCCAGAAACAGCAGAGGATCGGTGCCGGAACGGATCAGCACGTCAAGATCCGCCGCCATACCCGCCAGGAAACCCAGCAAGCCGGCGCTGGCGGCGTGTCGGCCACGCGTGGCGGATTGCGGCAATACGGCCCCCAGCGCACCCTGTGTCAGCGGATCCATCGGCCAAAGGCTCCCTTGGAAAATTGGTTCTGCAGCCCTGTTGGTCGCACCGGGCCGCCTTGCGCATTATTCACGTCAATGTAACCGAATCACTTTACGGCCACCATCTGCGGTGCGCTATTGTATACACTGTGCCTGTGAAGCCCCAGACATTCATCGGGGCACAGCGCCGACGGAACGCAACGCCCCGTCCTTGCAACCCGACAATATTTGGAGTCCCACCATGCGCCCATCAACGCTCCTGCTCAGTGTCTCACTGCTCATGCTAGCCGCCTGCACCACCAATCCCTATACGGGAGAGCAGCAGGCGAGCAAGGCAGCCAAATACGGCGGCGGCGCCGCGGCCGTGTGCGGCATTCTCGGCGCGCTGGATTCGCGCGAAAAGGCGGCGAAGGCCGCCCTGGGTTGCGGTGTCGTCGGCGCAGGTGTAGGCGCCTACATGGACGTACAGGAACAGAAGCTGCGCACGCAATTACAGGGCACGGGGGTGCAGGTTGTGCGCGAAGGTGACCAGATTCGCCTGGTCATGCCCGGAAACATCACCTTCGAATCCGACGCCTATCAGCTGCGCTCGAATTTTTACCCGGTGCTCGACTCGGTTGCGCTGGTGCTGGCGAAGTACACGGACACCCGCATGCGCATCAGTGGCCATACCGACAACACCGGCTCCCGCGAGTACAATCTCACGCTATCCGAACGGCGCGCGCAGGCAGTGGCCGACTACCTCGCCAGCGCAAACGTCGCACGCTCGCGCATGTTCGTCGAGGGGCTTGGGTTCGCGCAACCGATCGCCGATAACGCCACTGCCGAGGGACGCGCACGCAACCGGCGCGTGGAATTGCACATACTGCCTGTTCTTCCCTGAAGGTATCATGCAGGCAGCGCGGATGCTGCGAAGCACTGGAGGGCGCCCTTGAGTGAGCGCATGCGGGCGATGGTACTGGATAAACCCGGTGAACCACTCGTCCTCAGAGAACTGCCGATACCCGAACCGGGGCCGGGACAGGTACTGGTCAGGGTGAAAGCCTGCGGTATCTGCCGCACCGACCTGCACGTACTGGACGGCGAGCTTCCTGCCCCGGCGCTACCGCTTGTTCCCGGACACCAGATTGTGGGAGAGATCTGCGCCGCGGGTGCCGGCGCAGAGGCGTTCCAGCCAGGCCAGCGCGTGGGAGTACCCTGGCTTGGGGGAAGTTGCGGCAGCTGTTACTACTGTGCCGCGCAGCGGGAAAATCTTTGCGACGATGCGCGCTATACCGGCTACCAGATGGACGGCGGCTTTGCCGAATACGCCGTTGCCAATGCCGGCTACTGTTTTCCTCTGCCCGGCGATTACAGTGACGAACAGGCCGCACCCCTGCTGTGCGCCGGGCTGATCGGCTATCGCGCCTATCGAATGCTGGGCGACTGCCATAGGATCGGCTTTTACGGCTTTGGCGCAGCAGCGCATATCCTCATTCAGGTTGCGTCGCACCGGCACCAGGAGGTGCTGGCCTTCACCCGCCCGGGCGACGAGAAAGGGCAGCGATTTGCCCGCAGTCTCGGCGCCGTATGGGCCGGGGATTCCACACAGACGCCGCCCGGGCCCATGGATGGCGCCATCATTTTTGCCTCCGCGGGCGAGTTGGTACCGCAGGCGCTGCGCTGTGTGCGCAAAGGCGCGCGCGTGGTGTGTGCCGGGATTCACATGTCCGACATACCCGCGTTTCCCTACGCGCTGTTGTGGGGTGAACGTGAGTTGCGCAGCGTAGCCAATCTTACACGCAAGGATGGCGAGGAATTTCTGCCTCTGGCTGCGAGTATTCCCATCCAGACACACGTGAACTGCTATGCACTGGAGCGCGCCAATGAAGCGCTGAGCGATCTGAGGGAAGGCAGGTTCAGCGGCGCCGGAGTGCTGGTGCCCTGAACGGAATCTGGCGCGGCGCGCTACTGGACGCCTCGCGCTTTCAGCTCCTGCACGTGAAGTACGCCAAACAGGAAAACGTTCAACACATGCGCCGGCAACGAGCCAGGCGCGCGCTTGCACAATCCGAAAAACACCACGGTCTCTACCGCATGTACCGCTGCCAGTAACAATAAAATACGCAGTGACCAGATACCTGTGGCCGTCTCCCCCATGCTGACGGCGAGTGCGCCGAGTACGGCATAGATAACGAGCATTACAATTTTTGCGGTGGACATGGTCTGGTCTCCGGTGAGTGATGGATCGAATAATACTTCAACTGTAGGCTTGCGGGTCTAGGCGGCGCATCTCGCTCTCTATCCAGCGCTCCACCTCGGCCATCATCTCTTCCGGCTTGCGACCTTCCGATGGAATGGGCTCACCTATCGAGACGTTGACCACACCGGGAACGAACGAGAAGGAGCGTCGCGGCCAGCAGCGGCCCGACGTGAGCGCGATGGGAATAAGGTCGGCACCGGTAGTGATGGCGAGGCGCGCGGCACCTGTCTTGTATACCCCCTGTGAGCCGCGTTCGGTGCGCGTGCCTTCGGGGAACATGATGATCCACTTGCCGCGATCCATCAGCTCAAGCCCCTGCTCCGCCACCCTGTTCCAGGCCTCGGCACGCCGCGAGCGATCGATGTGGATCATGCCCACCAGCCCGATGCACCAACCAAAAATCGGTATGCGCAGTAGTTCCTTCTTGAAAACATAGGCGAGTGGATGCGCGGTCATACTGGGGAAAAAGAAGGTTTCCCAGGTCGACTGATGCTTGGAGCATAATATCGTGCGCCGCATGTCACTGCCGTCCGGCAGATTGTGCTCGCCCTCAATCTGATAGCGCACTCCGCCAATCACGCGCGCGGCTATCACGCAGCCCTTTAGCCAGGGAACCGCAAACCACCACCACAGTTTGTCGTCCCGGAGTACCGGAGACAACGCAACGAGCGTGAGGCCAAAGGGGATCACGGACAGTACCATCCAGAAAAAAACCAGCGCTGAGCGAATAGCATTCATGCCACGGATCCATGTACCTGCGAGGTGCGGTGTGCGTGCATTAAAGCAGAACGGGATGAATTCAGGCAAACCTGAAATCGTCGGCATTTAACGCTCGCGGTTGCGGTATGTACTGCCTAAGAATAACGGTTACTATTATGCGCTACGGGACGGAGATAGAGGACATGCCAAGCAAACACTGCCAGGGCCTGCACGCTCTGGCCAAGGGAACGTACGCCTGGCTTGCGCCACACGGCAGTTGGGGCTGGAGCAACGCCGGCCTTATCGCCGACGGCGAGGAGTCACTGCTGGTTGACACTCTCTACGATCTGGATCTCACCGGGGCGATGTTACGTTGTATGCGCGATGCGGAACCCCGCGCCCACAACATCAACAGGCTGGTAAACACCCACGCCAACGGTGACCATTGTCACGGCAATGAACTGGTGACAGGTGCGGAAATTATAGCCTCCAATGCCTCCGCCGCAGAAATGCAGGAGATGCCGCCCGAAGTAATGGCTGCACTCAAGGCCGCGGCGCCCGACATGGGGCCCGTTGGGCAGTATTTCCTGCACTGCTTCGGCCAGTTTCGCTTTGACGGCATTCGCTTCACACCACCAACGCGCACTTTCGATGAGGAACTGAATCTGTTGGTGGGCGACAAACCGGTTACGCTGCTGGAAGTAGGCCCCGCTCACTCGCGAGGAGACGTGCTGGTGCACTCGCCGCAGGATCGCGTGGTATTTACCGGCGATATCCTGTTCATTGAGGGAACCCCGGTGATGTGGGAGGGCCCGGTGGCCAACTGGATTCGCGCATGCGAACGCATCGAGGATATGGACGTGGATCTCATTGTACCGGGGCACGGACCCATCACCGACAAACACGGCGTCGCGCAGGTCAGGCAATATCTGCAGTACGTGAGGGATCAGGCGCGCAGCCGTTTCGATGCGGGCATGGACGCATTCAGCGCCGCGCAGGATATTGAACTCGCGGAATACGCCGCCTGGTCGGACCCCGAGCGCATCGCGGTAAACGTCGACACACTGTACCGGGAGTTTGCCGGTGAACAGTCTGCAACCGATATGCTGGAATTGTTCACTCGCATGGCGGAACTCGCGGGCTTTACGGTCGATCGCGGCAATCAGGGAGACGCCCCCGCAGATGGCCAGGATTGACCCGGTGCGCTCGCCCGCGCTCCAGTGTCTGCTCGTTGTGCTGCTGGCGCTAACGCCAGCGACGAGCAACGCGGACACCACGCTGCTGATGCGCGAGGCCCGCATACTCGAACTCGAGATCAGCGAGGAGTTCTCGATTGCAGACCGTCGCGAACTGGCTGAGTGGGTGGAATTCATTGCCGCGTCCCTCGAACAGGTGTTCGGGCACTGGCCCACCCGCCGCTGGCAAATCAGTGTGTCGCCGGCCTACGCAGTGGGTGCAGACCCCATCCCCTGGGCACAGGTGCACCGGGAGTCGCTCGACCGGGTGGAGTTTTTTGTAGCACCCGGGACGACGGCCTCGCGACTGCGACAGGAATGGACCGGCTATCACGAACTGGCTCATCTGTTGATTCCCTATCGCGGCTGGGGTGACCACTGGTTCAGCGAAGGGCTGGCAACCTACTATCAGAATCTGTTGCGGCGGCGTGCCGGCATACTGGATGAACAGGCCATGTGGCAGGCATTCTTCGATGGATTCCAGCGGGGAACAGAAGATGATGCCTTTGATGGGCAGGCGCTGCATGCCGTGAGCAGTGCCATGCGCGAACAGGGCGGTTTCATGCGCGTTTACTGGAGCGGCGCCTGGTACTTCCTCAAGGCCGATGCCAGGCTTCGGCGACAGTCCGGAGGCACGCTTACCCTGGACAGCGCACTGAAGAAGCTGAACGAGTGCTGCGCCGGTGAGCGTCTGTCGGTGCCGGACATGGCCGCAAAACTGGACGCTCTCAATCGGGTGTTCGTGTTCCAGCCACTTTACGAACAGCTTCGTGCCAGCAAGAGCATGCCCGATGCAGAATCCCTGTTGGCCAGCCTGGGTATTTCGGTAGTCTCCGGGCAGGTGGTGCTGCAATCGAATGGACCGGGTGCCGAGTTGAGAGCTGAAATTGCCCGGCCGGGCACTCTGTAATTCTGGGACCACGGCGTTATACTGGCCGTTTGAGCAACATCGCTCAGCGATGGTGAGGCCATTGAAAAAAAGCGTCTCAAAAGCGGATATGCGGCAAGAGCTGGAGCAGGAAACCGAACGCTTTCTCCGTCGCGGTGGCGAGGTTAAAGAGATTCCGCTCGGTGAATCCGGCAAGAATCCGGGCGATCCCCCACTCTTCCTCAATCGTCGCCTGTTCGTGGAGCCGCGAATGGCGCGTACTCTCGTGCCAGAAGTAGTGGCGGCCATCGAGGCGAGACGGCTGGAAAAGCGCGGCCGCAAACCACAGCGCTCCAGCCGGCGCACTGGGCAGCGACGACGTAAAACCATCTACGATGATTTTGGTGAACCGCTGCGACAGGTCTGGATTGACGACTGAACCGGCGCCGCGCCAGTTGCTCTTCCCTTGTGATTTCCGCTCGTCCCCCGGCAGGGCTGCACCGCACATTCCGGCCTCTGGTATGAATGTTCTCCGCATCGGGGAGATTCATTGCCACAGGGCTTGCAACATCATAGGTCGCTGGCTAATTTATGCAGTCCGCCAATTGGGAGAGCATCCGTGAGTAGCGACATCACCCCGTACAAGGTAGCCATACCCGACGCAGAACTGCAGGATTTGAAACGGCGCCTGGAGAACGTGCGCTGGCCTGATAGCGAAACCTGTCGCGGCTGGGATCAGGGCATGCCCCTCGATTACACGCGTCAACTCGCCACGTACTGGGCCTCGGATTACAACTGGCGGCGCTTCGAGAGCAAGCTCAACAGTTGGCCGCAGTTCATTACAACCATCGATGGCGTGGACATACACTTCATTCACGTGAGGAGCCCGCGTGAAGACGCGCTGCCGCTGATCATGTCCCACGGTTGGCCGGGTTCGGCGGTTGAGTTTCACAAGGTAATTGATGCGCTGGCAGATCCCGCCGGTTACGGCGGCGACCCGGCGGACGCATTCCACGTGATCATACCCTGCCTGCCGGGTTACGGTTTTTCCGGCAAGCCCACCGAGACCGGTACCTCGGTAGAGAAAATTGGCCGCATGTGGGGGGAGCTGATGCGCCGGCTCGGCTACGACCGTTACGTAGCACAGGGCGGTGACTGGGGCAGCATGATCACCATGAGCATTGGCATGACGGAAACCACGCACTGCGCGGGCATTCACGTCAACATGCCCATCGTGGCGCCCGATCCGGAGACCATGAACGACCTGACTGATCGCGAACAGGCTGCGCTGGCCGACATGGGAGTGTATGCCGACCAGGGCTCGGGCTACTCGAAGCAACAGTCCACCTGCCCCCAGACACTCGGCTACGCGCTGGCGGATTCACCGGTTGGCCAGATGGCCTGGATTGTCGAGAAGTTCTACAACTGGACAGACTGCGAACGCGATGGCACCAAACATCCGGAGAATGTACTGAGCAAGGACGAGTTGCTGGACAACGTGATGTTTTACTGGCTGAACAATGCGGGCGCGAGTTCCGCGCGCCTGTACTGGGAGAGTTTCAACAATCCCAGCATGGAACCCGTTGACATTCCCGCTGGCTGTTCGATATTTCCCAAAGAAATTTTCCGCAGCAGCCGCCGCTGGGCCGAGCAGCGCTTCAGCAAGCTGATCCATTGGAATGAACTCGATCGCGGCGGGCATTTTGCCGCCTTTGAGCAGCCGGAGTTATTTATTGAAGAACTCCGCACCTGCTTCCGCACCCTGAGATAAACATCGGGTACGGGGCGGCGGCTGGTTCAGCTCTGCCCCGGGGCCCGACAGGCAACTAGTCGTCCGAATCAAAATCCTTGTTGGTGATCAGGCTGCTGCCGAAGGGCGGCCTGGGCTCGACCCCGGTGAACTCGCTGTAATCCGCCCCCGCTGGCCGCTCCGTGCCGTTTGCCGGCTTTCGCGCGCCACCCTGGGGGCTATCCATATCGACTACTGATTCCCGGCCGAAACGTGATTCTGGTGCTCCTCCCGGGCGCGGCTCCGCCCGCCCGCCCGCTGTGCTGTAATCCGGAGGCAGTAGCAGTGGCTCACGCCTGTGCCGATCATACGTCTCCAGGTCGATCATCTCGATCTCGTAGCCTTCGATGATGGGTTCGGGCACTGGAATCTCGCGCAAGCTGGGCGAGGGTGCGGGCACGGAATCGAATCTGGGCCCCGCGTCATCCGATGTGACCTCCGCTGTCGGAAACCCGGACGGCAGGGGCGCATCCCTGCCCGGCTGCTGGCGTGAAACCGCCGGGCGCAGCGGTCTCGAATCGTACAGCGGTGCCGGCTGGCTGCTGCCGATAAACTCCAGATTCTCCAGTACCTCAGCGGTATCGCGTTTCTCCGCGGGCCTGGTTGCGCGCGCGGCGGGCGCTGAATCCTGCACCGGGAAGTGCGCGAGATTGGGTGTTCTGCCGGGCGCCTTGCGCGAGCGGTAGGCATCGGGAGACAGTGAGCGCGCCTGCTCGACGAGGGTCAGACCACCCCTTGAAGGGCGCGCGTTTGAGTCCAGCGCGACCGCTGCCGCACCCACCTGCCGCTGCAGTACAGGACGTCCGGCATCTCGCAGCGGCGGCTGGCCAGCCACTGCCGCCACGGGCATCTCAGCCACGGCGTAGTCAGCGTCAGCCTGTTGTTCTGCGGCCTGTTGTTCCGCTGCCTCTTCTGCTGCCGTTTCTGCTGTCTGCGCTTCGGCATGCTCCTGGGCCGCTTTGCCGGACGCGCTGGCCGCAGCCGGTTCAGCCTGCTCCCGGTTGTCTGGTTGCCCGGCTGTCGATTCGGCGTCCCGCTGGTGCTCGGCGCTCTGGGCGCGCTGCTTGAGTACTTCCGCTGCGCATTCCGACCAGCGGCCAAAATGCGAAGACTCCGCCGGGTCGGGCATGCGGTGTTTGCGGAAACTGTCCATGGCCGCAAAAAAGCGCTTTTTGACCGCCCGGTAATAATGAATATGATCGTCCGTTTGCAGCGGTACCACCTCCGCATCGGGATAGATCACCAGTAACTGCGGCGGCAACTGACCCTGCAGGCTATGCAGCAGATCGGCAAAGAACGCCAGGCGGAAGCCCGCCTCCAGGCCCTTGCCACCCTGGGTATCGCAGGGGATATACAGAAAGTCGCCCAGTTCCGAGAAACCGCTGGTGCGCATCAGCATGTTGACGTTGCCACTCAGTGCGCCCAGCGCAAGTACGCCGTTGACGATGAAGTCGGCGCCGGAGCGCATGGCATCCAGCGTATCCGCGCGCCGCTCGGATTCATCGAGTTCCCAGTCGACGAGCACCACGTCCCTGCCCTCGGCACGCAGCGTGTCCACCAGGTCGTCCTGGCGTTGTGCGATATCGCTGGGGGGCTGGCTATTGATATCCGGGGGAATCCCGTGATCCGGGTTCTCGAGCGCGAGGCGCTCCATCCAGGCTGCGAAGGGGGATTCCCTGAACAGGGTGATGTCACTGGGTAAATACGTTACGGCATTATCGACACTGTAGCGATACATAGTTTCCAGCCTGTTGCCCCAAAACCGCCTGAAAACAGCGTAAGTCACTTTTCACTTATGCCGTTTGTGTATTTATATCGGAATGGTCCGTCGCTGTAAACGCCAGTACCCCAAAAGTCTCATGCGGAATGCCGCGCGTGGGTCATTCAGGGGCAAATTACAGGCCTGCGCTAGCGCTGCTGGTACACCGTGGCCCCGCCGATGATTGTGCGCCGAACCTCCAGCTCACGCATTGCCATGGGCTGTTCCAGCGGGTTGCCCGACAGCACCACCAGATCCGCGTACTTGCCCGCTTCCAGCGACCCCAGCCGGTCATCCAGAAACACCTGCCACGCGGCGTCGATGGTAACGGCTCGCAGAGCCTGCATCACGCTGATACGTTGCCCCGGGCCCAGTACGTCGCCGCCGTGAGTGATGCGGTGCACCTGACTCCACACCGCCTGCAACGGCTGCATGGGCACCACCGGCGTATCCAGATGGGAACTGAAACGAACCCCGTGCTCCAGCGCCCAGCCGGTGGGGCTTATCGCGGCGGCCCGTTGTGGGCCTATGAAAATATCCCGATGGCGATCTCCCCAGTACCAGGTATGGGCGCTGAAAAAGCTCGGCGTGACGCCCAGGTCGCGCATGCGCGCGATCTGATCCTCGCGCGCCATCTGGCTGTGTATCAGAAGCATACGCGGGTCCGCCACCGGATGCGCCTGCTGCGCCGCCTCGAAGGCATCGAGGATATCCTCGATGGCGGCATCGCCATTGCCATGAATGGCGAGCTGATGGCCCGCGCGATGCAGCGCGAGCACCTGGCGGAACAACGCTTCACGCGGGATTGTCGGGTAGCCCGCGTACTCTGCATCGCCATGATAATGGGTGTGATAGGGCTGGCCGAGATACCCGGTGTAACCCTGGATACTGCCATCGGCGACCAGCTTTATGGGCCCCATGTAGACCCGCTCGGAAGCATACTCGGCAGGATCGTAATCGCCGCTGGCAAGCGCCTCCGAAAAGGCCGTCTCAAAGGGCAGTACCACGAGCCGCTGGGGCACGACACCGAGCTTGCTGAACAGGGAAAGCCCCCGCGCCAGTTCCGGGGTCACGCCGCCGGATTGCGCCGTGGTCACACCCTGTCGCAGGTAGTCTACCGTGGCGGTTTTAAACAGACGCCAGGTGTCGATCAGGCTCATATCCTGCATCTGCATGACAACATCCATACGTGCCGTTTCTTCCAGCAGTCCGTTCGGCTCCAGTGATCCGGCACGGCGGCCGATCACCCCGCCCTCCGGGTCGGGGGTGTCGGCGGAAATTCCCACCCGCTCCAGCGCCATGCTGTTGGCGACCAGCATGTGCCCGGACACATGCATCGCCACAACCGGGTGTTCGCGCGACACCTGATCAAGCTCGGCGCGGGTGGGATGGCGCTGCTCCGCCAGCAGGGTATCGTCATAGCCGAAGCCACTGACCCACTCCCCGGGGTCGCGCCGCGCAGCTTCCGCGCGCAGCGCATCCAGCACTTCCGCCATATTTGTTTTGTCGCCGATGGGCGGGCTGTTCAGGTCCGCGGCGATGGCGCTGATGCCCGATCCCGGAAAATGGCTGTGCGCATCCACAAAGCCCGGCAACAGTGTCTGGCCCCGCAGGTCGATCACCACGCTGTCGTCGTCGGCCAGCGCCATCACTTCCCCGGTGGTGCCTACCGACTCAATCAGTGACCCGCGCACCGAGATCGCCTCGACGATGCGATTCTCGGCGTCCATGGTCAACACGTTGCCATTGATAAACACCTGGTGCCCGGGCGGAGCCGGTGTACGCGTGGCGATTTTGAACAGCACACCCACACCCAGCAGAAAGGTGAGTGCGATTGCGCCGGCTATTTTCCACTTCATTCGCGATCCATTCCTGTGCGGGGTGGTTTCAGGCGGCGCTGCCCATCAGCAGGTCGGCGAGGCGCGCACGGTGCCAGGCCGCGTCACCCCACAACATCTGGCTGTGTTTCTGGCGCTTGAAGTAAAGATGCAGATAGCACTCCCAGGTAAAGCCGATACCGCCGTGATACTGCACCGAGCGGCCCGAGGCGAATGCCGCGGTCTCGCTGGCGGAGGCCTTTGCCATGTGCGCATAGGCCGCCGCCCGCTCCGGCTCGGTATCAAAGGCGCAGGCGGCGTTGAAAACAAGAGACCGGGTCTGGTCGACCTGTATCATCACGTCGACCAGCGGGTGCTTTACCGCCTGGAAAAATCCGAGCGGGCGGTCGAACTGCTGCCGGGTGCCGACGTACTCCACCGAAGTCTGCAACTGCCACTCCGCCGCGCCGGCGATATCGGCGGCAAGCAGCGTGTGGATGGCGGGCATCGCCTGGTCGAGCGCGGATGCGGCGTCGTCGCACAGCAACTGCGCAGGTGCGCCGTCAAAGCTCACATGCGCCTGATCCCGGGTGAGGTCGACGATGGCATCGGCGCCGACGGTGACCCCCGGAGCATCGGCGGCAACCCAGAAAAGCCCCAGGCCGCTGCCATTGCGGGCGCTTACGAGAAAGCGCTCAACCTTGCGCGCATCCTGTACGAACCATGCACTGCCCGAGAGCCTGCCGTCCTCGTACAGGATATCCGCCGTAGCGCCTTGCCAGTCGCCGTCAGCGCCGGTAATTGCCAGGGTAGCCGCCCTGCCCTCGGCAATTTCGGCCAGCGCGGCGGCAGCGCCGTCACCGCACGCCTGCAACACATAGGTCGCATTCAGCGTTGCCAGCAATGGGCAGGGAAACGCGGCGCGGCCAACTTCCTCAACCAGACCCGCCACGGCAACCAGCGGCATACCCACACCGCCGGCTTCCTCCGGTACCGCCAGCGACATCCAGCCGAGGTCCACCATCTGTTGCCAGAGCGCGCGCTCGAAGTGGGCATCGGACATGCGTTCCGGGTCCGGGTCCGCCGCCACCATGGCGTGCAGTTTTGCCGTGGGAAAGTACTCGCCGAGAAACCTGCGCGCCGATGCCTTGAGCAGCGCGGCCTCCTCACCAAATCCGTAATTATCAGGCTGTGACATAAAGTTCCCCTATTTGGACTTGGCCAGGCCGAGCACCCGCTCACCCAGAATATTGCGCTGCACCTCGCTGGTGCCGGCGGCTATCGTCATGCCGTAGGAATTCATATAGGCCAGCGGCCACTGACCACCCGCGGGCGCATTTTCATCGGCCAGGTACAGCGAAGCTCCGGCCCCGGCTATTTCCAGCGCAAGGGCCGCCGTGTCCTGCGCGATTTCACTTGCCAGCAGCTTGTTCTGCAGCGGTATTCGCGCCGGATGATCCTGCAACGCGCTCACGCGCGCACGGCGCTGGTTCTGGTTCAGACCTTCCTCGCGGATTACCTGCTGCATGATGCGGTCACGCACCAGGGGATCCGCTGCGGCGGGGCTGCCGTTGCGCCGGCTGGCGCGGGCCAGCTCAATCAGGTTGGCAGTGTTGGTCGCGTGGGTCGAGCGGCTCTTCAGGCCGCCTGCTCGCGGAGTGACTTTCTCTCCCGCGCCGCGCTCGTGCGCCAGCGTGGTCATGGCAACCTGCCAACCGCGGCCGGCTTCGTCCAGACGAAAACTGTCGTCCACCTCGAGATTCTCGAACAACACCTCGTTGAAACCGGTTTCTCCCGTCATCTTGATCAGGGGCCGCACCGTCACGCCTTTGCCAAGCGCTGAGCGTATCGGTACCACGAAGTACGACAGGCCATCGTATTTGTGCGATTTATCGGTGCGCAGCAGAATAATCATCCACTCGGCAAAGTGCGCCAGAGAAGTCCAGACTTTGTGGCCATTGATGACCCAGCGGTCACCCCGCTTTTCCGCAAAGGTCTGCACGCTGGCGAGATCGGAACCCGCCCCCGGTTCGCTGAAGCCCTGGCACCAGATGTCTTCACCGGAAAACAGCCGCGGCAGCAAACGTTCCCTGAGGGCATCCTGGCCGTGATAAAACACCGTGGGCGCGGCCATACCCAGGCCGATCACGTTGGGGAAAAAGGGCGTGCGCGCGCGGATCATCTCTTCATTGGCAATGCGCTGGCAGTCCTCCCGGCCGCCCCCGCCCACCGCCACCGGATAATCACAGCCCACCAGTCCGGCATCGTAGGCCGCTTTTTGCCAGCGCTGCAGGTACTCAAGCTGTCCGGTCGTCATAATTTCCAGCGGCGAGAGCGGCAACCGCACTGTTGGCGCCTCGGGCGTGTTGGCGCTGAGCCAGGTTCGGCAATGCTGGCGAAATTCGGCCTGTTCCTGGGTATCCGTGGCGGCGCTTTCTGACATCGGGACTCTCCGGGGTTCATTCGATCAGTCGCGGATTCTACCGGTGCAGCGCTTCGCTGGAAAGAAAGCACTGCATTTCGCCATTACCGCGAGCTGAGTTACAGTACCGCCTGCGTACAGGAGACACCCAGCATGAGCTTTTATGATGATCGCGTTTTACCCATCTGCATCAACGCCGCGTGCGGTAGCCGCGCCATCACCGCCGAGCGCCGCAAGGTCGTCCCCCTCGCCCGTGGCCGCGTACTGGAAGTTGGCATGGGCTCGGCGCTGAACCTGCCTTTTTACGACCCGGGCAAGGTCGAGTGGGTGTGGGGCCTGGAACCCTCCGCTGGCATGCGCCGCAAGGCCCGGCACAATCTCGAGCGGTCGCCCATCGATGTGCGCTGGCTGGACCTGCCCGGCGAGCAAATTCCCCTGGAAGATCACTCTGTAGACACCGTGCTGCTCACTTTCACCCTGTGCACGATCCCCGACTGGCGCTCAGCGCTTGCCCAGATGCACCGCGTGCTCAAGCCCGACGGCCAACTGCTGTTCTGTGAACACGGGCTCGCCCCGGACGCCTCTGTACAGCGCTGGCAGAATCGCATCAACCCGCTGTGGAAAAAGCTCTGCGGCGGCTGCAATCTCAACCGTCCAACCACGCAATCACTGGAAACCGGTGGTTTTCGAGTGACCGAACTGAGCAAAGCCTACCTGCCGAAAACCCCGCGCTTCGCCGGCTACCTCTCTCGCGGACTGGCAGTGCCGGCCTGAGCCGCTTCGCCGATGATTCGCACCGCAACACTCGACGACGTGGCGCAGTTATTGCGTCTGGAAAATGCCTGCTTCGAGACAGACAGGCTCTCGCGCCGGCAATTCCGTTACATGCTTACCCGGGCCAACGCCGTGGTACTGGTCGACGCGGGCGAAGAGACTCTGCGCGGCTACGTCTTGATCCTGTTCAGCCGCGGCACGTCCATGGCGCGGCTGTATTCGATTGCGGTTGACCCGAACGCGCGCGGCGGTGGTGTCGCCCGTTCCCTGGTTCTGGCAGCCGAGGCCGAGAGCCGGGAACGCGATTGCGCCTATCTGCGCCTGGAAGTACGCAAGGACAATACTGCATCGCTGGGTCTGTTTCACGCCATGGGCTACCGGAAGTTCGATGAGCGCGAGGACTACTACGAAGATCACATGGACGCCTGGCGCTTCGAGAAGTCGCTGGCGCCCAACCTTGCCCCCGATCTGGGACAGGTTGTCTACTATGAACAGACCCTGGATTTCACCTGTGGGCCGGCAGCCCTGATGATGGCGATGAAATCTCTGGAACCCACGATGGCGCTCGACCGCAAGCTGGAACTGCGCCTGTGGCGGGAAGCGACCACCATCTACATGACCTCCGGTCACGGCGGCTGCGGCCCTTTCGGTCTCGCCCTGGCCGCCGCCCGACGCGGCTTCAATACAGAGATCTACGTGAGCGATGCAGGTGTGCATCTCATCGATACAGTGCGCAGCGAGGAGAAAAAAACCGTTATTCGCCTGGTTCAGGAAGACATGCGCGATGAATTGCTGCAAATGGGCGTGCCCATCCATTATGAAAGCCTGAGCCTTGACGACCTGGAACGGCACTTCAACGCCGGAGGCTTACCGGTGGTACTGATAAGTTCCTACCAGATTTACGAGGAACGATTCCCACACTGGGTTGTAATCACCGGTTTCGACGAGCACTTTGTGTATGCGAACGACCCCTTTGTGGACTACGACAACAACGAAACATCTGTGGATTCCATCAATATGCCCATTCACAAGCGCAATTTTCAGCGCATGGCGCGTTACGGCAGAGCGGGTCTGCGCGCGGTACTCATGCTATACAAAGGAACCGACCCCGTCGGAGAGCATGCATGACGGAACATGTGATCCTGATTGAAAACTCGAAAGACTGGAAAGCCCACTACCCGGAGCTTCCCGTGGTGGAGGCGCGCGAATACCTCGCCGGCCATACCAGCCTGAATCGCTCTGGCGTACATGTCATCAACCTGTGCCGCAGCCAGCGCTATCTCAGCGAAGGCTATTACTGCTCACTGCTTGCCGAGGCCAGGCGCCACCGCATCCTGCCATCGGTGCGCACATTGCAGGATCTGAGCCGCAAATCAATCTACAGTCTCGACACCGGTGATCTCGACAAGGTGGTGCAAAAGATATTCCGCAAGAACCGGCAGGATTTCACCACCACAGCGTTCGAGCTGGATATTTTCCTCGGCAAGTGCGGCGTGAAGGAAATGGAAGATTTCGCCCGGCAACTGTTTGAAACTTTCCCCGCGCCAATGCTGCGGGTTGAGTTTCGACTGTCGGACAAGTGGCGTATCGCCAGCATCAAACCGCTGGTGTTCCGTCAGTTGGACGAGGCCCAGGAAACGCTCTTTTTCAGCGCACTCGACCAGCACCTCGCGAAACGCTGGCGCAAGCGGCGCGCAACCTCATCCACACGTTACGACCTGGCAATTCTGTACAATCCGCAGGAGGAACTGCCGCCCTCGGACGAGCGCGCGCTGCAGAAATTCATACGCGCCGCCCGTGACCAGGGTATCAACGCTGAGATCATAGACCGGCGCGACTATGCCCGGCTGGCCGAATACGACGCGCTGTTCATTCGCGAGACAACGCAGATCGCACACTACACCTACCGCTTTGCGCGCAAGGCCGACAGCGAAGGCATGGTGGTTATCGATGATCCCGATTCGATTCTCAAATGCACCAACAAGGTTTACCTGGCGGAACTCCTCGCGAACAACAAGGTGGCCACGCCGCGCACGGTGATCGTGAGTCGTGACAACGTAAAGACACTGGACAAGCAACTGGCCTACCCCATCGTGCTGAAAATACCCGATGGCGCATTTTCCCGCGGCGTATTCAAGGCCGAAAACGCGGCCGAACTCAAGGATATCGCCGCGCGCCTGTTCAAGGAATCAGACCTGATCCTGGCACAGGAATTTGTCTATACGGAATTCGACTGGCGGGTGGGTATTCTCAACCGGGAACCGCTCTTTGCCTGCCAGTATTTCATGTCCAAAAAGCACTGGCAGATCGTGAACCACAGCGGCGAGGGCCGTCCCGATGAGGGAGCTTTCAAATGCTGGGCTGTCGACCAGGCGCCCGCCGAGGTGGTGGCCACCGCGCTCAAGGCCGCCAACCTGATTGGCGATGGCCTGTACGGCGTGGATCTGAAGGAGACCGAACGTGGCGTGATGGTTATAGAGGTCAACGATAACCCGAACCTGGAAGCAGGCGTGGAAGACCAGGTGCTGAAAAATGCGCTGTACCAGCGGCTGGTGGCGGAGTTCTTGCGCCGCCTGGAAAAACGCCACGCGGCGACACCCAGCACACGCGCTGCCACGTCCTGAACCGCATCACCCCGGGAGTACCTTTGCAGCCAATGCAATCACGGCCGTATCCCGGGCCCGGTCAATAGTGCGGAGGCTTGTCCTCAGCCGGCAACAGCGGATCAGCGGCAGACTGCTCGACAAACTGCGCCTGACGTTCGTGCAATAGCGCGACCTGACGTCGCAGCGTCAGAATATCCTTTTGCTGTTGTGCCAGTGCCGTATCCAGGCTCGCCACCGCGTCTTCCTGAAATGCCAGTTGCGCCTGCAATTTGGCCACTTCTTCCCGCAGGTCTCTGACCGGGTCTGTCATGTCAACTCTTCCTCCGGTTTCCGTTGGCGATCGCGCACACTATACTGCCGCCTTCCGCCACAAGTCACTCCTCCTCCAGCATGAACCAGCGCCGTACCTCGAACTCACGCCTTGTGTACTCCACCGATAGCGGCCGCCTGTGCCCCGCTTGCCAGCGCCCGCGAGCACAGTGCGTCTGCAAACGCTCTTCCACTGCGCCCGTGGGCGACGGCGCGGTCAAGCTCCACCGCCAGAGCAAGGGTCGCGGGGGCAAGCCGGTCACGCTCATCTGCGGGTTGCCGCTGCACGCTGAAGAACTGAAGTTGCTGGCCAGCGAACTGAAGAAAAAGTGCGGGGTGGGCGGCACGGTAAAGGGCCAGGACATCGAAATACAGGGCGATGCCCGGGATAAAATCAAACAGGAATTGGAGCGGCGCGGATATCTGGTGAAAATTGCCGGTGGCTAGTATTTCTCAGATTATAGCGACATATAGCCACTCGTTAACCTTTATTTCCACGATTTTATAAATGCTAACGACTCCGCTCGAGGCCCTTTCGAAATTCAGTTAGGCGGCATTCCCAACGCTCCTGTGAAATAACCCCTTCAACCCTCTATTTTTATTGGATTTATTTTATTTTTGTGGTAAAACTCTGTCTGTGGGCGCGAAACTGCCGCGAACAGGGCGTTTTTTCCCGGTTACGGTGATGACAATCACGCCACGCATAATAAGAAAGCAAAGCACTATCTGACGGATGAGTCATCCCTGCGAGGAACTGGGCTATGTACGTAACCGCAGAACACCTGAGGGATCAGGTTATTCGACCAACACTGAAGTATCTGGGGGCGTGGACCCACGCCAGCGAGGAATTTCTTCTGAATGCCGCCATCGAGGCGCCGGAACTGGGATTGTTCTCTGTGCGCACCGATGGCCTGGGCCTGTTCCATATCACGGCTGCACAACACCGCGACCTCTGGGACCGCTACCTGGCATTCAACCCCGAACTCGCCAGCCGCGTCAGGGGCCTGGCCAGTCAGCGGGCATTCCTCACCAATCCAGACAGCGAGTTGCAGACCAACCTGAGCTATTGCACCGCCATCGCCTGGCTGCTGTATCGCCGGGCGGGTGGCACGGTGCAGGAGCCGGAGCTGGGTGCGCTAGCCAGCGCGTGACCGGCGGCGCCGGGCAACTAGAGGCAGGCACGGCGCAGGCACTTCCTGCTTGCTCAGGGCGCGCGCTGCTCGCGTAGGGCAAACCAGGCGGGCAGGTCTGCCGGAGTGTCCACATCCGCCAGCGGCTTGAGCGAAGTTGCCGACAGGCCCGCGCTGGCAAGATTCGCCAGCGTCTGTGCATAGACCTCTGCCGATCCCCAGGGAACGCCCCGAAACACCCGGGCATCTATCTGTCGCGCGCCGATCAACACGTAGCCGCCGTCCAGCGCGGGACCAATAACCACCTGGCATGTATCCAGCGCGGCACATGCTGAGCGCAGGTAGTCCGCATCCAGTTGCGGACAATCACTGCCCACCAGAATCACCCTGTCGCACAGCCCTAGGCCACGCTCAATGGCGGCGAACATCCGCTCACCCAGGTCGGCGCCGCGCTGTTGGGTGACACGCGCCGCGCCGAGCGTCAGGCACTGCGCAAACAATGGATGTCGGGGGCTGCCCGCAACACAGATTTCCACGTCGCCCAACTGCGCGCCGACCAGCCGCTTGCAGGTCCACAGCACCAGTTCAGCGTGCAAATCGCAGGCCTCGCGGGCGCTCAACCGCGCAAGCATGCGCGTCTTGACGCTCCCCGGCACTGGCTCGCGGGCAAATTGCAGCAGCAGGCAGTCACCGCCACCCGTCCCCGGGCTTGCAGCGGTACTGCTGTCATCCATAGTAATGCCGCCAGAGCCGCTCCGGCGATGCACCCAGAAAGTAAGCCAGACGCAGCGCCCACATCTGTAGCACCGTGCGCATGACGCCGCGCTCCTCCCAGCGCCGGCTGGCCGTAACAACCGGTTCGGCAATGATCAAAGGCGCACCCGTGCGCCGCAGTCGCTTGCAACAGGCAACGTCTTCCATCAGCGGTTGTTCATCAAAACCACCTGAGGCGGCGAAGACGTCCCGGCGCATAAACAGCATCTGGTCGCCGGTGCCGATATACGTCGCACGGCTGCGCCAGTTTATGAACCACTCGATAACGCGAAATACGCGCCGCTGGCCGCTGAGCCGCAAGCGGCAGAAGCCCCAGGCAGGGTCGCCTTGCAGATAGGTCTGCAGCGCCCGTGCGTCTACACCCGGGCTGCTGTCCGCATGCAGGAAGAACAGGTAGCGGGCACTGGCCACCCTGGCGCCCAGGTTCATCTGCTGCGCCCGCCCCGCCGCGCACAGCAGCAGTTCATCACAACGCGACATGGCTTCGCGCACGGTAGTATCGGCGCTGCCGCCATCCACCACTATCAACCTGGCTTCGGGATAGCGTGCGCGCAGAGCTTCCAGTAGCGGCCCGATAGTGCCTGCCTCATTCAGTGCCGGGATGATAAACGCGATGGAAGTGGGCATCAGGCGCCCAGCGCACCGCCGCAACTACTGCCCTGCCCCGCCGCGCAGCCATAGCAATGCTCGCCCGTGGCCACCGCTCTGCCGCTGAGGGTTTCACCCGCGAGCAAATCGCTCAGATGCGGGCGACCGTCGGAAGCCAGCAGCGGTATATCAAGCATCTGGTTGAAATCACAATCGTAGAGAAAACCCCGCCAGTCCACGCTCAATGTGCTGCGGCACATGAGTGTCTGCATGTTCGTTGCGCTGAAATTTTCGCGCAGCAAGTGCATATACCCATGGTACTGGCCCTGGGCCAGCAGCACCGCGCCAAAGCGGCTGATCGGCATGTTGGTGATGGTAAACAGATGGCTGAATCGAACACCGAAACGGCTAAGCAGCGCCTCACGGTAATCGGCCTCGAGGGCGCTCTGTGCCGGGGGCAACTCGGGGCCTGTCGGGTTATACACCAGGTTCAGCGTTAGTTCGTCGCCGAAACCGAGGCTGTTGAGCAGCGTGAGCGCGCGAATGCTGGCGGCATAGGCGCCTTTACCGCGCTGCGCCTGCACATTGGCTTCGAGATAGCATGGTAGCGAGGCCACTATCTCGACCCTCTGCTCAGCGAGAAACGCGGCGAGATCCTCCTGCCCCGGCTCGAACAATACCGTGAGATTACAGCGGTCAATGACGCGCAGGCCCCGCTCCCGCGCCGCGCGTACCAGATAGCGAAAATGCGGGTTCAGCTCGGGCGCGCCGCCGGTGAGATCAAGTGCGGCGAACGAGCCCGCATCGAGCACCGCCAGTACCTGGTTGACGGTATCGAGATCCATCTGTTCGGTGCGCTGGGGGCCCGCATCCACATGGCAGTGCGCGCAGCTCATATTGCACAAATAACCGAGGTTGACCTGCAGCGTATCGGGAGCGTCGCGGGTAACGGCGGGAAAATCCGTTTCCAGCAGTAGAGGTCTTGTGTCACGCATTTAGCTGCCCGTGGTTAGCATCATCACGCTGGCTTAATAAACTGCCTGTCGTTCCGCATTGCTCAGCAGCGTTACCGTATCGCCCATCAAATGCTGGAACACCACATTGTACGACAATACAGCCTGCACATAGTTGCGCGTTTCACGGTAGGGAATGGTTTCGATCCACAGCTCCACGGACACGGCGTCCTGTGGCTTGTTGCGCCAGCGATCCACCCGGTGCGGTCCGGCGTTGTACGCCGTGAGCGCCAGCACGCGATTGCCGTTGAAGCGATCGAGTAGCTGTCGGTAATAGGTGCTTGCCAGCAGCACGTTGTGTTCCACTTGCAATAAATCCGCGTTGCTGTGGCGCTGACCGAGGCTGGAGGCCACCTGAGCGCCCGTGGCCGGCATCACCTGCATCAGGCCAAGCGCACCCACGGGTGATCTCGCCTGTGGAAAGAAGGCACTCTCCCGGCGCGCAATGGCCATCAACTCTGTACCCGGCACCTGCTGCGCGGCGGCGCTGGCATCGAACACACTGCGATAGGGCGTGGGGAAACGAACCTCCAGCGCATCCCAGGCCTGCGCGCGTGTGGCGGCATCAATCGCCATGCGATACCAGCCCTGATCCGAGGCAAGCAGGGCGAGTTGCTGCTGGGTAGCCGTATCCGCGGTGTCGGAGAGCACTTTGTACCACTCCGATTGCGCCAGCAGGGCTTCCTCGTGAAAGTGCAGCTCTTCAATGCGCTGCAGGGCCGGCAACTCCCGCAGCGAGCTTGTGTCTGCACGCTCCAGTGGCCGGTGATTAAAGGCGTAGGGCTCGCCGAGTTTATCCGCGGCGAGAAAGCCGTAGTAATCGCGCTCCCTGGCAACCGCCTTGAGCAACTCGCGCGCGGCATCGGTAGCACCGCGCTGCGCCAGCGCCACCGAAGACCAGTAACGCCAGACGGTGTCCTGGCGCTCCTCTTTCGACAATAGCGACAGTGCGCGTTCAAAACCCGCCCAGTCCTGTTCCGCGAGCGCCCAGCGCAGACGAATACCCACCAGCGTGTCGTCCTGCAGGCGCTCGAGCACCGCGTGCAGCCATTCGCGGCTGCTATCGCTGCGGGCGAACAGCAGGCGCTGGGCAATGGCGTGTTCCACGTCGCGCTGCTGCTGCGCGTTGAAGGTGAAACGCGTGTTGTAGCCCTGCCACTGGGCCAATGCCTTCTCCGCATTGTAACGCGACAGATGCACCAGACCATGACTGAGAATATCCGCGGCGTAGGGATCCTGCGGCGATAGCGACAAGCGTGACAGGCTGTCCGGGCTGGCGTACACAGCCAGCAGCGTATCGACAGCAGGCTTCAGGCGCGCACTGCTCTTGCTTGCGACATAACGCATGAGCGAGCGCTGGCGGGCGTCGAAGGCCGCCAGAAAACGCGTCCAGACAATGTCGTCCGTGAGTTCACCCGCAGCCTGCCAGGCGGCGAACAGGGGATCGCACTCCTTCGGCCGCGACTCGCCGTGCACCCACAGCGATTTTGCACCCGCCCAGGCCAGTTCGCGTTCACCGGCTGCCAGTTGCGCCCGGAAGTAATAGCACTTGAGGACAATACTGTTGGGCTCCCGCGGCATCACCGCGAGGAAATCGCGCCAGCGCTCCTGCCTGCCGGCAGTGGTGAGATACACGCTCAGGAAGCGGTTGGGCAGCGGCGAATCGGCACTGCGCTGAAGAAAGCGCAGGGCCTCTGGCGGCCGCACCTGCGGTACCTGTCGCGTGAGCTGGAAATAGTCGAGATATACCGAGAGGGGATAGGCGTCGAGACCCGAACGCAGGCTGGAGAACTCATCCCAGCGACGCTTCTCCAGCGCCTCGATGGCAGCGCGATAATCGTCACGGTTTTCGTTGACCGGCGCCGGCATCGCCTGCGCGACGACCGCGCTGAAAGCACTGCCAAGCAGCAGCCCCATCACAACTTTTACCAGCGCCATACGCACCGCAACTGCACCCCGATAGTCTTACGCCCCCACCTGTTCAAGCGGCGCCCGCCACCCCACAGGACTGCCCTAGCCTGCTCTGCGAATCCTGAATTTGCAAGCCCTCAGCTGACGCAAACTCGAGAAAAGCGCTGTTCTAGGCACTCAGAAAAACAAACCCAGAGTGGGCTTGTCGATATCCGCGTAATCCAGAATCACCTCGCGCGCGAGAATGCGAAAGCCACCGTCTACCGGTAGCAGACTGTCACGACGCTGGCCGCTGTAGAGACAGTTTGCAGAGCCGGGACGCGCGTAATACAGATGGAAATTGCTGAGCACCTGCCAGCTATCGGTGCTGCGCTGCATGAGTTCCAAATTGCCGACGATGCGGCGCGTGCGCGCCGGCGGATTCTCGGACCAGGAATTCATCTTGTAGGCCCGCTCAACCCGCAGTGCCAGGTGCACGTAGCGTTCGTCACGCAACGGGTTGCCCAGACCCCCCGCGCCCTCGAGTTCGCGGGAAACCGCCAGCATCGCTTCCTGCCCACGCTGGCGATTGTCCACCTGCACGTTATTTCTGGCGGGCATTACATAGCGCACCGATTCACTCACCAGTGCCAGCCACTGCTGATACTGGCGGTTGTCCAGCAGACGCGCCTCGTGGAAATAAAAACGCTCCAGTGCGCGCTGCTCCTCAACGCTCGTCTCCAGCGCCTGCTCACTCATGCTGTGGCCTCCACAAGCCGAAGATCATCGCGCCAGCGGCAAAAGAACTGGCGCGCATAGAACTCATTGGCAGTCACGCTGACCAGCCCCGGCATAGCGGGATGCAGCGCCTCCTCACCGAGGCCCAGGCCATAGAAGAAAGGCCTGTCGTCGGCGAAATCGATGTCACTGCCGATGAACTGCTGGGTCCACACCTCGGAATCTTCCTGCTCGAGAATGCCCGCCGGGCCAAAGAACGAGCTGTAGTTGGTGCGCAACGCCTGCTTGATGGCGTCCGGCGCATCGGCCGGCACCACCGCCCAGGACCAGTATTCCACTTTGCCCGGGCCGCGTGGATGCGACACCTTGAAGGAAGTATTCGACCAGAGAAACGACAAATTGGGGTACACACCGTAGGTGAGACCTTTCATGCGCGCGCGCAGTTCGCCAACGCGCTCCGCGGCCCGCGCCTGCACCTCGGCGAGATACTCCCGGACCTCGGCGCCGCCAAAAATGGCGCCCATGCCCTCCATGCCCCAGGCCACGTCTTCCCACGGACTGTCCTCGGGCATGAGGCGGAAAGTGGCGCCGTGGCCGGGCGTGGGTACCACGCTGTAGCCGAGCGCCTCGATCACCGACTGCGCCTCGCGCGGGATGATCGCGCTGTGCAAAAACGCGCCATGATTCACATCTCCCAACTGATTCTCCACCGGGAGCTTCCAGTTGGCATTGATAATCCAGCGATGCGGCGCGCCGAGAAATTCGATGCCCGCCGGAAAGCGCTGCAGGAAGGCATCGAGATAAAAGCGCATGTCGCCGAGGTAGTCTTCGAGGGATTCGATATCCGCGTTGAAACTGCCGAAAATCAGTCCGCGCCAGCTCTCGACCCTGGGCACACGCTTCAGGCCAAGCACCGATTTATCGGGTTGGTTGCGCACCTGGCTTGCCTGCGGAATCGTCTTCAGGCTGCCGTCCACGCCGTAGGACCAGTTGTGATAGGGGCATACGAAGCGTCGCGTATTGCCGTGGTCTGCCCGGCATACCGGCAGCCCCCGGTGTGTGCAGCTATTGATATTGGCGTAAATTGCCCCGTCTTCACCGCGCGACAGAATAATCGGTGTTTCGCACATATAGGCCTGAACGAAGTCACCGGGCGCGCGGATCTGGCTCTCATGCCCCAGGAACAGCCAGGCCCTGCCGAATATCGCGCGCTTTTCCAGCTCGTACACGCCCGCGTCCGACCAGCAGCGCCGGCTGATGAGTGAGGCGTCTTCATTAACCAGTTTTTCGACTGCAAATGTCATTTTTTGCGCCCAATAAATTATCGTGTATTAATATTTAGGCAGTATAATCGGCCTGAGGTCGATATATCGAGGTCCGCATGCTATTTTCTGACCGTTTTTTAGCAATCGGTTGATCATTTAATGCCGCACGCCACAGTCTCAGCCACCAGGCTCACCAAGGGTGAACGAACCGCGCAGCGGATTCTGGACGTGGCAGAGGATCTGTTCGCGAGATACGGTTATGAAGGCACCAGCCTGCGGCAGATTGCCCAGGGCGCGAGGCTGACCGAACCCGGGCTGTACAATCACTTCACCGGCAAGCAGGGGCTGTACGAAGCGGTTTTGTACCGGGCTCTCAATCCGATGGCTGAAGCGATGGAGCAGCACATTGGCCGTGCGGCCCACCTGCGCGACTACACCGACCTGCCCTCGGTGATGACCGACCTGCTACTTGCGCACCCACAAATGGCAGCGCTGTTTCAACAGGCGATGCAGGGGGACGCCAACTCGGTGGGCAACAGGCTTGTGGCCGGCTGGCTGGAAAAGCTCTTCGCACAGGGCATGCAAAGCCTGCAAAACCTTGGCTCGACAGGCAACGCGGGGCTGGAAACAGAACAGCGCGAAATGCTGGCGATCAACCTGATCGCCATGTTTAACCTCACCACGGGCTATTTTATGTCACAGCGCGCTTTCGCCACCCTCGCCGATGGCAACCTGCAGGACCCGGACAACATCGCGCGGCAGAAACGCCTGCTGCACAAGGTCATCCGGGCCATGCTCATCAGCTAGGCCCTGCAGACTCAGGACACTTCGATGCGACGCCGCTCCGGCTCCTTCTCAACGGCTTTCGGCGCCTTTAGCGTCAATACGCCGTCTTTGAAAGTGGCCTGAATATCCGACTCCTGCACGTCTGCGCCAAGATTGAAGCTGCGCATGAACTTGCCGTAGCGCCGCTCCTGGCGAATCACCCTGCCGTTGTCTTCCTGCTTACTTTCCTGGGTGGATTCCGCTTCCAGCGTCAGTATGCCGTCTTTCACATGCACCTGAATGTCTTCACGGGCTATGCCGGGAAGTTCGGCGGTGATTTCATAGTGTTCATTTGCCTCGCGAATATCCACGCGCGGTGCAAAAAACGTCGACGTATCCGCCCTCGCCGCCTGCGGCCAGGAATCATTGAAAAAGCGATCCATGTCGAACAGATTGCTTCGCGGTAGTAAAGACATTTCACACCTCCTTCTGGGTTGTTGGGCTGTCTCTGCCGGGTTAAATGGGGGTGAGCAAAATCCATTTCAAGAGTAAAAAATCGCACATCAGCCTTTCTTGATCCGGATCAATCTGCACTGGCGGGCGCTGGCGAGCCGGCGCGCGAGACGCTACCCTGAGCCCGGCACAGAGCGGGCGACACAGGCAGCAATAACAATGACCGGAATTGGAAAATAGTACGCAAGCGAATGGGAGAATCCTCAGACATGCACCGCTCCGGCTGGGCCGCCAGGGGTCACCAGCCACGCATCGCGATCATCGGCGCGGGCATGTCGGGCATTGCCGCCGCGGTAAAGCTGGAGCAGGCCGGCTATAGCGACATCACCCTGTTCGAAAAGGCCGACCGCGTGGGCGGCACCTGGCGGGAAAACAGCTATCCCGGCCTCTCCTGCGATATACCGTCGCGCTGGTACTGCTTCAGTTTCGCGCTGAAAGCCGACTGGTCGCACCGTTATTCCTACGGCCCGGACATCCAGGCCTATTTCGAGAGCGTGGCTCGCGACTTTGGCGTACTCGAGAAAACACGCTTCAACGCGGCTGTGACCGAACTACGATACGACTTTCCGCAATGGCGATTGCGTACCGACACAGGTGCTGAAGAACTGTTCGATGTGGTGGTCTCCGCCACCGGCATTCTGCACAAACCGGCCTACCCCGCCATCGACGGGCTTGAAACTTTCGCCGGTGCGAGTTTCCATTCCGCGCTCTGGGATCACAGTGTGGATTTACAAGGCAAGCGTGTCGGCGTGATCGGCACCGGTTCCACTGCCAGCCAGATTGTGGGGGCTGTTACTGCACAAGCCGGCGAGATGCGCGTTTTCCAGCGCACGCCCCAGTGGATGTCGCCGCTGCCGCAAAAAGCCTATTCCGGCCGCTGGAACCGTCTCCTCGCACGCTTTCCGGTACTGCAGCGCCTGGCCTACCACTACTACTTCCAGCTACTGCTGCGCACCTTCAGTGCCGGTACCGTGGGCAACAGACTGATGCAGCGCTGGATAAGCTGGCTCTGCCGACGCCACCTTGAGCGCAGCGTGACCGACGAGGCACTGCGCAGAAAACTCACACCGGATTACCAGGCCGCCTGCAAGCGGCTGATTTTCTGTTCGGATTTCTACCCGGCCATCAGCCGCGCGAACGCGCATTTGATCACCGAGCATATTTCCGGCATCGAACCCGGTGGGGTGCGCACGGCGGACGGCGAACTGCACGAGCTGGACGTGCTGGTGCTGGCAACCGGCTTCGACCCCACCGCGTTCATATTGCCCACTCGCGTAGTCGGCGAAAACGGTGTTGAACTGGGCACGGCCTGGGATGGCTCGCCCCGCGCGCACCGTGCAGTGGCGATGCCCGGCTTCCCCAACTTCTGGATGATCGAGGGACCGACCGGGCCGATAGGCAATCTGTCACTGATCACCATCAGCGAATGTCAAATCGACTACATCATCGCCATGCTCGAGCGCATGCGCGAGGATGGGCTCGCGGCCATCGCGGCGAAGCAAGAGGCTTTTAACCGCTACAACGAAGCCATGTCGACAGCTATTACCGACACGGTGTGGTGGACCGGCGGCTGCGACAGCTGGTATTTCGACAAGAGCGGCAAGCCCAACCTCTATCCCTGGAAGCCCACGCGTTACCTGAAAGACATGCAGCAACCGGTGTTCGCGGAGTACGAACTGATTAAATAGCCCTGTAATGCCATCGCCGTCACCTGGGCGTGTCAGGGCATCTGGTCTTCCTGATCGACACCTTCTTTAAGCGGCATGAGCAGATCCTGCCGGGTTACCCCCAGCAACAGCAGGAGGCTGGAGGCCACATACACCGAGGAATAGGTGCCAACCACTATGCCGGCAAGCAACGCCACGGCAAAGCCGTAGATCATGTCGCCGCCGAAAAGTGCCAGTGACACCAGCACCAGCAAGGTGGTGAATGATGTTACCAGCGTACGGCCGAGGGTCTCCGACAGGGAGGTGTTGATGGTCGTGATAACCGCAGTATCGCGCAACTTGCGGAAATTCTCGCGGATGCGGTCATACACCACGATGGTGTCATTGATCGAATAGCCGATAACCGCCAGCACAGCGGCGAGTACCGTGAGGTTGAACTCCAGCCCGGTGACTGAGAAAACGCCGAGGGTGATAACCACATCATGCAACAGAGCGATGAGCGCGGCCACGGCGAACCTGGATTGAAAGCGGAACGATATGTAGAGCATGATCAACCCGGCGGCCAGCAGCATCGCCAGGCCGCCCTGCTCGCGCAGCTCATCGCCCACCTGCGGGCCGACGAATTCCGTGCGGCGCAACTCCACGCTGCCGGCAACATTCTGTTGCAACAGTTTAAGCAATGCAGGCCCATCGGCCTCCGAGGCGCCCTGGGGCAGGCGAATCATCACATCGCGGTCGGTGCCAAAGGCGACGACGACAGCGCCGTCGAAGCCGCTGCCGGCGAGCTGCCGGCGAATGTGAGTGAGGTCGGCGGTGTCGCTGTAGTGCACTTCCACCAGGGTGCCGCCTGTGAAATCCAGCCCCCAGTTGAGTTGTCGCGTAAAGAATGAGGCGATCGAAATTAGTATCAACAGCAGGGATACGGCCAGGGCCAGCTTGCGCGAGCCCATGAAATCAATGACTTTCATGCGCATGGCCCCGCTGTAATCAATCCCGGATACTCGCTGGCTGTTCCTTCTGTCAGGCGCGGGCACCCGGTGGCCGCTGTCACACACTGGTAAAGATTGCGATGGTGCATTGTCGGTGTCTCACTTGAATTCCAGTTGGCACGCGCAGTCATTGGCTGGCCTGGGCCAGTCAATAACTCAACGTGCGGTTAGGGAGATCAGGTGAGCGCGGGAGGCGCCTGGGGCAGTACCGGGTAGCTGGCCGTCCGGATACGCTGAGTAGCGCCCGGGCGGGGGCCTGCCGCCACCACGAGGGCGAACGCCAGCACAATGCATGGGTGGTTTTCGCCACTGGCAAGAGGGGTATCCCCCGACGGCTTGTCGCCAGTGCCCGGCAGAAATGGCGGGGAGCGATCTCCCAGCTGTTCGAAATGACTCTCGTGGGAAGCCGGTGCGTTCCAGGCGGTGGACCACAACAGCATTTGCACGATCAGCAGCAGGCTGAACCCGATCCTGAAACGTGTTTTGCCGCGTGTGGGCGATGCCATGGAGCTGCCTTGAACAGACATGCGTGAATACAGGCCGCGATGGTGCCCCCACGATCGTCGCGGCGGAAGCATTATTTATGTGACCAAATTGACAAGTTCACGCTGAGAGGCAAAAAAGGCGGCGGCGACACCTAACATTTGCAGAGCAGGAACGGGTGGAATAGCCTTGAACTGAGGTACCCGGCGCGGAATAATGCACCCGCACGAACTACCGCCCTTAGCTCAGCCGGATAGAGCATCCCCCTCCTAAGGGGAAGGCCCCAGGTTCGAATCCTGGAGGGCGGGCCATTTACACAAGGTCTGTAGCGGAGACAAGCCAAATCTTGCGCCTCCTGCCTGCGCTCCGTGCTCGCAATACACGGGTGAGTACGTGGGTTAGCACCTGCTACAACGATGCAAACCCAAAGTGGCGGAATGGTGTGTCTCACACACTCAGCGTTGTTCCAAAATGGCGCGCAGTTCCGCCTGTAAATCCAGCAGCGGGAACTGGCGCACCGCGGAGGTTTGGGGCCTGTCGAGGGCCATCACCAGTGTCATGACCGAAGCGAATGCCAGCGCAACGGCCCACATGGCATGTTGGCGGCGGCTGCGGCTGAGACCGGATTCATAACCCGAAAGCGCGAGCGCCAGGAACGCGAGCACATAGAGCACAAGCCAGAACACTTCAGGCATCCGGTATTGCATGCCCACGGTTACGCGCATCTGCAGTATATCGAACACTTCGTTCAACGCGGCCAGATAGAGGCTGTTCACAGGGGCCGGCGCTTCGGTGGCCACCGTTACTGCTTGAGCCCAGAGTGTGCCGTGCAAGTCGCGTGCAACCGCCAGTCCAGCCCGTATCGACTCGGCATACTCTTCGCCCCCCGATACAAAACCGGGTACATGGCGTTCCTCGGTGGTTTCTATGAGTATGTCTACGTAGTCTGCAAACAGCCGCTGCGCATTGCTGCGATAAGGTTCGGGCAATAGCTCAGCGCGCAGCACGGCGGTACCGATGGCATTGCTTTCCTGCAGCACCAGATCACGTTTCGATTGCAAGCGCTCTGTGCCCGCGCCGAAGGTAAAAGCGAGCATGAACGCAAGCAGGCCGAGAGTGGACGCAACCGCAGGACCGAGATGCGCGGATTCACCCGCCACCAGCCGGTCGGCGTGGCGCAATCCGAGCCGGTTGCCCGCCTCGGCGGCGAGCACTATGAATATCGTGGTACCGAAAAACACAACCGGCAGCGGGAAGTAATCCAGATAATTCCAGTTATACATGGCGGCCATGCTCTCGAAAAAGCGAAGATTATGCATTCAGCGAGACTTTTTAACCCACTCCGCATGTCGGCGCAATCGTCATCGGCGAGCGCTCGCGCCCGAAACGGCGGGCTGCACCACTCACTCGCGCCTTGCCGGCTACCACGTTGCCGCTTACTATACGCAAGCGCGCGAAGCACTGTGCTTTCGCACGAAGCGGGCACATCCCACGCGCTCCTGATCACTGTCGGAGGAAACACAGCATGGCCAACGAAGGCTACCACGAGCCCATAGAAGAACTCAGCGACGACACACGCGACATGCACCGGGCCATCACCTCTTTAATGGAAGAACTGGAAGCCGTGGACTGGTACAACCAGCGCGTGGACGCCTGCAAGGACAAGGAGCTGAAGGCTATTCTTGAACACAATCGGGACGAAGAAAAAGAGCACGCTGCCATGGTGCTGGAATGGATTCGCCGGCGCGATCCGAAAATGGACGAGGAGCTGAAAGACTACCTGTTCACCGAAAAGCCCATTGCGCATCACAGCGACGACTGAGCAGCAAGAGCCGGGCCCGCGCGCCGCGCCTTAACGGTTGCGCGCGAGCTGGGCTTCCAGCTTTTCCTTCATGGGCAGCACCCACTGTTCCTTTAACTGGGGCGAGAGCAACCCGGCGTCCTCCAACTCGTCGCACAGCTTCATCTGGTGGGCCAGGTCGAACAGATCGAACTGGCGGCAGATTCTGGCATCGGCGTCGAGGGTGATAAACGACAGCCCCGGTGTCTCGAAGAAGCGCCCATCCTCGCGCTTCCCCGGGCCCCTGTTCATCCAGTGGGTGATAAGCTGATTGTCGCTGCCTGTGTACACGCCCATGTAGGGGAAGGTCCAGCCCTCCCAACCAACCGCCATATCGCGGCCGTAGTGCGTGGCCTTGATCTCATCGATACCACGCGCCGTGACTTCCATTACGCCGGCATATTCGCAGGTATACACACAATCTCGCGCATAGATCTCATCGACGAAAAACGTCCAGTCGTTGCTGCGCGACGCCTCGCCATGCGCGGCAATCAATTTGTCGGCGGCAGCTCTCAACTGTTCGTTAGTCAGATTGCTCATGCTTGAATGCTCCTTCGGTGAGGTTCGCGGCATTTAGCGATACGCTTCTACTACCTCTGCGATGGTTGCGGTGATCTGGTGGCGACTGTAACCCAGCTCTCCGTTCTCGGGCTCATAGCTGATCGTGGCGTTGCGTCCCGCATACATGATGATATCG
>TARA_R110000823_G_scaffold130015_17_pt1 | contig 37959 bp, 31 predicted proteins | sample TARA_R110000823 | Tara Oceans TARA_R110000823 (sample SAMEA4397722) | marine metagenome | biome: Polar Biome; feature: [DCM] deep chlorophyll maximum layer (ENVO:01000326); material: water (ENVO:00002006), including particulate matter (ENVO:01000060) such as... | depth 20 m | reverse complement strand
CCGCGGGCAGCGCAAGCTCCGCAAGCCAGCGACTGACCTTGTCGCGCTTCCAGCGCGAGTTCGGGCCAAAGCCCATCATGGGTGCCAGCAACGCCATCAGCGGCACAAACACCGCATTGAAGTAAGGCGGCCCCACCGAGACCTTGCCCTGCCCCAGCGCATCCATGATGAGCGGGAAAAGCGTGCCAAACAGTACGGTGAGCGTCGCCACCAGAAAGACCACGTTATTGAACAGCAGCAGGCTCTCGCGCGACACCCACTCAAAGTGCACACGGCTGCTCACGGCCGGCGCGCGCAGCGCGTAGAGAGTCAATGAACCGCCAACCACGAGCGCCAGGAATACCAGAATAAACAGACCGCGGGCCGGATCGGTTGCAAATGCATGTACCGAGGTGAGCACGCCGGAGCGCACCAGGAAAGTTCCCAGCAGGCTGAGCGAGAAAGCAAAAATAGCCAGTAATACCGTCCAGCTCTTGAACAGGCCGCGCTTCTCGGTGGCGGCCAGGGAGTGGATCAAAGCGGTACCCGCCAGCCACGGCATGAACGACGCATTTTCCACCGGATCCCAGAACCACCAGCCGCCCCAGCCCAGTTCGTAGTAGGCCCACCAGCTGCCAAGCATGATACCGAGGGTCAGAAACGCCCAGGCGACATTGGTCCAGGGCCGCGACCAACGCGCCCAGCTGGCGTCGAGACGACCTCCCATCAGCGCTGCAATCGCGAAAGCAAAAGCCACCGAAAATCCCACATAGCCCATATACAGCAACGGTGGATGAATGATCAGTCCCGGGTCCTGCAGCAGCGGGTTGAGATCGGAGCCGTCCGCCGGCGTGCCCGGCAGCAGCCGGGCGAAAGGATTCGAGGTGAGCAATGAGAATGACAGAAAGCCCACAGCCACGGCACCCATTACCGCGAGCACCCGCGACAGCATCAGCAGCGGCAGTTCGCGGCTGAACAGCGCGACGGCTGCCGTCCACAATGCGAGAATGAGGGCCCACAGCAGGAGCGAACCCTCGTGATTGCCCCAGAGAGCGGAAAACTTGTACATCATCGGCAGCAGGCTGTTGCTGTTTGCCGCCACCACCTTGACGGAAAAATCGTCGTTAACAAACGCCCACGCGAGACAGGCAAAGGCAATGCTGACGAAGCAGAGCACACCCATCGCCAGCCCGGGCGCGAGCGCCATCGCCGTGACATTTCGCCGCCAGGCCCCCCACAGCGGGACTGTCGCCAGCAGAGTGGCGAGCCCGAGGGCAATTATCAGCGCAAAATGGCCCAGTTCAGGAATCATTGCGTTTGCCTTTATGGTCAAAACCCGATTGCTTGAGCGCCTCGGCCACTTCGGGAGGCATGTAGTTCTCATCGTGCTTGGCCAGTACTTCGGAGGCCCTTAGCACGCCATCGTCGCCCAGCACGCCAGAGGCCACCGCGCCCTGCCCCTCGCCGAACAAGTCCGGCAGTATGCCCTCGTACACCACGTCGACGGCTGCCGAGTAATCGGTGAGCTGGAAAGCGATCTCCAGGCTGTCACTACTGCGTTGCACGCTACCTTCCACCACCATGCCGCCGACCCGGATCGGCTTGCCTGTGGGCGCCTCGCCCGCGGCCACCTGCGCCGGCGGAAAGAACAGGTTGATGTTGCCCCGCAGCGCGTAGGTGACCAGACCCACTGCCGCGCTTGAGAACAGCACGACAAACACAACCAGGAGTAGCCTCTGCCGGCGCACTGGATGCATCAGACCTCTCCCGGGGCGGTGACTGCTGCCTCGGCGCCCGCGCCGCGCCTGTGCGCGCCACGCAGTTCGCGCATTATGCGTTTGCGGCGCAAGGCTGGCGCCACCAGCAACCATACAATTACCAGAGACGTCACGGCGTAGGCACTCCACACGAACCCGCCGTGACCATCCATCAGCACTAGAGCCTGTAAGCTATCGAAATACATCAGGTTGTAGCCTCGCCGCTGACCAGCTGCTTCACCCACTGGGTACGCGCGCCACGGCTGAGCAGTTCTGCGCGCATGTTCAACAGCAGGCAGCAGGTGAACAACGCGTAGAATGCGCCAATCATCAGCATGAGGGGGTAAAGCATTGTACTGTCGATGGTCGACTCCCCGGTAAACTTGATAGAGGCCGGCTGGTGCAGGCTGTACCACCAGTCGACCGATTTGTAGATAATCGGAATATTTACCGTGCCCACCAGAGCCAGCACCGCGCAGGCCCGCCCCGCGGCTTCCTTGTTGTCGTAGGCCTCGTACAGCGCCACGACACCAAGATACAGGAACAGCAGAATCAACATGGAGGTGATTCGTGCATCCCACACCCACCAGGTACCCCAGGTCGGCTTGCCCCACACTGCGCCGCTAAACAGCGCTATAAAGGTAAGCGCCGCGCCGATCGGCGCCGCCGACCGCATCGCCACATCGGCCATCTTCATGCGCCAGATCAGGTTGATCGCGCCCGCAATGGCCATCACGTAATAGCCTGCCAGCGCGACCACCGCTGCCGGCACGTGAATATAGATAATGCGGTAGCTGTTGCCCTGGCGAAAATCAGGCGAGGTAAACAGCAGGCCCCAGATCGCGCCTGCGGCCAGCGCGACCAGGGTCATTGGCAACAGCCAGCGCAGAATTGAACCGGAGATCGCGTAGAGCCAGGGCGGTGACCCCAGCTTGTGAAAGAAGGACCACATAGCAGCGCCGATTATACAGTGCGCGGAGCGCCGGACAACTGAAACCGCACGCCCCGGCGTCGACTACTAGGCATCGGTACTGATGCGCAGAGCCGCGGCAATCGCCAGCGGCGCGAGTGCGATGCCGAGCGAGAGCATGGCCCCTAGAATTGCGAGATAGGATGCCGCCGGAAAACCATTGGCCGCGGCCTGCACGGCCGCGCTGCCGAAAATGAGCACCGGAGTATACAGCGGCAGAATCAGCAGGGATATCAGCATGCCACCGCGCTTCAGCCCGACGGTAAGGGCGGCGCCAATGCAGCCCAGCAGGCTCAGCACCGCCGTACCCAGCAAGAGACCGGCCACCAGCGTGCCGATAGCCGCTACCGGCAGGTTCAGCATCAGGGCGAAAACCGGCGAAGCCAGCCCCAACAGGCAGCCGGTGACAAGCCAGTGAGCGCCGACATAGGCCAGCACGGAAAGATACAGAGGCTGCGGCGACAACAGCAGTTGCTCCAGACTACCATCGTCGAAATCGCTGCGGAAAACACCGTCGCAGGTGAGGAGGCTCGCCAGCAGCGCCACGATCCACAGCGCCCCCGGCGCGAACTCGGCGAGACGCTCCGGCGCCGGACCGATGCCCAGCGGAAACAGCGCGACCACGACGGCGAAAAACAGCAGTGGATTGCTGATCTCTACGGGACGCCTGAAGGCCAGTACCAGCTGGCGGCGCACCAGCCTGAGGCAGAATCTGCTGGCAGAGAGACTGCTCACTGGATCGCACCTGAAGGCAGGGTGAGCTGGCACACGGGACAGGCGACAGCGAGCGGCTGGTGGGAAGTGAGCAACACGGCGCCGCCGTTGGCGACATGCGCTTCGAGCAGTGTCTCAAGTGCCGCGATGCCCTGCCTGTCAATTGCCGTGAACGGCTCATCGAGCAACCACAGTGGCGCGCTGGAAAGATACAGGCGCGCCAGGTTTACCCGCCTGTGCTGGCCTGCCGACAGCGTGTGACTCGGCACATCCTCGTAACCATGCAGACCGACACTGGCGAGCGCGGATTCGATCTGGGGCGCCCCGTACTCGCACTCGCCAGCAACGTGCCAGGCAAGATTTTCACGCGGCGTGAGCAGGCCTTTCACGGCACTCTGATGCCCGAGATAAAGCGGCGGGCAGGCACGCGTTACGCCACCCTCGAACCCATAGCGCGAAAGTCCCGCGAGAATTCGCAACAGGCTTGTTTTACCCGAGCCGTTCGCACCGACTATCTGCCACAGTTCACCGGGACAGACTTCGAAGGACAGGTCGGTGAAAAGCTGCCGCGCACCGCGTTCCAGCGACAGCAGTTTTGCCGCCAGCAGCGGGACGCTGGCGGACACTAGAGATTGACTACCTGGATGGCCGGCACGTGCAATGACTCATCGCGCTCGATACGCAGGCCCTCGAAATCAAACAGGCGCCGGTCCGCGAGTTGCGATGGCGCAACATTGCTGATGCTGCGGAAGATGGTTTCCGTGCGACCCGGGTACTCTCGCTCCCACTGCGCCAGCATCTGCTTCACCTGCACCCGTTGCAGGTTGTCCTGTGAACCACAGAGATTGCAGGGGATGATCGGAAATTCCCGATACTCGGCAAAGCGCGCCAGATCGCGCTCACGACAATAGGCCATCGGCCGGATCACCACGTTGTGCCGGTCGTCACTCAGCAGCTTGGGTGGCATGGCCTTCAGCTTGCCGCCAAAGAACATATTCAGGAACAGCGTCTCTACAATGTCATCGCGATGGTGCCCGAGTGCAATTTTGGTTGCCCCGATTTCGCAGGCAAAACCATACAGGCTGCCGCGCCGCAAGCGCGAGCAGAGCCCGCAGGTTGTCTTACCCTCGGGCACGACTTCTTTCACGATGCTGTAGGTGTCCTTTTCGAGGATATGGAATGGCACATCCTGCTGCGCGAGATACTCCGGCAGCACCTCTTCGGGGAAACCCGGCTGCTTCTGGTCAAGGTTTACCGCCACCAGTTCAAAATTCACCGGCGCGCTCCTGCGCAGGTTCAGCAGCACATCCAGCATGGCATAGGAATCCTTGCCGCCAGATACGCACACCATGACCTTGTCGCCCGACTCGATCATGTTGTAGTCGGCAATGGCGTTGCCCACATTGCGACGCAGCCGCTTTTGCAGCTTGTTGAATTCGGTTTTTTCCTTGCGGGAGAGTTCGCGCACTGGTGTAGCCATAGGTGTCTGCTTCACCGCGTAGTTTACTGGCGGCCGTGGCATGGCGTCCATCCCGCCACCTCCCTTGTATTTTGCTGGCGAAGCCATGAAAATGACCGCCCCTGATTCAGCCATTCCCACTGTCAACGAGGAACACACCCGATGAAAGCACCCGTCCGAGTGACCGTCACTGGCGCCGCTGGCCAGATCGGCTATGCGCTGCTGTTTCGCATCGCCTCCGGCTCCATGTTGGGCGACGACCAGCCGGTTGTGCTGCAGTTGCTGGATATCACGCCAGCGATGGAGGCGCTTGAGGGCGTGCGCATGGAGCTTGAGGACTGCGCGTTTCCCCTGCTTTCAGGCATCGTCTGTACCGACGACCCGAACGTGGCCTTCAAGGATGCGGACTTCGCGTTACTGGTTGGCGCCCGCCCCCGCGGGCCGGGCATGGAGCGCAAGGACCTGCTGGAAGCCAACGCGGCAATCTTCTCGGTACAGGGCCAGGCGATCAACGAACATGCCAGTCGCAATATCCGCGTGCTGGTGGTGGGCAACCCGGCGAACACCAACGCGCTGATCACCCAGCGCAACGCGCCGGATATTCCGGCACGTAATTTCACTGCCATGACACGCCTGGATCACAATCGCGCAAAAACCCAGATTGCGCTGAAAACCGGCACAACGGTGAACGATGTGCAGCGCATGACAATCTGGGGCAACCACTCAGCCACCCAGTACCCGGATCTGTTCCATGCCACCGTACAGGGCAAGCCCGCAATCGAACTGGTGGATCAGGAATGGTACGAGGAGACCTTCATTCCCGTTGTACAACAGCGCGGCGCCGCGATCATCAAGGCACGAGGCGCTTCCTCGGCCGCCTCGGCCGCCAACGCGGCGATCGATCACATGCGCAGCTGGGCGCTGGGCACCCAGGGTGACGACTGGGTCTCCATGGGCGTTTACGCCGATGGCTCGTACGATATCGAGCCGGGCCTGATCTATTCCTTCCCGACCCGCTGTGAAGGCGGTGAATGGCGCATTGTGCAGGAGCTTGAAATCGACGAGTTCAGTCGCGCCAAGATGCTCGCCACGGAACAGGAACTGCAGGAGGAACGGGACGCGGTAAAGCACCTGCTACCGTGAGCCACTTGCCCTCACCCACACTGTCTGCGGCCGGGTCCGACAATGCCTGATGCCGCAGGCCAGAAGGCCTATCATCACGGCAACCTGCGCGCCGAGCTCCTCGACACCGCGGTCGAGCAACTGCGTGAGGTCGGCGCGGAGGATCTCAGCCTGCGCGCACTGGCGCGGTCGATCGGGGTATCGCAAACCGCCCCTTACCGCCATTTCGCCGACAAGAACGAGTTGCTGGCCGCCATGGCGACGCGCGGCTATCGTGAACTCCTGCGCACATTGATCAAGGCCGGAGAGGCGAGTGGCGACTGCCCGCGCGAGAGACTGCTGGCATTCGCGCACGCGTATATCGACTACGCCGCGGCCAATCCGCAGCTCTTCAAGCTGATGTTCGGCCCGGTGGTTCAACCCAGCGATCGCCACCCCGAATTGCGCCAGGCCAGTCGCGATACACTCAAGCTGGTGCAGGATATTCTGCAAACGGGGCTGGCCCGGGGCATATTCCGCGATGTGGACGACGTTGCCTACCTGGCCAACGTGGCTTGGTCGAGTATTTACGGGCTCGCAACCCTGCGGGTCGACGCGCCGGCCCTGTTCGAACGTCACATCGCCCTGCAACGCCAGGTCGACCTGGGTGTTCAGATATTCCTCGACGGCATTTGCCTCCCGGTGGCAGAACGCAACTGATTCCGCTCCCTCCGGGCGAGCCGCTCCCGCTCGCTCTGCGGGAAATCCTCCGGGCTACAATTGCCGCAATACCGCAACCGGCGGCACCGATACCACCGTGCGACAGCTATACACTCCCAGCGCCGCGATAATCAGCATTGCAAACACGATACCCAGGGGCCACATCCACGGTGAGGCCACATACTGCATGTCCATGGCCTGCGTCTGCAGCACCAACACCGATAACTCGGCCCCGGCTACGGCAAGAATGCCTGCAAACAGGCCGAGCGCCGCAAACTCGATCAGCAGACCGCCCAGCAGTAGCCGCCTGCGTGCACCGAGCGCACGCAGTATGGCGCTCTCCTGCATGCGCGCATCCACGCTGGCCTGCACCCCGGCGATCAACACCAGCGCGCCCGCCGCAAGAATAACGCCAAGCACCAGCTCGATCGCGCCTGACACCTGATCGATGATGGTGCGTATCTGCTCGATTACCACATCCATCTCAATCACGGTTACCGTGGGAAATTCGCGGATAAAGCGATTGAGATAGCCTTTGTCTCCGGCGTCGAGATGAAAACTGGTCATGAATGTGGTCGGGTAACCCGCCAGCGTGGCGGGGGGAAAGACCAGAAAGAAGTTTGGCTGCATGGACTGCCAGTCGAGCCGGCGGATACTCCCTACCGTGACTTCCAGCTCTTCGGAGCCGATCAGAAAGCCCATGCGATCGCCCACCTGCACCTCCAGATAGCCGGCGTAGCCCTCCTCCAGCGATACCAGTTTTTCCTCGCTACCCGGCTGCCACCACTGCCCGGCGAGAAGTTCGTTGCCCGGAGGCAGGGTTTCGGACCAGGTGAAATTCGACTCTCGCTGCCGCCGCTCTAGCGTGGGATCATCTGATTGCGGCAATTCTTCGCCGTTCACCGACATAATGCGCCCCCGAATCATCGGATACAGCGGCTCGCTGCGGATGTTCGCCGCTCGCAGAGAGGTGGCGACAGCATCCACATCCTCCGGCGCGATGTTGATCATGAAGTGGTTCGGCACGTCTGCCGGGAGCTGGGTCTGCCACTCGTCGAGCAGCGAAGTGCGCACCAGCAGCAGCACCAGCACCAGCATGATTGCCATGGCAAATATCACTACCTGCAGTGCGTTGGCGGCACCGCGCCGCTGTAGGCCGGCGAGCGCCAGACGCCAGACGCTCCCCGCGCTCATGCCCACCAGACGTCCGCCACGCAGCAGACAGAAGGCCAGCACCAGGCCGAGAGCCACCGTCAGTGCCAGCCCGGCCAGCACCGCGAGCGTGAGGCGCCAGTCCTGGCTGTACCACCACATCAGCGCGGCTACCGCGACCAGACCAATCAGGTAATCCGTCACGCTGCGCCTGTTCTCCAGTGGCAGGTCCCGGCGCAGCACCCGCAGCGGGCTGGTCTGACCGAGCCTGCGCAGGGGCGGCCAGGCGAAACTCAGCAGGCACACCAGTGAGGTCGCACCGCCTATCAGGTAAGGACGCGGGCCGCTGGGGCCCGGCTGCAGCGGCAATTGTTCGGCAAACAGCTGGAAAAACACCGCCTGCATGCCCCAGCCCAAAGCACATCCCGCCAGCGTCGCGAGCACGCCGAGTAGCGCGAGACTAGTGCCGTAGAGCCGATCGATTCGGCCCTGGGTCGCTCCGAGACTCTTGAGAATGGCCACGTAGTCCATATGCCGTTCACTGAACCGGCGCGCCGCCAGCGCCACCGCAACCCCGGCGAGCACCACGGCGAGGCTGCCCGCCAACAACAGGAAGCTTTCCGCGCGTTCCAGCGCGCTGCCCACCTCGGGCTGCCCGTTCTCCAGCGTCAACACGCGCTGACCATCGGCAAGCTGCGTTTGCAGCCAGCTGTCAAACCCGGCCAGTGTCCCGGCATCGCCGGCATACAACTGCCTGTACTCCACACGACTGCCCGGTTGCACAACGCCGGTGGCGGGAATATCGTCGTAGTGCATAAGCAGACGCGGACCATAGCCATAGAATGATGAGGCCTGGTCGGGTTCGGTGCGCGCTGCCGCCACAACCGCCAGTTCGGCCTCACCCACCATGACCGTATCGCCGATCGCGATCTCCAGCAGCGGAAACAACCGCGAATCCAGCCACACTTCGCCGCGGCCCGGGCCATGCGCCACCGTCTCGGCCTCGCCAAAAGCCGCGCGGCTGACGGTCAGCTCGCCGCGCAGTGGGTACGTATCGCTGACCGCCCGGACAGAGGCCAGCGACATGGCGTCCTCGCCGGCATACACCATGGAGGGGAACATCAGTGTTTGTGCGCTGGCGAGTCCCCGCTCAGCCGCTTGTGCAAGCCATTCGGCAGGCGGCGCGCGCGGAGAACTCACCACGAGATCGGCCGCCAGGAAGCGATGACTCTCCTGCTCCAGGGCGGCTTGCAAGCGGGTGGTAAAGGCGCTGATGCCCGAGACGAGACCGACAGCCAGAACCAGCGCCATGACCAGTACGCCGAGTTCGCCGCCACGCCAGTCTCGCGCCAGCATCCGCGTGGCGGTCATGGACATGCGGCGGTCTCCACCAGCGCACCCGCTTCGAGCTGAAAACGGCGTTCACAACGGTCGGCCAAGGGCTGGTCGTGGGTCACCAGGATCAGGGTTGTCTGTTCCTGTCGATTGAGTTCAAACAGCAGGTCGATCACCTGCGCCCCGGTGCGGGTGTCCAGATTGCCGGTGGGCTCATCGGCGAACAATATCGCCGGACGCGAGGCGAAGGCGCGGGCTATGGCCACGCGCTGCTGTTCACCGCCCGACAACTGGCGGGGATAATGCTGCAATCGCTCGCCCAGCCCCACGCGAGCGAGATACTGTTCGGCGAGTGCTCGCGCGTCGTCGTGACGGTTGAGTTCGAGCGGTAGCATGACGTTTTCCAGCGCGGTTAGCGCGGGCAGCAACTGAAACGACTGGAACACAAAGCCCACCTTACTCGCCCGAAACCGGGCGCGACCATCCTCGTCGAGTGCGGTGATATTCACACCGTCGATTTCCACATAGCCACCGCTGGCCTCGTCGAGTCCCGCGAGCAGCCCCAGCAGCGTGGATTTCCCCGACCCGGAGGCGCCGACAATGGCCACCGACTCACCCGACTTGATTTCCAGGGTGATCCCTTTCAGTATTTCCAGCTCGGTGCCCGCCATGGGCACACGCTTCTGGAGATTCTCGGCCTTGATCATGCAGCGTATCCTCTACCGCCTCATACGTTATCCACTCGCCATCGGATGCCTGCTATTTTCCGTGGCCGTCACCACCGAGGCAGAAGAGCGAACGATTCTGTTGCTGGGCGATAGTATCAGCGCAGCCTACGGCATGTCTCTCGAACAGGGCTGGGTCTCACTGTTGCAGGAACAACTCGCCAGCACAGAGCACTCAGCCCGGATCGTGAATGCCAGTATCAGCGGCGAGACCAGCGACGGTGGCGTGCGCCGTCTGCCCGCGCTGTTGGAAAAGCACAGGCCTGATCTGCTGTTGATTCAGCTGGGTGGCAACGATGGGCTGCGCGGTTTCCCGCTCTCCAGGCTGCGCGAGAATCTCACGCAAATGGTCAGGGCAGCGCAAACCGCCGGCGCGCGCGTGCTGTTACTGCCGATGGAGATACCACCGAACTACGGCGCACGCTATACCAGTGAATTCCGGGAGACTTTTGTTGCGGTTGCACGCGAGACAGGCGCCGCGCTCGCGCCTTTCATCCTGGCGGCCTTCGCCACTGACCCGTCGATGATGCAGGAAGATGGCATCCACCCCAGAAGCGAGGCGCAACCACTTATAGTTAAGGAAGTTATGCCGAATATACTCAGGATGCTGGACACACCATGAGCGACTGGACCGCCCGGACACTGCAGGAAGCAGATCGCGCGTGCCTCTGGCACCCTTACGCATCGGCTGTTGATCACGCCACCGTGTACCCGGTGGTCAGCGCCAGCGGCGTACGCCTTACGCTGGCAGACGGGCGTGAGCTGATCGATGGCATGGCGTCCTGGTGGTGCGCCATTCACGGTTACAACCACCCGGTTCTCAACCGTGCCGTGACCGCCCAGCTGGCAAAAATGTCGCACGTGATGTTCGGCGGCCTGACCCATGCGCCGGCAGTGGAACTCGGGCAATTGCTGTGTGACCTCACCCCGGCCAACCTCGATCGCGTGTTCTTCAGTGACTCTGGCTCGGTAGCGGTGGAGGTCGCCATGAAAATGGCGGTGCAGTACTGGCAGGCGCGCGGCCAATCCAACAAGCAACGCTTCCTGGCACTCAACAACGGTTACCACGGCGACACCTTCGGCGCGATGTCGGTGTGCGATCCGCAGACCGGCATGCATCACCTGTTCGGTAGCGCATTGAAACAACAGTTTTTCGCGGCGTCTCCGCGCTGCGGTTTTGCAGAGCCGTGCGCGGACAGCGAGCTGGCAGAGATTGTCGCCACCCTCGAACAGCACGGGGACGAAATCGCGGCGGTCATTGTCGAACCCATCGTGCAGGGCGCGGGCGGCATGCGCTTCTACTCCGCGGAGTATCTTGTGAAGCTGCGCACACTGTGCGACCACTTCAACGTACTGCTGATCTTTGACGAGATCGCAACCGGGTTCGGGCGTACCGGGCGTCTTTTCGCTCTCGAGCACGCGCGGGTCGAACCGGACATTCTCTGCCTGGGCAAAGCTCTTACCGGCGGCTATATGACCCTTGCCGCCACGTTGTGCAGCACGCAGGTAGGCACGGTTATCAGCAGCGGCGAAGCGGGGGCCTTCATGCACGGCCCGACATTCATGGCCAATCCCCTGGCCTGCGCCACAGCGCTGGCCAGCATCCGCCTGCTCTTGTCGCAACCCTGGCAGCGCAATGTGGCGCGCCTGCAGGAGGCGCTTGCCAGCGGTCTCGCGCCGGCCCGGGATATGCCTGCGGTCGCCGATGTTCGCGCGCTGGGAGCGATTGGCGTAATCGAGCTGCACCAGAGCGTGGATATGCAAAGCGTGCAGCCACAATTCGTTGAACGCGGCGTGTGGGTGCGCCCCTTCGGCAAGCTGGTATACGTAATGCCGCCCTTTATCACGTCGAACGATGACATCAAAACCCTGACACAGGCCATGCTCGAAGTCGTTGACGGGCTGTAGGCGGCACGCCGGAAACGCCCGCCTGCCACATGCAGCAGCGGGCACATCCCGTACTCCGGTGCCGGATGTACTTTGGCAGTGCCCTCCAATATAGTGGCGGCAAGCTTTCAGGGTCACCGGTGGGACACAGCGGCGTATGTCGAGGCGGCAACAGTCTTCTCTGCAAACCAGATTTTACGATGTCATTTTCGGCACGGAGACTCCGGCCGGAAAATGGTTTGATATCGCCCTGATCCTGATTATCAGCACCAGCGTGATCGTGGTGATGCTGGATTCCATTGGCGAACTGCACTTGCGGTACGGGCTGTTGTTCCTGCAGCTCGAATGGGCCTTCACGCTGTTGTTTACCGTCGAATATTTCGTCCGCATATGGTGTGCACCGAACCGCCGCGGCTACATGCTGAGTGTTTACGGTGTGGTGGATCTGCTGGCGTTGCTACCGACCTACCTGTCGCTGATCATCCCCCAGACGGCTCCCCTGCTGATCATCCGACTGCTGCGCATCCTGCGCATTTTCCGCGTGTTGCGCATGCTTTCTTTTCTGCAGGAGGCAAATCACCTCGCGGGCGCACTGCGCAACTCCGCGAGAAAAATCTTCGTGTTTTTTGCCCTGATGTTGATCATCACCACGATATTCGGCTCACTGCTCTACGTGGTCGAGGGCGCAGAACACGGCTTCGACAGCATCCCGGAAAGTGTCTACTGGGCGATAGTCACAATCACGACCGTGGGCTACGGCGACCTCTCGCCCCAGACCCCCGCGGGCCGCGCCATCGCCTCCGTTGGTATGCTGATAGGCTATGCGGTGATCGCACTGCCCACCGGCATCATCTCCGCCGAATTGACTCGTGCACAGATATACAAAGAACAGCAGCTTCGCAGGGATTCGCGCAACTGTACCAATTGCGCAGCGGTTGAGAGTGACCCGCAGGCGCGCTATTGCCGCAAGTGCGGCTCAAGCCTGCCCAAGCCCGGACACGCCCCCGCCTGAGAACGGCGGGAGCCATCACCCAGACCTCAGAAGTCTTTGCGTATGGTCAGACCCCAGGTAGTGGGTTCGTTGTAGTAGGCGTTGTAGCGACCCGTTTGCGCCGGGGTGTCGGCGATCGTGTTGGTGTACTTCTCGTCCGTCAAGTTACGACCCCACAGGGTCAGCGATGTGTTCCACGGCTCGTAGAGAAAACCGGCACGCATGTTGACGAGATTGTAGGAGCCATCGTACTTCTCGGGATCATTGTTCACGTCCGTCATGCGCTCGTCGACCCAGATATACTCCGCGTAGACAAAGCCCCCGATCTGGTCGGTCAGGCGGAAATCCTGATTGGCGGTGGCTACCACCACGTTCTCCGGGTTGCCGGCGAGGTCGCCGCCGCTGCGATCACAGGCGTTGCCGGGGTTGTCCGGCTCGGCGTCGCCCGGATCGGGCTGACCCGTGTGCCAGGTCTGGCCGGTCCAGCAGGGGCCGCCCTCGAAGTCCGCGTATTCACCGTGGTTGAACGCGTAGGCCAGCGTGACAGTGGTGTTGTCCAGCGGCGCCCAGTTAAGGTCCACTTCGACGCCGTAGGTCTCGGCGGTACCCGCGTTGGTCAGGGCAAAGCCTCCACCCTGGAAGGACACCGTCTGCAGGTCGTCCGTGTCCGTCTTGTGCAGGGCTACATTCAGGCGCATCGCCTGCTCCGGGAACTCTGCCTTCATACCCACCTCGAAGGACTCTGACTCCTCCGCGTCGAAGATGGGATCGAAGACCGGGGCGATCCGGTCGGCGTTGACGCCGCCAGATTTGTAACCGGTGCTGTAGGCGCCATACAACATGATGTCCTGGTTCATGAACCAGCTCAGCTTGAGGGTTCCCGTTATCTGGTCGTCGTCGAATTCCTCGTCCAGATTCGGTGTGGGTGACAGGGGCGGGAATGCCAGGAAGCCACTATTGTCACCGGGATTGCCGCCTTCCAGCGGGAAATCCTGGGTAAAGGTGTTTTTCAGCTTCTTGTCTTCATAGGTCCAGCGCAAACCCGCGGTCAACACCAGTGTGTCGGTGAGGTTGTAGTCGGCCTGGCCGAAGATTGCATAGCTCTCATGCTCCTGCTCGTTCACATCGCGCGAGCCGGTGCCTTCTATAAACAGGTTGGAGTCAGCGCCGAGCGCGATCTGGCTGGTGTCGGCACCGGTCGTGGTGGTGCGATCAGTGTCCAGTTCCTGATAGTAATAATACACACCGGCGACATAGGTCAGCTTGTCTCCCTCACTGGTAATGCGGAATTCCTGGGTGAACTGCGACTGCTCCGAGTCGTTGACACGATAGGCGCCATCGAGGTTGGTAAACAGGATGTCTGCATCATCGAAAGAATCATGCGTGCGGTAAGCCGTGATGCTGGTCGCCAGGAACAGATCCGTATCCCAGTCCACCTGCAGCGAGATGCCCTCGTCCTCGTTTTCAGACTTCGGCTCGCGCGCTGCGGTGACTGCATAATCATAAAAATCGTCCTGATCCACCACGACCCCCCCGCCGTCGACCACGAACTGGTCAGTGGGACCATTGGCGGGCGGCGGGTTCAGTGCGGGGTTGGGTGGCAGCGTACCGCCGTTCTGCGGAAAGAAGTTGTTTTTCCAGGAGCCGGCGCCACAGCAGACCTCGTCCACTTCCGAGTGGTCGATGATCATGCGCATGGTCAGGTCTTCAGTCGGCATGTAAAGCGCCTGCAGACGTGCGCCCCAGCGGTCACGGTCGTTGAAGGCGTCGTCTTCTTTCTTGCCCCCCGGGCCGATCCAGTCGACGAAACCGTCGCGCTCCATGTAGAAACCCGTGGCGCGAATGGCGAGTACGTCTTCTATCAAGGTCAGTGACTTGGCGCCACTGAGGCCGAACAGGTCGTAATCACCCCCAGTCGCTTCCAGGAAGCCCGTGCCCTCGAAATCGGGCGCCACACTGTTGATCTGCACGGCGCCGGCGGGCGTGTTGCGCCCGAACAGCGTGCCCTGGGGCCCGCGCAATACCTCCACCGAACCGACATCGACGAGATTGTTGATCATGGAGCCCTGCCGGGCGCGGTAGACCCCGTCGGTGTACAGGCCCACAGACGACTCGAGACCGAAGTTCTGGCCACTGGTGAACACGCCGCGTATCTGGAAATTCGTGGTCGTTGACGTCTGCGTCTGCGTCACGAACAGGCTGGGAGCGTTGACCTGCAGGTCAAACATGTCCTTGACCCCCGACTTCTCGATCATCTCGGCGCTGAACGCGGAAACGGCCACGGGCACATCCTGCAGGCTCTGTTCACGTTTTTGCGCGGTGACAATCACTTCCTCAAGAACCCTCTGGGACAGGGCGGCCGGACTTATCGACACGGCAGTGACAGCGGCGATGGCCACGGCCAGTTTGAGGGAATTGCGGGAGGTCATGGGCATGGCAACGGATCCTTTGATTATTGTTAAAACTGATGACACGCAATCATCCGAGTGGATGAAGAATAAACGCCCTATTAACCCAAGTCCAGCGGCTCGATGGTTACAGACGGTGACTGCCCCGGGGCCCGGCGAATGCTATACTGCCCGGCTGACTGTCAACCCGAGCATGCAATGACTCAAGACCTGTTCTCCCATCGCCCGTTCTGGGCCGAATGTCTCGGCCCGGCACCTGAACTGCCCATGTCACGCGAGGAGATGGACGCGCTTGGCTGGGACAGTTGCGACATCATCATCGTGACCGGCGACGCCTATGTGGATCACCCGAGTTTCGGCATGGCGGTTATCGGGCGCCTGCTGGAGGCCCAGGGCTTTCGCGTGGGCATCATCGCGCAGCCGGACTGGACTGATACCACCGCATTCGAGGCCCTGGGGCGCCCGAACCTGTTTTTCGGTGTTGCGGCGGGCAATATGGACTCGATGATCAATCGCTACACGGCGGATCGCAAACGACGCAACGATGATGCCTACACGCCCGGAAACAGCGGCGACAAACGTCCGGATCGTGCCGTGATTGTTTACAGTCAGCGTCTGCGGGAGGCCTTTCGCGATGTGCCGCTGATCATCGGCAGCATTGAAGCGAGCCTGCGGCGCATCGCGCATTTTGATTACTGGAGCGAAAAGGTGCGTCGCTCCATCCTGCTCGACAGCCGCGCAGATCTCCTGCTGTACGGCAATGCGGAGCGCGCTATCGTGGAGGTGGCCCACCGCCTTGCCGCGGGCGAATCCATTCGGGAGATACGTGATCTGCGCGGTACGGCCTATGTGCGCAGGCGCGTACCCGATGGCTGGCGCGTCATCGACTCCACCAGTATCGACGTCGTCACCCCCGCCAGCAAAAGCGCCCGGCCCGACCCGTACGCGACCACCGACGAATCCGCATGCGCTGTAGCTACCAGCCGTGCTGACAATATCGAATCCGTCACTCTGCTCGATGGCCCGGGAGAGGCAAACACCGTCATTCGGCTGCCCGCCTACGAGCAGGTACGCGACGACCCGGACCTCTACGCTCACGCCTCGCGCATCCTGCATCGGGAAACAAACCCCTACAACGCAAGGCCTCTGGTGCAGGCCCACGGTGACCGTGAAGTGTGGCTGAATGGTCCGCCCATCCCGCTGGAAACTCACGAGCTGGATCGCGTGTTTGAACTGCCCTATACACGGCTGCCACACACTCGCTACGGCGATGCCCGCATCCCCGCTTTTGAAATGATCCGACACTCGGTCAACATCATGCGCGGCTGCTTCGGCGGATGCACTTTCTGTTCGATCACCGAACATGAAGGCCGCATCATCCAGAACCGTTCCGAGGATTCCATCATCCGTGAAATCGAGCAGATTCGCGACACGTCGAAAGCGTTTACCGGCGTCATTTCCGATCTTGGCGGCCCCACCGCGAACATGTGGCGGCTGGCCTGCAACAGCAAGGAAACAGAGGCAAAATGCCGCAAGCTGAGCTGCGTGTTCCCCGGCATCTGCAAAAACCTGAACACTGACCAGGCCCCACTGGTGAACCTGTATCGTCGTGCACGCGAGGTGGAGGGCGTGAAAAAAGTGCTGATCGCCTCCGGGCTGCGCTACGACCTGGCAGTCGAGACACCCGAGTACGTGAAGGAGCTGGTAACCCATCACGTGGGCGGCTACCTGAAGATTGCGCCCGAGCATACCGAGAGCGGGCCGCTGTCGAAGATGATGAAGCCCGGCATCGGCGCCTACGAGCGCTTTAAAACACTGTTTGAGAAATATTCGCGTGAAGCGGGTAAAGAGCAGTACCTGATCCCCTATTTCATTGCGGCACATCCGGGTACCTCGGACAAAGACATGCTGCAGCTCGCGCTCTGGTTAAAGCAGAACCGCTTTCGCGCCGATCAGGTTCAGACCTTCTACCCCTCCCCCATGGCAACCGCAACCGCGATGTATCACAGCGCCAGGAACCCTCTCAAACCGGTGCGTCGATCAGGCGACAGCATGCCCACGGTAAAAAAACTGTCGCAACGCCGCCTGCACAAGGCTTTCCTGCGCTACCACGATCCGGACAACTGGCCTCTGCTGCGCAAAACCCTGAAGCAGATGGGCCGGGCGGACCTGATAGGCAATGGCGACAGGCACCTGGTGCCGCCGCGCCAACCCGGCAAGCGTCACGCGGTGGTGCCCGCAGATGCGCGGCCTTTCGCCACCCAGCACAACGGCCTGCCGCGAACGCCGCGCCGTGCCCGCAAACGCCGCGCGGCAAAACCCTGAAGCCGCAGGCGATGTTCTATACTTCAAAGGCAGTCTCGAACCGACCAATAATCTGACTGAGAGGATCTCAAATATGACTTGCAAACGTAGCGTGCTGGCGTTTTTCTGTTATTTTTTTGCAGGCGTGGCACTGGCCTCCGCTCCGGCCATGAATGCACCACTGCCGACCCTCGCGATCAGCGAGCGCGGCGAGCTTATCGCGGACGACGAGGATTTCAGCTTTCGCCCCTGGAGTTCGGAAATGCACCCGGGGAAAGTACATGTCATCCAGTACATCGGTGCGAAGATGAGTGACAAGGATGTGTTCAAGCCCCTCACCGATGCGGTGGAAAGCAATTTTGAACCGGGCTCGGTGCAGGTCACCACGGTCATCAACCTGGATGCGGCAATGTGGGGCACTACCGGCATGGTCATGTCCGAGCTGAAGAAGAACAAACGCAAGTACCCGACGGCGGTTATGGTCGTTGACGAGGACGGCAGTGGCATTGACGCCTGGGGTCTGGGGAAGTCAGGGCGCGGCCTGCTGATCACAACCGGTGATGGTATCGTCAAGTACTTCGCCAACGAAGCGCTCAACGAAGAACAGCTGGCGACTACTATTGAACTGATCCGCGCAAATATCGGCGACTAAGTCAAAATCAGCTCGCCCGGGCGTATGATACCGGCTCCGAGGGGAGTCGGTATGCGCAAAAAAATCCTCTATCCGCTACTGGTACTGACACTGGGACTTGGCCTGGCCGTGCTTATCGGCAGCCTCGAGCCCGACGTGTCCACGCAGTCGTACGAGCCCGTACCGCCCACGGTACGCGTTATCCGCGCGCAGATGGCGGAGCAGTACCTGACCGTCGAGTCGCAGGGCACTGTGCAGCCGCGCACCCAGAGCGAACTGATTCCCGAGGTTTCGGGCCGCGCGACCTGGCTTTCTCCCTCGCTGGTCAGCGGCGGGGCCTTTCTTACCGGTGACGTGCTGCTGCGCATTGACGATGCGGACTATCGAACACAGCTACGCCGCAGCGAGGCAATATTGCAACGCGCCGAAGTCGAACAGGAGCATGCGCTGGACGATCTTGAGCGCCTGGTGAGCCTGCAGGAGCGCCAGCTCGCGAGTCAGCAGCTTATGGACGATGCCAGACGAAAATTCCGCGTGGCCGAGGCGAATCTGCTGGAGGCGCGCGCGGCTCTGGAGCAGGCACAACGCGATCTTGAACGGACCGAACTAAAAGCGCCCTTCGATGGTCTGGTACGCAGTGAACATGTAGATCTCGGACAATTTATTCCCCGCGGCGAGAGCATCGCCGTGGTCTACGCCACCGATTACATGGAAGTACGCCTGCCTATCTCTACCGACCAGATCCAGTACCTCGGCCTGCCGATCGACAGCCGCGGTCTGCTGCCGCCGGATACCCGGCCCGCAGTGACCATCGCTGCGGATTTCGGCGCTACCCGACTCCTCTGGGAAGGCGCACTGGTGAGGTTGGAGGCCGAAATCGATGAGCGTTCACGCCTGCTTTACGGCGTGGTGCAGATAAAGATTGAAGACAATGCGGAAACGCCCTTCCTGCCTGTAGGCATGTTCGTGCAGGCCGAGATCAGAGGTCAACGGGTCGATGGCGTCGTGCGCCTGCCCCGCTCCGCGATGCGCGATAATAATCAGGTGCTGGTGGTGGACGAAGAGAACCGTCTGCGTTTCAGACAGGTTTCACTGCTGCGCCTTGAGCACGATGAGATACTCCTCAGCGAGGGCGTTCGCGACGGTGAACTGGTCTGCATTTCACCGCTACAGACGGTCGTTGACGGCATGCACGTAATACCTGTTGTGGAATGACCGGCTAACCTGATGCACAAGCTTATCGCCTGGTTCGTCCACAACCCGGTTGCCTCGAATCTGCTGATGATGATTCTGGTGGCAGGCGGCCTGCTCGCGCTACCCACTATTCATCAGGAAGAGTTTCCCACCCTCGAGGTAGACGCCGTTCAGGTACGCGTACCGTACCTCGGGGCCGCGCCAACCGAAGTGGAGAGCGGCGTATGCGTGCGCATCGAAGAAGCCGTGGAGGGCACCGAGGGTATCGACCGTATCACCTCGGAGGCCTCCGAAGGCTACTGTTCCGTCAACATTGAACTGGTTGCCGGTATCGATAAAACCAAGGTGGCCAACGACATCAAAAGCAAGGTGGACGCCATCGACTCGTTCCCCGCGGAAACGGAACAGCCGGTCACCACCGAGGTCAGCATCGTTGCGACCGTGTTACAGATCGCCGTCTCCGGCAAAACGGATGAGCGCACCCTGAAACTGGTGGGTCAGCGCATGCGCGACGATATCGCCGCCATGCCGGGCGTATCCCGGGTTCAACTGCAATTTGCACGCCCCTATGAAATCAGCATTGAAGTATCCGAACAGACGCTCAGGCGGCACGACCTGTCGCTGGCGGAGGTTGGCCGGGCCATCGAGCGCAGTTCGCTGGACATACCGGGTGGTTCGCTGAAAACGGAAGGCGGCGAGATTCTGCTGCGAACCAGGGGGCAGGCCTACAGGGGTCAGGAATTTGAGGATATCGTCGTCCTCACTCGCAATGATGGCACCCATGTCACCCTGGGCGAGATTGCCAGGGTAGTCGATGGCTTTGAAGACACTGACCTGCGCGCGAGATTCGACGGCAATCCGACGGTCTCGCTGAAAGTATCCCGCGTGGGCAAGGAAGATATCATGGCGATTGCCGAGCGCGTGAAGACGTATCTCGAGCAGGCCCGGCGGGAGGTTCCGGAAGGTATTGCGATCAATATCTGGCAGGACGAGTCGCAAGACCTGGTAGACCGGCTCGATGCCCTCACGCGCAATGCGGTCAGCGGCCTGGCGCTGGTGTTGCTGGTGCTCACACTGTTTCTGCGTTTTCGACTTGCATTCTGGGTCGCAGCCGGTATTCCCGTGGCGCTGCTCGGCACCGTGGCCATGTTCCCGCTAGCGGGCATTTCCATCAGTACGCTTTCGGTGATGGCTTTTATTCTCGTGCTTGGCATTTTGGTGGACGATGCCATCGTGGTCGGGGAGCGCGTGTACGCGCATGAAAAGCGCGGCCTGCCCCGCCTGGAGGCGGCAATCGCCGGCACACAGGAGGTGTCACTGCCCGTTTTCTTCGGTGTGTTGACCACCATGGCAACGTTTATTCCCGTGGTAAATATTCCCGGCCCGATGGGCGGCTTCTACGAACCGCTGGGTTACACCGTGATGATCGCGCTGGCCTTTTCCATTATCGAATCGCAATTTATTCTGCCTTCGCACCTTGCTCACCGACGCCCGGAGAAGGAGCCCGGCGAAAGCGGCCTGATGAATCGCTGGCTCGGGTTGCAGGAGCGCATCTCGGGCTCGCTGGAGGTCGCCGCAACGCGCTATTACCAGCCTGCCGTGGAACGAGCGCTCGAATGGCGCTACCTGACCATTGCGCTCGGAGTTGTAGTGCTCGCGCTCACACTCTCGCTGTTTGCCAGCGGCCGCATGCAGTTCCAGTTTTTCCCCGCCGTTGAGGGCACGCATCTCTACGCCGCGCTGACCATGCCCGAAGGCACCTCCGTGGAAGAGACGGCGCGCGCCGTCCAGCGCCTGGAAGATGCCGCGACGCTTCTGCAAGCAGAACTCGATGAGGGACTCGCCGCGGGTGAAGCCAGTAAAATCTCTCACGTCTTCAGCAGTATCGGTTCGCTCATCCCCAAGGGCAGCATCAGCGGCGAAGGCGCGGCCCAGAGCAACATCGCCGAGGTGGGCATCGAGCTCAATCTACCGCGCAACTATTCCGGCGTTTCAACCCAGACGTTTGCCAATCGCTGGCGCGAATTGACCGGCAATATTCCGGACGCACTTGAACTGACCTTCACCTCGGAGTCTTTCGGGGTAGGCAAGGCAATCTCTTTTGAACTCTACGGCAAAAACTTCGAGGAACTGCGCTCGGTCGCTGCCGAACTGCGCATCGCGCTGAAGGGCTATGCCGGCGTAATGGACGTGACTGACTCATTCCGAGCGGGCAAACACGAGGTGCAACTGGCGCTGTTACCGGGAGCCCGCAGCCTCGGTATTACGCTGGAAGATCTCGGTCAACAGGTGCGGCATGCCTTCTACGGTTACGAGGCGCAACGCGTACAGCGCGGCAAAGACGATGTGCGTGTAATGGTGCGCTACCCCGAAGCGCAACGACATTCTCTGGGCGATCTGGAAGACATGCGCATTCGCACGGCGGACGGTACGCAGGTACCCTTCAGCAGCGTTGCCACTGCAACCCTCGCGCGCGGCTATACCACCATTCGACGGATCGACGGCAATCGCGTGGTCACAGTGACAGCGGACGTCGATCGCGCGCTGACCACGCCGGAGAGCGTGATCTCTACCCTGCGCAAAGATGTGCTACCGGCAATACTCGCACAACACCCGGGGGTGAGTTATTCACTTTCCGGCGAGGCGGAGGAACGCACTGAATCGATGGATTCACTGGTCAGTACCGCGGCCCTGGCCCTGCTGGTGATATACGCACTGCTGTCAATTCCGTTGCAGTCCTACCTGCAGCCGCTGGTAATCATGAGCGTCATTCCCTTTGGCGCGGTGGGCGCCATAATAGGGCATTACCTGCTGGGCATGGATCTGGTGTTTTTCTCACTGCTGGGTATCGTCGCCCTGGCGGGGGTAGTGGTCAATTCCAGCCTTGTGCTGGTGGATTTTATCAACGTCCAGCGCAGGCAGGGAGTCTCCCTCGACTGGGCTGTCAGTCATGCCGGTACGGTGCGCTTCCGGCCGATTGTTCTCACCAGCGTCACCACCTTCGTGGGCCTCGCCCCCATCATGCTGGACACCACGATCTCCACGCACCTGTTCAGGCCGATGGCGATCTCACTCGCCTTCGGCGTGCTTTTTGGCACAGTGATTACGCTGTTTCTGGTGCCCGCGCTGTACCGCGTGCTGGAAGACCTGAAGCGCCTGCGCGGCACGCGAAGGACTCCGCCACACACAGCCAGCTAACGAAGTCTCACCCCCCGCAGCTTCTATGTCTGCCACACCGGGATAATCGCCAGGCAATCCGGCCCTCGGGGAGTCCTCTACAGAGGCAGTGATTCGCAGCAGTTTACGGACGTCTCAACCGGCGCCAAGACTGCGCCTGGTGCCGCGCGTGGCAGGCGCCTCAAGCGGATTTTCCGGCCACGGGTGTTTCGGATAGCGGCCGCGCATTTCACGTCGAACCTCGGCATAGCCATTGCGCCAGAAACCCGCGAGATCCTGTGTCACCTGCAACGGGCGGTCTGCCGGCGACAACAGGTGAATGACCAGCGGAACCCGCCCCTCGGCGATACTCGGCGTTTCCTCGCAGCCAAACATCTCCTGTAGTTTCACCGCCAACACTGGCGGTGTCTGGCTATAATCTATGGCAACGCTCGAACCCGAGGGTACGGCCCATCGCTCCGGCGCCAGCCGCTCAAGTTCGAGCGGCAACGGCCAGGATAGATGGCCTCGCAGAATCGACTTCAAATCCAGCGCCTGAAAATCCTCCAGTTTGCGCACATCATCGAGATACGGCAGCAGCCAATCCTCAAGCGATGCCAACAGCGCCTCGTCGGATAAGTCTGGCCATGGATTATCCTGCGACTCGAAGGCCGAATGCATCAATGCAATGCGTGCGCGCCATTGCAGTATGCTCTTGCTCCAGGGCAGTATCTGTAGCCCCTTGTTGCGCACCACGCCAAGCAGCGCCTCCCCGCGCGCACTAGCGGACACCTCGTCCAGCGGCTGTGCCGCAAGTAAAATACTGCCGACAAGACTGTGGCGCTCGGCCACGAAACGCTCGTTGCGATAGTCCCAGTCTACGCGTTCTTCATGCCGCACCAGCGACGAAAGAATCTCCCGGAAATTTGCCGGGTTGAGTGCACTGGCCGAATAAATTCTGTCCTCCGACTCCCCCTTGGTACCGCCCAGATCGGCCACCGCCAGCCACTCCCGGCTGGCCATGGGATCTTCAGCCGGCACCACGGCACTGCGCCCGTTGCTGAGCTGGTAGTGGCCGCTGCGGGCGCCCGGTCGCAGACGGGCGATGCGGTCGGGGTAGGCGCTGGCCAGCAAAATGCCGACGACATCCTGCTGTTCCACCGCGAGCGCAAACTTGCGCGGTTTGTGTATTTCGCCCGCGAGTTGCGCGAAGCGTCGAGCCTGCTGCCAGATGCGCTTGAACCAGCCCTGGAGTTCCAGCGGACAACGAACCTCGCCCATCAGCAGATCAAGCGCGGCCCCCACATCGACACCGCGATCGGCCACCGGGTTACGCTCAGACAGAACCGCGGCCAGCAGACACGCCGTTTCAGTGGCATGAATATCGCAGCCCACCAGAAGCATGTGCGCAAGCCGGGGATGCAGCGGCATCTGTGCCAGGCGCACACCGTGCGGGGTAAGCTGCACGCGCGACTCATGAGTTCTGAAGGCCGCCCCACACAGCTCCAGTATGCCAATGGCCTGGCTGTAGGCGGCCTCGGGAGGTGAATCCAGCCAGTCGAGTTCTGCGGGATCGGCAACCCCCCAGGACAACAATTGCAGGGCCAGGGGTGCAAGATCCTCCTGCAGGATCTCCGGTGTGGCGTGAGCAACCAGACGCGCCTGCTGTTGTTCGCTCCAGAGCCGGTAACATACACCGGGACCCTGGCGCCCGGCCCGACCCCGCCGCTGTTCCACGGAGGCTTTGGAAGCACGCCGCGTGGTCAGGCGGGTCATACCCGTGGAGGGATCAAAGATGGCCTCGCGAACCAGACCCGAATCGACCACCACCTCGATCCCCTCAATTGTCAGGCTGGTTTCCGCCACGTTGGTCGCCAATACAACCTTGCGGCGCCCGGGGGGCGCCGGCATCACAACCTGTTGCTGCCGCTCGAGTGACAGGCCTCCGTACAAGGGCTCAACCGTCACTGGATCGTCGGCCTGCAGCGCCAGGGCTGTGGTCAATTCCCGCGCAACCCGCCGAATCTCGCGCTGCCCCGGAAGGAATACCAGGATGCTGCCCCGTTGCTCCTGCAATGCGCGCAACACCGTGGCAACGGCTGGCCCCGTGATGCTGTCGCGCAACTGGTAGGGAGCCCCGTAGTGCGTGCTGACCGGATACTGACGGCCGCGGGAACTCAGCACCGGGGCATCGCCGAGGAGAGCGGCTACCGCGTCGCCGTCGAGAGTGGCGGACATCACCAGCAGCTTTAAAGGTGGCCCTTCCCGGTACTGGCGACGACCGAGCAGGCTGAGAGCGAGGCACAGATCCGAATCCAGGTTGCGCTCATGAAACTCGTCGAACACCACCAGCCCCACGTCTTCCAGCCCGGGGTCACGCTGTAGCCGGCGCGTCAGAATGCCCTCGGTCACCACCTCGATACGGGTTTTCTCACTGACGCAGCTATCCATGCGAATCCGGTAGCCAACAGTCTGGCCTACTGGTTCTCCGAGCAACGCGGCCATGCGGGCGGCGGCGGCACGCGTGGCCATGCGGCGCGGCTCCAGAACAAGAATCTTGCGTTGTCCCAGCCACTTTTCCTGCAGCAACGCCAGCGGCACTACGGTGGTTTTTCCAGCGCCGGGTGGCGCCTGTAACACAAGCTCGTCAGATTTCAGCAGGCGCAGCCGAACCTCGTCGAGTATCTCGGCTATCGGCAGATTTCGTGCTTGATCCGGCAACATGTCTCCATAGTAACGGAGTGGACAGCCTCAGCGCTACGCAATCCGCTGCCCTGCAATGGGCAGTCCAGCCGGGCAATGTGGCAATGCGGCTCACCGCTGCTATGCTTGAGGTCTTTCTCCAGAGGATAAACGAGCATGCTTCTGCTGTTGCTGGGTATTGCACTATTTGCCGCTGTGCACTTCATCCCATCGCTTGCCCCATCGCTGAAAGTGGCGTGGGTACAGCGCATGGGCGAGAACGGCTACAAGGGCGTCTTCTCCCTGCTGCTGCTGGCCGCCCTGGCAATGATCATCGTCGGCTGGCGTTCGGCAACGCCCGTTTACCTCTACACGCCGCCGGCCATTCTGTACCCCATCGCCCTGGGCGTGATGATTTTCGCCTTTGCACTGCTGGTGGTCAGCAATAGGGCCTCGCGCCTGAGCAGGTTGATACGCCATCCGCAGTTGACAGGGGTAGCCCTGTGGGGCGTCGCCCACTTGCTGCTCAACGGCGACAGCCGGTCAATGGCGCTATTTGCCGGTTTGAGCCTGTGGGCAGTGGCAGAAATCATAGCGATTAACCGCCGTGAGGGAGTGTGGATCAAAAGCGCCGCGCCCGCCTGGGGCAGCGAACTCGTCACGCTGATCATCACCGCGATTGTGGTGGCCGTCGTGATCGCGGTACACCCGTGGCTGGCGGGTGTAGCTGTGCTTTAGGGCCTGGGAGCGGTCTACGCCCCCGCACTCAGGGGAAACCTGAAGTCCAGGCTCTCCTCGGTAAATTGCCAGAGCCGTTCCGCCGCTGCATCGTCGCGCGCCCAGGGCTTGGCGCGCTTGAGCTTGCAGTTGGCGAAATACTCGCCACTGATGTCGGCAACCTCGTCGCTGGTACAGAGGTACAGGGAAGTTGCTGCGCCCTGTTCCGGTGTACGGAAAAACGGTTTGAGCAACAGCGGTAGCAGGCTGCTGGCCAGACCCTTGTTGTGCGTGCCGAGCGAGGTTGAGACCGCGCCAGGGTGCAGACAGTTGACGGTGATGGGGGTATCTTCGAGTCGCTGCGCGAGGCTGCGGGTGAAAAGAATGTTGGCCAGCTTGGAGCGTCCGTATACGCGGAAAGTGCTGTAGCTTTTCTGTGCGTGCATATCGTCAAAATCCATGCCACGCACGAACTCATGCGCCGCAGACGCCACGTTCACAATTCTCACGTTACCGCCGTGCTGAATTGCCGGCATCAGCAAGCCCGTGAGCAGAAACGGCGCAAAGTGATTGACCGCGAGGGTTTCCTCAAACCCGTCCACGGTCTCCCTGCGCGTTGTGTTGATGACACCCGCATTGTTGAGCAGCACATCCAGCGGCGGCGCGGTTTCAAGAAACGTCTGCGCGGCCCGGCGCACGCTGCCGAGATCGGCCATGTCCATGAGAATTACCCTGGGCACATGGTCGGCCACGGTGGCAATCTCATCACATAGCGCATTGGCCTTGTCTGCATTGCGGCAGAACAGTGTGAGCTGCGCTCCCTGACGCGCCAGTTCCAGGCTGGTAGCGCGGCCTATACCGGCCGTCGGACCTGTTATCGCTACATGTTTATCCTGCATAACGCCCTCGCCTGATTGACTCCACGGACATCGACTCTAGCGGAAATAATCGCTCCAGGCTATTCGCCCATAACGCGGGCCAGCCGCTCCGGCCTGCGCCAGACACCCCCTGCCAGACGTCTAACGTACAGCACCGCGAGGGATATCAGCATCGCGACAAACACCCACCAGGACACCATGGGACCCAGACCGTAGACAACGATTACCAAATATTGCACCAGCAACATCAGACAATGCACGGAAACAGAAGTAAACATGATCCAGCGGGTGTCGCCCGCACCGCGCAGCACACCGCCACTCACCAGTATGATGGCGTCGGCGATCGTGTAGGAGACCAGACCGATCATCATCTTGCTGCCCAGTTCGAGTATGGCGGCAAAATCGTCGCCACCATTGTCGAACAAACCTACCAGTGAACTGCGATAGATCAAAAAGAGAAGCGCCAGCGAACCCGAGTAGGACAGGGCCATGGCAAAGCCGGCCGCGATCACCTGATTCGCACGCGCCATGTCTCCCGCGCCGACAAAGCGCCCGATCAGGCTCATGACACCGATACTCAGTCCAACCATGGGAATAAATGACAGCATGTCCCAGTTGAATACAATCGCCATGGCAGCGCCCTGAACCACCCCGTAGGATTGAAAGAGCAACAGAAAGAGATTGAACGTTGCCGTGTTCATGAAATTCTCCAGCCCGGACGGAAAACCCAGGCGCAGATAACGCCGCATGATCCCTGCGTCAAAACGCAGAGAGTCCGCCACACTGAACTGCTTTCGGTGATCCCTGGAGAGATAGAACAGCAGGAATACGCCGATTGAGAATAGTGAGGCCAACACGCTTCCCAGACCGGCTCCGGCGATGCCGAGGGCCGGTACGCCAAACTTTCCAAAGACAAGAATCCACGACAGCGGTACGTTCAGGGCCGCCCCCAGTAGATCTGCAATCATGACGACGCGGGTGCGCCCGATTCCAGCGAAATAGGAGGCGAGACCGGCTTTAAACAGGGTGAACGCACTACCTCCCATGAGCACATGAAAGTAGGCGCGCTCCAGCGGAACCTGTTCCGGAGCGTGCCCCATCGCCGCGAAAGCCTGGCCGCCGGCCAGCGCAGCCAGCAGGAGAAAGGGCAGGCTGCAAATCACGATTATCGCTGCCTGGGTCGTCACCCGGGCACACTTTTCCCGCTGTCCCGAACCATAGTACTGCGCAACCAGGGCATTGCCGTAGCTGATCACGCCGAGGAAAAGCGACATACAGAAAAACGCCGCCACGCCACCGCCGAGGGCTGCGGCAATATGCGCTGCATCGAGATAGGACATGAAAATACGATCGGTAAAAATCATCAGCGCAAATGCGCCCTGCGAGACGACCATCGGCAGAGACAGGCGCCACAGTTCACGCAGTGTGTAGAACGATGTATTTTTCACGATCATGCCTTCAGGGCCCCAGCATCGCAGGCGCGCCAGTATAAGCATGTTCAGGCCGGATGGGGCAGCGAATCGCTCGAAAGAAGCTCGTCAGTCAAGGCTCGCCAGGGTGGCATATTCGCCAAGGGTTGTGAGATAAAACGCCTCGGCAAATCCCTGGCTGTTGTTCGCGATTGCGCGGTACGCATTGAGACCACGTACGCTGCTCAGGTAGTTGTTCAACGCCAGTTGGCTGTCATAACAGGCCAGGGCCGCCATTTTGACATCAATGTGCTGCGTAATGTCGACGATGCTATTGGGATACAGCGGTGTCCACACCTCGTAACAGGCACACAACAACCGGGAAAGGGCGCTGTCGGATTTCAGCAGGGCAAACATCAGTGAATTGCAGGTACGATGATCGGGGTGACTATCGGTAATAAAGGGCAGATATACCAGATCGGGCTTCACGTCCTGCAGCACCCCGCGCAGCCTGTCTACCGAGTCTGTATCTGCCTGCGAACGGCCATCGGGCAGTTCGAGAAAATGCAGTTTGGCGACGCCGAGCAGGGCACAGGCTTCCTCTGCCTCAGCCCGCCGGACCGCGGCAAGCTGCGCTGGACTGTCTCTACGCCGTGTCTCGTCGCTGAAGCCCAGCGTGCCGTCCGTTGCAAATACCACCTGCACATTTGCGCCGGCGCTGACATGGGCAAGAATGGCGCCACCACAGCCGATGGTCTCGTCGTCCATGTGCGGAGCGATCACAAGCACCGTTTTTGCCGCCGGCACACCGATTACGGCCGGAACCTGGTTGCGGTGCGTAAGTTCAAGCAGCAGGCGCAAAGGTGGGCGTATCACACCGATTGCAAGAATTCGATAGACAAGACGGGAGGCTCGCCCGAGCAAGTCAGACAGCCACTCGCGCTTGCCCTCAGGCACTGCCGGTATGCCGCCCGAACAGCCGGATCGCGGCCTGTTCCAGAATTACATAGACAAAGGACGTCGCGCTATACAGGTAGTACACCTGATGGAACAGCAGCGCAGCAAGTGCAAATAACAGGCCGCCCCGCTGATAAAACAGCCGTGTAATGTCAAGATTTGCCAATGCCACAATGCCGAGCATTGCCGGCAATAAAGGCACGGGCGCCAATCCCAGCAGCACCAGCAGAAGCGACAGACAGAAGATACCGGACAGCGCTGCGCGCGCCTGCTCGCCAAACCCGGTATTGAGATCGTTCGGTAAGCCCGTGCTGGTGACTATCAACCGGGACCAGGGCACCGCTCGCCGCAGTACCTCAGTGTGCACCAGGTTCCAGAAACGCCAGACTTTGAGGTGTGTACATTGCACATCGCGGCACAGCCGGATTCTGCCACCCGCCTGGATCAATCGATAACCGAGTTCAATATCCTCGATCGACGGGTATTTGTAGCGCTCAACATCAAAGCCGCCGGCTGCCGCGAACGCTTCAACGCGCACGGCGCCACAGCCGGACCAGAATGTCTGGGCTTCTTCCTTCGCGCGCTGATGGTAATAATGATGCACGAGGTTCTTGTACTGCGAAAAAAAGTTCCGCGCGGGCGGCTTGTCGTCATAGGAGCCAAAAACAGCGACAACCTCGTGGTCGCTGAAGCCGGCGCGCAATGCGTTTGCGGCCTCTGCATGCACAACGACATCCGCGTCGACAAACCACAGAATATCGCCCCTGGCAACCAGGGCCGCCCTGTTGCGCGCACCGCCCGGCCCGAGTCTACCGCCGGAATGAATCACAGAGGCGCCAAGCGACTCAGCGAGTTCGCGGCTGGAATCGGTAGAGCCATCATCCACCATGTACACCTCCAGGATTTCTCCCCGTTCGCGCATTGCAATCAGGGGCGGCAGGCTGTGTACGATATATTCTTCACCATTGAATACCGGCATGATCACGCTGATCTGTGCGGCTTGCGTGCGCGCTTCCGGCTGCCCCTGGCTTTCTGTTGCGTTCATTTATGCACCGCTCCCAAGGGGTACCCGCTGTGTTTCTCGGCGCGAATGGCTTCGACCAGCTCCAGGTAGCGCGCAACGTGTACCTTTGACGTGTAGTAGGTTTCAAACGCCTTGCGAGCGCGATCGCCCATACGCTTGCGCAAAGCATTATCGCCAGCCAGCGCATCAAGAGCCAGTCGCAGGCCGCTTTCATCCTGGTAAACGAAGCCGGCGCCGGAGAGATCGACCGCCTCGCGATTGCCGCCCGCTTCGCGAACAATTGCGGGGGCGCCGCAGGCAAATGCCTCTACCACTGTCAGGCCAAAGGTCTCCGGCGCCAGCGAAGGCAGAATCAGCGCACTTGCGCGACGGTAGTGCGCCACCAGTTCAGCCTGCGTCATGGGGCCGGCAAAGTAAATATTCTCACAGGCCGCGTATCTGTCGCGCAGCAGTTCCAGCATATCGCCGTTGCCAACGAGCGTCAGGCGATACTCTGGCCAGCGGGAAAACGATGCGGCGAGTTCATCCAGGCCCTTGGACGCTGTGATTCTGCCTACGTACAGAAACTCGCCAGGCTCTACAGCCTGCGGATTCACCGGGCCGGGATCCAGCGTGGAAAACAGTGGAATTACCTCAATCGGCGCCTCCGGCGCAAGTAATTCCCGGTGTCTTCGCGCTGTGTACTCACTGGGTGAAATGAAGCGATCGACATGTTGTAACTGACGATCAACCAGGGAACTGTAACGCCACCACTGGGGGGGGATGCCGGAACGGATGCTGCAGCGGATACACTGGCGCGAATCGCAGGCCTTTGCGCGATTCTTCCAGAATATATGGGTTGCACATAACAACCAATGCTCATGCAGTGTGTACAGCGTTACCTCTGCGCGGCTGAGAGCCAGCACGCCAGGACCGCCGATGAGCGATATATTGTGGAAGTTCACAACATCGAATTCTTCCTGCAGGATTCGACGAAGTTCAGCCGATTTCAACCCGGGTATCCCCAACTGCTGGGTTACCAGAGGCGACAGCATACCGGCCCGGGAATGCAGACGGTGTACCCTGACCGGACCCGCCTCAGGTTCCTGTTCCACGCTGGCATGAGACTGCAGCCGAAATGCATCCTCGCAATGCACTACCGTCACCTCGTGCCCACAGGCAACCAGGGCTTCAGACAGCGCCTTGACGTAGGTGGCATCGCCACCAAAATGGTAGGGAGGATAAAAGGTGGTCACCATGCAGAATTTCACGCGTCAGGACCGGGGCAGCTTTTCGAGGTGATCCAGCGCCATAACGGCCGCACGCTCCCAGGTAAATTCCCGGGCGCGGGCGATGCTCTTTCGGCTGAGCGAATCGCACAGTTCATCATCATTTACGATACGCAGGATAGCGTCTGATATGGCATTGCAGTCAAACGGATCAAAATACAGGCCTGCATCGCCGACCACTTCCGGCAGTGAACCCAGCGTACTCGACAGTACCGGCGTACCGCAGGCCATCGCTTCAATCGCCGGCAATCCAAAGCCCTCGGAATAAGACGGCATGGCCGCGGCCCTCGCGGTGCTGTACAGGGCAACCAGGTCGGCATCCGACAAATAACCCGTAAAATGCACTCGCTCTTTCAGCAGCGGGCTGCCATTCACGCGCTGCACCAGGCTTGCGTGGTTCGAATGAAAGCCCGCGCCGGCGAAATCCCCAACCAGCGCAAGATGGGCCTCGCGCATCCTGCCCGACTGCAGCGCCTGCTCGAACCCCTCCAGCAAGCCAAGTAGATTTTTATGGGGTGCCATTCCGCCAACATACACGATAACCGGAATCTCCGGGGGCAGGTTTGCCCGCAGGCGAACATCGCTCAACAGGTTTGCCTCTGTCAATTGCATAAACCCCGGGTTTGGCGCGCAACTGCAGACATCAATGCTCAGCGGATCCACGCCTATATACGTCGCAATCTCCTGCTTTGCAGCCTGTGAGATTGTCAGCACACGGTCACTGTTCCACAAAGCGCCCCGCATCTTCAGTGCCCAGAAGAATCGACTACGCCGGCTGGGAAATATTAGCTCGGGGTAGTGTTCTGCGATGGCATCCATCACCGTGAGCATGGTAGGCAGGCGCGGCGGCACCGGAAACCAGGAATACACCGCGGGAAAGAACATGATGTCGAGCTGTTCACGCGCTACAGCACGGGTCATACGAAGCATATCGAAGGGAGAGCGCCGGCTGTCGGACACGGCGGCTTCAATGGTGGGGCGCGAGGTCCTGACCAGCGTCTGCTTTACGTTGGCAAACTCACCCAGCCCGGCGATCTGCTGATCAGAAAAGAGGTGGAAAGTGTGCTCGCGCTCCAGGCGGAACATCGCGTTAAGCAATTCACGTGTAAAGCGACCAAACCCACGATTGTTCCACCAGCAGGTAGCGTCAACACCAATAATCAACGGTCTTACCCCTACCGTATTGAACTTCGCCCCTGGGTAGAGTGGCCCCGATCAGTGCGTGGAAACGAGCCGGACATGGGGGCCGGTAATCAGGCTTCTTCTTCCACCCGGTAGAAATCCCTCCGGGGATCCTTGGACGTTTTAATCTCGTGATACTCCGGCTCGGTATTCACGCCCATGTAATCCACCTCGTAGCCGAGTAGCTTTCTACCGAGAAGCAGGCCCATTTCAATGGAATGATCCGCGTTATTATAGCGGTGCGTACCACCACGACCGACGATATGCAGGCCTTCAAAGCCACCGAGATAGTCGTGAATGGTCTTGATCTTGTCGCCGTATTCCAGATCGTAAACCGGATAGGCCTGCAGGGTTCGGACAACCTGAAAATCGATGACTTCAGATGCCTTGATGAAACCCAGTTTCTGTTCCAGATCCTCTACACACCGCTCACCTACCTGCTCGTCGGTCATCTGCCAGATGTGGTCGTCCTTGGTACAGAAGCACTCCAGCACCAGCGATGTGGTCGACTGGTCGGGCACCATCGCCTTGCTCCAGTTCTTGGGCTCATGCAGACGTCCAAACAGAATGTCCTCGTCCTGAACATACAGCCAGGTATCAATCGACACCCGCTCTTTCCTTAATACAACATTCACTGTGAGCAGCGCGCGGAAGCTCAGCCCCTTGGCCGCGGCAATGACCTTTTCATCCGGTTCGGGCGTGAGGATGCGTGGCAGCACACCCAGCGGGATAGTCGAAACCACTGCCGTCGCATTCACTGTTGTCTCGTTACCTTCGGTATCGGTGTAGACCACATCGAAATCATTCGGCCCGTTGTACTGGATACGCGTCACGGTGGACTCGAGGTGTATCGCATTCTCCGGATGACCGTTCTCGATATCTTCGGCCATACGTTGTGGAATCCTGACGTAACCGTCTCGCGGGTACATAAATTCTTCGATGAGGCTTTCATTCCCGGATTTGGTTTTCAGTAGTGATTCCTGGATTACCGTCCAGATGGACAGTCCCGCACTACGCTGGGATACCCAGTCGGAGGAGAGCTTTTCACAGGGCAACCCCCAGACTTTCTCGCTGTAGCGACGAAAAAACATATCGTAGAGCTTGCCGCCGAACTGGGCGACATAGGCGTCCTTCATGTTGTTGATGGACTTGTTGAAAATGGAAAACTGCAGGGCCGACCACAAATAGGTCACGCCCGCCAGCATGATGGTTGGCAAGCCAGCGTTCTTGATGACATTGCCGATGCTGATCGGATAGGTATAGTAGCCGCCATCATAATAAATTCGACTGATTCGCTCGACCCATACGATTTCGTCGCCCATGAGACGCCGGAACCAGTTGTTCAGATCTTCGTTCTTGGTGAACCAGCGGTGTCCCCCCAGGTCGAACTTGTAGCCGTTGCGCTCATTCGTGTTGCACAGGCCACCCACGAAATCGTTGCGTTCTATAACCGATACCCTGACCCCGCTGACCGTCAGTTCGTGGCCCGTGGCAAGGCCCGCGGGGCCCGCGCCGAGTATCACTACGTGTTCTTTCTTATTCATATAATCAATACCATGCAAACCGCTACACTGATTTGTGACGAATTTCGACGATCTTGTTGTACACAGCCGCCAGCAAGAGGCAGGCGACGAATGCAAAAACAAACAACTGAACCGCGCCGATGAGACCACCGACGATACTGACGCTGTAACCGGGAATATAATTCGATAAAAGCGCCGCGTGCACGCTTTCGTCTGCGGTACCGCGCACCACCAGCCATGCTGTGGAGCAGAACAAGCCCACGCCAGCCATTGTACCGATAGCCACTCCGAGGCTCATGCCATGCAGGCGCATAATGCTGGGCTTCAACACCGGATTCTCGGTGGGCGTGGTGCTGAGCAGCACTTCCGAGATACGTGTACCGAGCACGCGCCCGTACAGCCTGTAGCTCAACCAGCTGAATACGCCGGCGTAGACGAACGCCCAGAAAGCGCCAATCCATGCGCCACCCGATGTCACTGAGTAGCCGGGGAAGAACACCGCGAGCAGGCCCAGGAAATTCCCCGAATCTTCTCCCCAGCGCACCATTGAAGTCTGGGTTGCAAAGTAGACGACAACCGCCGCCACTGTTCCCCCGGTGAGGCCAAGCATCATTGCGTTGAAACGTATGGCCGCATCCAGCAGCTTCAGATTCACCCCGTTTGCGTTGCGATTGGCAGCCTGCATGTTCTGGTAGTTCCCCATATTTTTGTGGACCTTAATCGGCCAGTTCGGCGGAGCTGATCAGCATGACGCCAAGTGCCACATAATGTGCCAGATTCCAATACACCGCCCCGGCAAATCCCGCTACTGCGCCCGTCAGAAAACCGTAGCCCGCCCCCACGAGCACACCGCCCCAGGACACACTGTAGCCGGGCAGGTAATCGGCAAGCGCACTGAGGTGTGGGCCTACCGGATAGCTTTCAGGTACTGACTGCAGCAATAACACCGCGGTAGCCACGGACAAGCCAAGTGCGCCCAGGACTCCAGCGGCAATCGCGAGCCCGAAAACGTCCATCTTCGCAAACACCGCTGCTAGGATTTCGTGGTCTTTCACGGGACGATTCATGGCTGATTCTTTCTCCTTTTATTTATTCGGATGGCTACTGTAGTATAAATGCGAAGTCTTGGCGACAACGGGAATGCCACCTGCCCCATGGCCCCGAGGCTCTAATACACTATAAGAATCTTCGTCAACCCAGCCCACCCAGGCGCTTTCGTTGACGGCACAATGGCATAGTAGACCCAGAATATGAAGCTTTTGGCGACGTCTCTACCCGGATGCACGGGCAAACAGGGGGAATCTGTGAATCAGGTCACGCATGAGCGCCCCGGCTACCCCCGCCGGACGAGCCCGCGCTGATGCCGCCGCCCTCATCTGGCGACTATTCCCAGCCATCGACACGCTATTACGCTCTGGGACTGCTCACGGTGGTCTACGCGTTCAACTTTATCGACCGCCAGTTAATCGCCATTCTGCAGGAGTCGATCAAGGAGGACCTGCTGCTCAGCGACGGCCAGCTCGGCCTGCTGGCGGGTTTCGCTTTTGCGGTTTTTTATGTGACCGCCGGTATCCCCATCGCGCGCTGGGCTGATCGATCCAACCGGCGCAACATTGTTGCGGGCTCGGTCTTTATCTGGAGCTTTATGACCGCGGTCAGCGGGTTCGCGCAAAACTACATTCAGCTGCTTCTGGCGCGCATCGGCGTCGGTGTCGGCGAGGCAGGAGGCAGCCCACCCTCGCATTCCATCATCTCGGACATCTTTCCGCCGGAAAAGCGGGCCACCGCCCTCGGCATCTACAGCACGGGCGTCAATATCGGCATTCTTTTCGGCTTTCTGCTGGGTGGCTGGCTGAATGAATTTTTTGGCTGGCGAACTGCCTTTGTGGTGGTTGGGCTACCGGGTATCGCCCTCGCCGCGCTGGTGGCCTTCACGCTCAGGGAGCCAATCCGCGGGCTGTCGGGGAATCCCGCCGTTCAAGCCCAGTCCGTGCCCTTCACGCATGTTATCCGGCTGTTATGGAGCCGCCGAACCTTCCGCCATATGGCGTTCGCTGCGGCCTTGAACGCCTTTGCCGGCTACGGCTCAGCGAGTTGGACGGCCTCATTCATGATTCGCAGCCACGATATGACCACCGGGGAGTTGGGTACCTGGCTGGCGATGATAACCGGCGTTGGCGGCGCCATCGGCGTGGTGCTCGGCGGGATGCTGTCCGACAGATTGTCGGTGGGCAACAAGCGCTGGTACATGTGGGTGCCCGCGATCGCAGGTGCGGTCTCCGTCCCCTTCATTGCCGCGGTGTACCTGGCGGAAGGCCCGTATACCGCGCTGCTGTTATCGATAATTCCGGGTGTGCTGCACAATGTGTATCTCGGCACCACCATCGCCACCACCCATGCGCTGGTAGGACTGCGCATGCGAGCTCTCTCGAGCGCCGTGCTGTTCCTGATTCTGAACCTGATCGGACTGGGTCTTGGGCCCCTGCTGGTCGGCCTGCTCAGCGACTACCTGCAGCCCGTGTTTGGCACGCACTCGCTGCGCCAGGCGATGTTATATCTTCTGCCGGCAGTGATGGCATGGTCTGCGTGTCATTTTCTGCTCGCCGCACGGTCACTGCCGGAAGATCTGGCCGGAGCACCCGATTGAGAGGCGCCTTGCCGACAGCGGTTATCCAATGGCGTCGATACCCACCGCCATGCGCACTTTCGCCAACAGACTGCTACTGTGTTCACGCGCACGCTGGGCACCCTGCTGCAGCACATTCTCTATATAACCCGGATCATTCATAAGGCGTGCATACTGCTCGCGCGCTTCGGCGAGTTCCGCGTTGATCAGCTCAAAGAGCTGCTTCTTGGCTTCACCCCAGGCTATACCCTCAGCGAACGCTTTGCGCATGCGGGCGATTTCGTCGACAGACGCGAAGGCCGCCCATATCTGAAACACGGTAGAGCTGTCGGGGTCTTTCGGTTCACCGGGCTCCAGCAGATTGGTTTTGATACGGTTGATCGACTTGCGCAACTGCTTTTCGGTCTGAAATAACGCGATGGTATTGTTGTAGCTCTTGCTCATCTTGCGGCCATCCAGGCCATTCAACACGGCGACATCATCTTCAACCACTGCCTCCGGCAGGGTAAAAAGCTCGGCAAAATTGTGGTTGAAACGCTGGGCGATGTCCCGCGCCATCTCCACGTGCTGGATCTGATCCCTGCCCACCGGGATTCTTTCAGCGTTGAACATCAGCATGTCCGCGGCCATTAGCACCGGGTAACTGAACAGACCCATGGTGATACCAAAATCGGCATCTTCACCCGCCGCTTCGTTGGCCTGCACCGCCGCTTTGTAGGCATGCGCGCGATTCATCAGCCCCTTGGCGGTGCTGCAACTGAGGATCCAGGTGAGTTCCGGTAGTTCGGGAATATCAGACTGGCGGTAAAACACCGCGTTGTCCGTATCCAGGCCCAGAGCCAGCCACGTTGCAGCGATCTCCTTGCTGGACTGCCTGACCTGCTCCGGATCCTGGCATTTTATCAATGCGTGGTAGTCCGCGAGAAAGAAATACGATTCCAGCGTGCGATCACGGGAGGCTGCGACCGAGGGGCGAATGGCACCCACATAGTTGCCAAGATGCGGTGTGCCAGTCGTGGTGATGCCGGTCAGAATTCGCTGCTTACGCATGGAAAATGGTCGCCTGCAAAAAGGGGCAAATGATACTGCTATTGCCGCCTAGAGGCCATCCCGGGAGCGCGCCGACAGCGGTCCGCAACGATTGTAGAAGCCGCAGAGTACCCGGGACAACGCATGCGCGTCCGACGCGCCGGCGAGTTCCCGGATCGAG
>TARA_R110000823_G_scaffold315688_1_pt1 | contig 38099 bp, 26 predicted proteins | sample TARA_R110000823 | Tara Oceans TARA_R110000823 (sample SAMEA4397722) | marine metagenome | biome: Polar Biome; feature: [DCM] deep chlorophyll maximum layer (ENVO:01000326); material: water (ENVO:00002006), including particulate matter (ENVO:01000060) such as... | depth 20 m | reverse complement strand
CGGTGCCGCCCGCCGCTAAATTGCCGCGGGTTTCGCCTTTGGCCGGGATGCGGGCGAGGCAATATGGTACCGGTTCGCCATCTATCAGCAAGATCCGCTTATCGCCATCCCGAATTTCCGGCAGGTACACTTGGGCCATGATGGTAGTTTGGCCGTGATTGGTGAGGGTCTCTAAAATAACACCGACATTGGCATCATCCGGCTTTAGCCTGAATATCGAACTGCCACCCATGCCATCCAGAGGCTTCATGATCACGTCACCGTGTTCGGCGTGAAAAGCGCGCAAACGCGCCTGATCGCGGCTGACGAGGTGTACCGGGCCACACTGCGGGAACTGCAAAGCAAAGAGCTTTTCATTGCAGTCGCGCAGACTGCGGGGGCTGTTTACTACCCATACGCCCTGTGTTTCAGCTAATTCAAGGATGTGTGTGGCATAGAGAAATTCGTTGTCAAACGGCGGGTCTTTGCGCATTAAAATCACATCGAGATCGCCCAGTGCAATATCGACGCGGCTGTCTAGCTCGTAAAAATGTGCTGGGTCTTTGAAGACGCGCAAGGCCTGCACTGACGATCGAGCTTGTCCGCCGCTAACGTACAGGTCGGCGGTGGTCATGTAACTAATTTCCCAGTTGCGTTCCGCTGCAGCCCAAAGCATGGCGAGAGTTGAATCTTTTTTGTATGTAACGTGCTCAATCGGGTCCATTACGACGCCAAGGCGAATAGTCATTTTGTTACCTGTATCGAAAACTTTGTAATTAGGCTGTATTCTGAAGGCCAGCTGCGTTAATAATTAGCGGTGATAGAATACCGCAAAAACAGCGAAAGTTTGTCTATTCGAGCAATTTTGCTTTACTGACAGTATTGGATGATGGTGTCAGAGGTCTTTACGTGGTAAAAAAACCAACACACTGCGATGAGACATTGGATTGTTGGCGCATCAATATGCAACCTTCACAAGGTTATCAATTCTTATGGAAGTCAATTTTTCCGATTTGAAAGTTATGATTATCGACGATAGCAAAACTATTCGTCGTACCACTGAAACCCTATTGGCAAAAGAAGGTTGCACAGTTGTCACGGCCGTCGACGGCTTTGACGCCTTGGCGAAGATTGCCGATACTAAGCCGGATATTATCTTTGTTGATATTATGATGCCGCGCCTTGACGGCTATCAAACCTGCGCCTTGATTAAAAATAATACCGAATTCAAGTCTACGCCGGTAATTATGCTGTCCAGTAAGGATGGCTTATTCGACAAAGCTAAAGGCCGTATTGTTGGCTCAGATCAGTACCTGACTAAGCCTTTCAGTAAAGGTGAACTGCTTGAGGCCATTCAGAATCACGTGCATCTTACCCACGCTTGATTCGCGCATTTGCCCAGCCTAATAAAATGTAAAGCCGGTTTTGATGCCGGTGCAAGGTCGCTCTATGCGCCGCTGCTGCGGCGCTTTCGATGAGGAAATAACATGCCACGGGTTCTTATTATTGACGATTCACCGACTGAGATTTTTAAGATTTCAGAAATTCTAAGTAAGAATGGTTATGAAGTCCTTACAGCAGAAAGTGGTGAGTTGGGCTTGAATATTGCTAAGGAACAAATGCCCGACGTTGTTTTAATGGATATTGTTATGCCGGGCTTAAATGGTTTTCAGGCAACGCGGCAGTTGAGTCGCGACCCAGACACCAGCGGCATCCCAGTTATTATTGTCACCACCAAAGATCAAGAAACCGATCGCCTGTGGGGGCAGCGCCAGGGCGCTAAGGGCTATTTAACGAAACCAGTTGATAGCAAGGGGCTGCTCAACGCGATTGATGCGGTATTAAATTAGCCTAGCAACTGAGTGAGTTATGTCTAACACGCTGTCATTTGATTATTTGCAGGACCTGGACACTCGATTCCGTGCAGGTCTTGCGGCATTGCCGAGTGCTCGCGACAATCGTGCAATTACGTGGAGCGGTGTCGGTTTTCGTATCGGCAAACAGCACTGCGTGACGGCGATGGATGATATTGCTGAAGTGTTGACTGAGCCCGCGGCAACGCGTCTTCCGGGCGTAAAGCCTTGGGTCCGAGGTGTTGCCAATGTGCGGGGGCGCCTGCTTCCGCTGGTAGATTTAAGTGCATTTCTTGGCGAGCAGGGCACGCAAGATCAACGTCAGCGCCGCGTCTTGGTCATTGAAAAGGGTGAGATATATTTGGGCCTCATCGTCGATGACGTATTTGGCATGCAGCACTTTAATGCTGAGACCTTTCGTTTAGATAGCGAGCTGCAAGTTTCCACAATAGCGAACTATGTTCAAGGCTGCTACGAGCACGCAAAACGTCAGTGGGTCGTGTTCCGCCCTGTTCAATTAATAGAAGATGATAATTTTTATACCGTGGCAGCATAAGCTCGGAATGACACAAAATACCTAATATTTAGCACTGGGAGTTCGGGGAAATGAAAGCAGGTAATCAAGGCGCTCTAGCACGACTGCGAACCAGTCGAGTAGTGAGTGTACTCGTTTTAGTTATTCTGGCGGGCTTTATTGGCGTCGGACTAAATACCTTCATTATTCTGCGAGACGCGGATTATGATCAGAGCTACTTAGAGCTGACCAGTGAAATGCGTTTGTATGCTCAGCAGATAGCGAATACCTCAAGGGAGGCGGCGCTGGGTGATCAAGAAAGCTTTGACGCGCTAGCACGCGCACAGCGGAATTTTGAACAGGCGCGCAGCAAGTTAGTGGATGGTAGCAAAGGTCTGCCGTCGCCAGCTGCCATGCTCGGTACGGATATCGATCGTTTAAACGTGCTTTGGGCGCAGGTTAACAGTGCCTCAGACACTATTACGAGTAATAAAGAGCGCATTATCTTTTTATATCAAGTTGCCGAAACCTTGAATCAGCAGCTTCCCCAGCTGCAGGACAACAATAATAAAGTTGTCGATATCTTATTGAAAAACGGCGCATCGGCTAAGCAGGCGGCTATTGCACAGCGACAGTCTTGGCTGGCGGAGCGAATTGGTCGTCATGTCGACCGTATGATTGGCGGCGGTGAGGCTGCAACCCAGGCCGCAGAGCAATTTACTATTGATGCCAGCGAGTTTGCGACGGTCTTAAATGCCATGCTCAAAGGCAATAGTGCTATTGGCGTTGACCGAGTAACTCAGGGCCGAGCGCCACAAATACTGGCTGAGATCGCCATGTCTTTCCAGCAGTTAAGCGGCTCCATGGAAAGTATTTTCGAGGTCTCTCCCGAACTTTTAAAATCGTCTGAAGCGGCTATTTTGATTGCTGCCAAGGTGCCAGAACTTACCCAAGTAACAAGTAACTTGTCGTCGGCAATTGGCAAATTGTCTGAAAAGCGGCCACTGTCTTTAGCGAGCGCGCTGATCTTTGTTGGTGTGATATTGATTGGTCTCGGGGTCTTGGCGTGGCAATCGATGCGCAATACCCGGATGCGCCTGCGTGAAACAGCCGACGCCAATGAAAGAAACCAAACGGCAATCCTGCGTCTCCTCGACGAACTAGCCGATCTTGCAGATGGTGACCTTACGACCTCTGCCACGGTAACAGAAGATTTTACCGGCGCCATCGCCGACTCTATCAACTACACCATTGACCAGTTGCGGGTGCTGGTATCGCAGATTAACGAAACGGCGGTAGAGGTATCGTCTGCTGCGCAGAACTCCCAGTCCACGGCATTAACACTGGCTCAGGCATCGGAAAGTCAGGCCAAAGAGATTGCGGGCGCGTCGGCGGCAATTTCTGAAATGGCGCAAACCATCGATCGCGTATCGTCAAACGCCCGCGAATCAGCGGCGGTTGCACAGCGCTCGGTTGCCATCGCAAACACCGGCGCCGAAGTGGTACAGAACACCATCAAAGGCATGGACAATATTCGCGAGCAGATTCAAGAGACCTCCAAGCGTATTAAACGTCTGGGTGAGTCTTCACAGGAAATCGGCGACATCGTTTCTTTGATTAACGACATTGCTGACCAAACCAACATTCTGGCATTGAACGCGGCGATTCAGGCATCGATGGCGGGTGACGCTGGTCGAGGTTTCGCGGTTGTTGCGGACGAGGTTCAGCGGCTCGCAGAGCGCTCGTCGGGTGCAACCAAACAGATCGAAGCACTAGTAAAAACCATCCAGTCAGATACCAACGAAGCCGTTATCTCGATGGAGCAAACCACGTCTGAGGTGGTGCGCGGAGCGCGGCTTGCACAGGACGCGGGTACGGCCCTGACGGAAATCGAAACGGTATCGCAGGAACTGGCGGAGCTGATCCAAAACATCTCTAGCGCCGCTGCTGATCAGGCTGTCTCTGCTGGGCAAATATCATCAACGATGCAGGTTATTCAGCAAATTACCTCGCAAACATCGGCGGGCTCTACTGAGACGGCTAGGTCGATTGGTGCGCTGGCAGAAATGACCAATGACTTGCGTAGCTCGGTGGCAGGCTTCACGCTGCCGGAGCGACAATTCTGATTGCCGCTGCCGTCGTGTTTGTGACACGTAACAGTTATAGATATAGCGTCGTTGCCGGCTCGGCTGGTAATGCTGTGGATATCGCGATGGTATGGGAAGCTAGAGTCCAAGGACATGACTGATCGTCGAGACTATATTGCGCTAGATTGGGTCGCCGGAGAGATTTCCGACGCCTTAGCCCAATGTGTGCCGCTAATTGATGATTACATCCAAAATGGTCACAGCGCATCGTTAGATCGCGCCAGTATGCTGATGCATCAGGTGCAGGGCAGCTTGCGCATGATTGAGTTTAGCGGTGCCGCACTGTTAGTTGATGAAATGGAGCGTAGCGTCGCCGCCGTAAGTGGTGGTTTATGCACCGAGACTCGTCAGCGAGGTGTCCTTGAGGCGGTGCAAACTAGCGCAGATGAATTGCCGGCGTATTTACGGCGAGTAAAAGACAGTAAAAGCGCCTTACCCGCTTCGTTAATAATGATATTTAACGAGTTGCGTGCCGCAAATGATCAGCCTCTCTTGTCGTCGTTGCTGCTGTTTAATCCGCAGTTAGACTTGAATCCCGGGCCCTCGGACGATGACTCGAATTTGTCAGCGCAGACCTTTAACGAGCTTGCTGGCAAATTGCTAAAAATGTATCAAATCGCATTGCAAGCTTATGCGCGCGGCGATGGCGATAAGCAAAATTTGGTCTATCTCGGCAAAGTGTCGGGGCGCGCTGCCAAACTGTGTAGTGGACACGCACAGCAAGTATTGTGGTTATCTGCCCTGGCGTTAATCGAAGGTTTGCTTAATGAGTCAATTGCAAATCATGTCGCCGTTCGACATGTATTAAGTCGCTTAGGACTGGAGTTAAAAGTCCTTGTTAGCGATGGCTATGCGGCCGCGCAACGCGCCGTATCGCTGCCACTGCTAAAAGATATTCTGTTCTATATTGCCAGCAGCCCCGCCTCGTCGCGATATATTGAAAGTGAGCGTGAAAAGCATGGTTTGACTGGTGTGTTTGACGGCAGTTCTGAGTCGGCGGCTAACAGCGAGCACTTTATAGAGCGCGCGCGACAGGCAGTCGTTGCAGAGCTGATGCAGGCCGCCAGTGCCGTGACGGACAATGAACTACTGTATAGCCGATGCAAAGGCGTCGCCGATACCCTGGCAGTGCTCGGATGGGTCGAGTCACTGTATCCATTAAAAGCGATTATTGAACAGGTTGAGCGCGGGCTGGCCGGTCAACAAATGCAGGCGGTGGCAACCTCATTGCAACGTTTGGCTGAGCGACTGGCGGCGAACCCAGATTCTGCCCTGCTAGCCACAGAGCAAGAGAGTGAGGCAGACGCCGAGGCTTCTTTTGGCAAGGTGATCTCGCAAAGCCGTTCGGTATTGTTTGATGCCCAAGAGGCGATTATCGCCTATGTGTCTGAGCAGTGGCAGAGCGAGCATTTGCAACAAGTGCCTGATCAGTTACGGGATTTGGCGGGCCAGTTGAGCTCGGTGGGATTCGCTGCACCGGCACTAATATTAGAGAATTGCGCCGAATATCTTGCCAGCAATATTATCGCCCAACAGCTGGTGCCAGATTGGCAAAGCTTAGATGCCTTAGCTGACGCTCTGACCTCGGTAGACTATTACCTCGAGCGCAGCAGTAATGGACGTCAGTATGACGATGACGCTCTGCTAGCGGGAGCAGAGGCCTGCGTAGCGCGCTTGGGATACCCAGTTAGCGGAGGGGTAAGCGATAAAAATATATTGCATTGGCCGGGTGCTGGCGGCGATGAGCGCGAGTCTGGAGACGCTGCTGGTAAACGCATTGATCTAGACCCAGATATTGCCGATGTCTTCCTTGAAGAAGCTCAGGAAGTTTTGACGCTGCTGAAGGACACTCTGCCGATTTGGCATGAACGCTTGGATTCCGACGATTACCTAGCGGTGGTGCGCCGCGCATTCCACACGCTCAAAGGCAGTGGTCGAATGGTCGGCGCGACTCAAATGGGCGAGTTGGCCTGGTCGGTTGAGGCCATGTTAAACAAGGTGGTTGATAGTCATTTCGTAATGGATGACGCACGACTGCAATTGGTTGAAAACGTCACTGCTCTACTTCCCGATCTGATTGCGGCTTTAGCTGAGGGTCGTGAGCTGCCGGCATCATCAGTAGATGGCTTAATGACCTTCGCTGATGCCTTGGCGCAGGAGCAAATTCCCCAGTCTAACTCTAGCTCTGCCACTGACGAAGACGGCTTGACCGGTATCTTTATGGGCGAGGCTGACACGCATTTACGGGTGTTGGAAGCGTATGTTGAGGGGGTCGATAGCTATCCCGCGCAGCTCACCGATGAGGTGCAGCGCGCCTTGCACACCCTAAAAGGCTCATCAAAAATGGCAGAGGTGTGGCCCGTTGCCAACATCATTACGCCATTGGAGGGCTTGGTAAAAGAACTTCGTTCAATGCGGGTCGCGGCGGGCGAGAGCTTAGTCGCGCTGATTTCTGATGTGGTGCGTCAGGTGCGCCTCATGGTGACACAGCTGGCTGATACGCCGGTTTCATCGCTGCATACGCCAAAAACCTTGCTGTCCTCTATCAACGCTCTTTCTGTGCAGCTTATTCACGAAGCGGAGTTTGCCGCTGATCGCAGTGAGCACGGTGAAGTGTCAGCTGGCGCTCTCGATGCGTTTTTAGCTAACCATAGCGAAAGTGTTCAGGGCTTGCTCGATATTCTCGATGAGCAGGAGAATATCGCTGCGGCGACGCTAGTGGACTACGCGCAAACTATGGGTGTGTTTGCCCAGCGCGCTGAAGATATTAATTGCGAGCCAGTTGCGGAGCTGGGGCAGGCATTGCAGGTTTTACTTAGTCACGCCGAAGATCCCATACCCGCGCAGTTTGTTTCGCTGGTAAATGAAGCCTTAGAACAGCTGATGGATTATTTGAATCAGTTGGCTGCGGAACAGACCGTGGCGGAAAATAGCGATTTAATTGATCGCATTCGCAATGTCGATCTGAGCGGTTCGACATTTGTCACTGACAGCCAGGCAGTTGCTGACGATAGCGATATTGTTGAAATAGAACTTACTGAACCTGTTAGTGACGAGTCGGCAGATAACGTTGTCGTGGCGTCGACACCTGAGCCTGAAGACGATGATATTGATCTAGAAATATTAGAAATATTTCTAGAAGAAGCGGCGGATCTTTTAGAAAGCCTCGATGAGTCTATTCACCATTGGTCTGGTGCGCGGGATGAGGTGATTCATCTCGATAATATTCAGCGTTATTTGCACACCCTAAAAGGCGGTGCGCGTTTATCTGGCTTGCCTGCGGTCGGCGACTTGAGTCACAACTTTGAAACGGCGATTTCGATAGCGATAGTGCAGCGCAATACCGGCAGTGAAGAGTTTTTCAATCAAGTACAGCAGTATCAAGATCAGTTAGTAAATTGTATTGCGGCAATAGATGACCCAACGGCTGTGGCGCCGATAGACGACTTTGCCGAAAGCATCCCGGAGCATATTGAAAGCGTATCAACGGAGGTGGCAATTGCTCATGAGGAGCAAGCGCCACTGCCAGTATTTACGCCAAAAGGTGGCGATGTTGGCGATGTAAGTTCGCTGGCATCCTCTATGGCCCGCGCGACTCCTCAAGAAATGATAAAGGTACCGTCGCCACTGCTTGAGCGATTGATCAATTTGGCCGGTGAAACCTCAATTGCCCGCGGTCGTGTTGAGGAGCAGGTGAGCGAAATTCATTTCTCCCTGGAAGAAATGGAAATGACGGTTGAGCGTCTGCAGGGACAGGTGCGGCGCATGGATATTGAGACCGAAGCGCAAATTATTTTCCGCCAGGAGCAGGTTGAAAGTGAGGGCGCGGACGGTTTCGACCCACTGGAGTTTGACCGCTATTCGCAACTGCAGCAGTTGTCGCGCTCACTACTTGAATCGGCATCAGACCTTGTCGACTTGCGAGCGACCCTGTTGGAAAAGAGCCGTGACATGGAGACCCTGTTGGTTCAGCAGTCTCGCGTAAATACCGAGCTGCAGGAAGGCTTGATGCGCTCGCAGCTGGTTAATTTCTCGCGCATGGTACCGCGCCTGCGACGCGGTATTAGACAGATTGCTACTGAGCTGGATAAGCAGGTTGAATTTAACGTTTACAATGCCGATGGCGAGATGGACCGCCGAGTGTTGGAACGGATCATTCCTGCGCTGGAGCATATGCTCCGCAATGCTATAGATCACGGCATTGAATCACCTGAAATTCGCGCGGCGGCGGGCAAGCCTGCGGTGGGTGAAATTAATATGCGCTTTGATCGCCAAGGTGGTGATGTCGTGATTGTCATCAGCGACGATGGCGGCGGGATAAACTTGCAGGCGGTACGTCGTCGCGCCGAAGACTTGGGCTTAATTTCGGATGATGCAGAGCTCAGTGATCGACAGTTGCTGGAATACATTTTCCACGCGGGCTTCAGTACCGCAAAAAATGTAACTCAAATTTCTGGTCGCGGCGTTGGTATGGACGTGGTGCGCAGTGAGATAAAGCAGTTGGGTGGTGCAATAGATATTAGCACCGAAGTGGGTCGCGGCTCGCGCTTTGAAATCCGCTTGCCTTTCACCGTGTCGGTAAACCGCGCCTTGATGGTTAGTGTGGGCGGTGAAGTATTTGCCGTACCGCTTAATAATATTGAAGGTATTGTGCGGGTCAGTCCCTATGAACTTGATGTGTATTATCAAGAGGGCGGCCCGGATTTTGAATACGCTAATCAGCAATATAATTTGCGTTATATGGGTAATTTGCTCGACGCGAGTCGTGTCCCTCACCTTGAGGGTCAGATAGAGTCGCGGCCAGTATTATTGATCCGCAATGCCGAGCCGCCGACGGCGATTCAAGTTGACTCGCTGCTGGGTTCCCGCGAGGTCGTAGTAAAAACCCTTGGGCCACAGTTTGCGGCGGTGCCCGGGTTGTCGGGAGCCACCGTGCTGGGCGACGGCAGTGTGGTCGTTATTTTAGATATGTTAGCTAGTATTCGCGCTGATGTTGCCCGTCGCCTCGCGGGTAATCAGCGACAGCCGCAGCCTACCATTTCAAGGAAGAATACACGGTTGGTCATGGTAGTCGACGATTCGGTGACGGTAAGAAAAGTAACGTCAAGGTTGCTTGTCCGCCAGCATATGGAGGTTGCGCTAGCGCGGGACGGTTTGGACGCGGTTAATCAGCTGCAGGGCAGTGAGCGTTTGCCGGATGTTATTTTGCTCGATATTGAAATGCCGCGCATGGATGGCTTTGAGGTCGCGAGCAGGATACGCGGAAATCCGCGGATGAAAGATATTCCCATTATTATGATTAGCTCACGTACCGGGCAGAAGCATCGTCAGCGCGCGCATACCTTAGGTGTGCACAACTTCCTTGGTAAACCCTATCAGGAAATACAGTTACTTAAGGCGATTGATGAAGTGACGTCGAACTTGGTGGATGCATGAATACCACGCTAGAAAAGCCGTCTACTGTATCGGCAAATATTGTCCTGCCGTTAATGAGTGGTGGATTGCTGCTTCCAAACGCGAGCGTGGCCGAAGTCGTCCTGGCTGGGCAGCTGAGTTCAGCCGTGTCATCACCCTTCCTGCTTGGCTATATGGCGTGGCGCGAACAGGAAATTCCAATTATTAGCTTTGAAGGGTTGTTAAATGGCCGTTTACCGGAGGGTTTGGTATTGCGGCAAATGGCGGTCTTCAACGGTTTAAGTGATCGGCAGAAAATGCCGTATTTTGGTGTGGCCTTGAGCGGTGTGCCGCGCCTGGTGCGGTTGCGTGAGAGTGATATTACGCCATTAGATACCGACCCACATCCACTGCTTCACAGCCAAGTTAGGGCGGTAGAATTAAAGCTTATGATTCCAAACTGGGATGCGCTTGAGCAGGAAGTTCTTGCCGTTTTGTAGTCAGTTCAAAATTATAGTCCGTACCCACATCTAACCCCAACCCATATCTCCCCAGCGATGCTGCATAATACTTATAGCGGCAATGGGGGCCGTTTCGGTGCGCAGCACCCGCGGTCCCAATTGCAGTGCTTGGAAACCTTGTTTAATAGAGTACGTGATTTCGTCGTCGCTCAGCCCGCCTTCGGGGCCAACTAGCAGGGTGATGTGATTTGCGCGGCCGTCATCGACGCTAAGCTCCGCGTTTAAACTTGGGCACAGCACTAATTTGATTTGCTCGCCTAAGCTCGCGCACCAAGTATCTAAGCGGCATGCATCGCTTATCTCGACTAAGTTGTTGCGGCCACTTTGTTCGCAGGCACTGATCATAATTTGCTGCCAGTGACGCTGTTTTTTTCCTTGTCGTTCACCGCTCAGTTTTACGTCGCAGCGCTCGGTAAATAGCGGCGTAATTTTATTGACGCCGAGCTCGGTTGCTTTTTGAATTACCCAGTCAAAACGGTCGCCCTTAGATATGCCGATGGCGAGTTCAATATAAAGCGGTGAAGGTGGCGCGGAGCTAAGTACTTCGTCGCCAAGTTGACAGCGTAGCAATTTTTTTGCCGCTTCAATAATCGTTGCCGGATAAGCCGCGCCGTCACCATTAAATACAATTAAGTCTCGCCCAGCTCGCATACGCAGCACTTGCGAAACATAATGTGCAGCGCGCTCGTCCAGGGAAATAAGCTGGCCGACGGCCAGCTCTTGTTCCACGTATATTCTTGGTACGCGCATATTAATTTAGCGTCTTTATAAAGGCTTTAGACTTGCGCTGAAAATTATAGAGTTGCTTTTTAGCCGGTGGTAAGTCGTCTATTTGGCACTCTACATAGCCCTGTTCCTGGAACCAGTGCGCGGTTTGTGTGGTAAGCACAAACACCGAATCCAAGCCTTTTTTACGCGCCTCTTTTTCCAGTAATTCCAATAGGCGCTCGGCGCGATCTGCACCGCGATAATCTGGATGCGTCGCTACACAGGCGATCTCGCCGCTGCGTTGCTCGGGGTATGGGTAAAGCGAGGCGCACGCGACGACCATGCCGTCGCGAACAAGTATTTTAAAATGCTCGATTTCGTTTTCTAATAATTCCCGTGACCGTTTGAGCAATACGCCTTTTGCCTCTAAGGGCTCGATGATGGCGAGTAAGCCGCCCACATCATCGATACTGGCAGTCATAAACTGTTCATAATACTCTTGGGTGATGAGCGTGCCGGCGCCGTCGCGGCTAAACAACTCTTGAAGCAGGGCGCCATCCTCTTGGAATGAGATCATGTGGCAACGGTTGATACCAAGATCGCCGGCATCGACCACCGCTTGTACGACGCTATCGCTTTTTAATAATGGTTGCTGTTCTAGCTCCTGGTCGACGTCGCGGTATTCGCACTGGCGGATCAACTCTCCGGCGCTATTTAGCAGGCCGGAATCGGCGGTGAATAAAATTAATTTGTCGGCTTTTAAGGCCGCAGCGGTGTGCACGGCTACATCTTCTGCCGTGAGGTTGAAAATCTCCCCAGTTGGTGAATATCCCAGCGGTGATAACATCACGACGTGTTGGTGATTGAGCTGCTGCTGTAAAGCCTGGGCGTCGACTTTTCTGACCACGCCGGTGTGACGCAAATCAATACCATCCACCACGCCAATCGGGCGCGCGGTGACGTAGTTGCCGGAGCACACTCTGATAGCGGCGCCATGCATGGGTGAATTCGCCACACCCATCGACAGCAGTGCCTCGATATGGGCGCGCAAGGAGCCTGCGGCATCGGTAACACAGCGCAGCTCTATGTCGTCGGTGATACGCAGATCATTGTGGTAGCGACTTTCGATACCCGCGTCGCGCACCCGCTCTTCTATTTGCGGACGCGCGCCGTGAACTAAAACCAGTTTTACACCGAGGCTGTTTAGCAGGGCGACATCATGCACAATATTGGCAAAATTGGGGTGCGCAACGGCTTCGCCACCAAACATAATGACAAATGTTTTGCCACGGTGAGCGTTAATATAAGGTGCTGAGTTGCGAAACCATTTTACGTAATCGGTATGTTCTGACATGGCAGCGGTATATGTTATGAGTTTAAGCCCTCATTTTGTGTGTAATGTCATAGGCTTACAAGCCATTTTTATGCGCATTATGCGGAGTCGGGATTTGTGAGCGCAGATCAGCCAGAAATTGAAATCAGCGATGCCGAGGCGCAGTGGCAGGCCGCACTGCGTCAGGCGATTAGCGCGCATTTCGCTGCCGCTCACGCAAGGGTAGACGATGTGCACGCGCGTTATTTCAGCTCCATCTCAGCCGTTGCCTCCAGGCATTGGCAAAATAAAGCCGATGTGCCGGCAGATTTAATGAACATTCCGCGCGCGCTATGGCGTTTACTGCGCAGCCTCGGAAGACGAGGCCAGACAGTGCATAGAGCTCTGACCGGCAAAGAGCAGGCGATAGCCGATATATTGGCCGAGCAGGTGCTAGACCTACCTGCCTTGCAGGCGATGTTGTTTGAGCAGCTGCGTGCCCACCCGGATTACCAGCAAGGTGACATCGAACGCTTGCGCGAGGTCCTAGCACCTTACGACAGCGACGTCGCCGCCAAGCGCCTCCAGGCTGCCGTGGCGCAAATGGGTTTGCACCATGACAGCAGTCGAGATGTGTTGATGTTCTTAGGCGTCGGTCTATTAGGCCGGAGCGTGAGCGATAAAATTGCCTTTGGCAGCGCGTCGATGATTGGTATGTCGGCGGCAAGCACGGTGTATTTGAGTCAACAAAGTGCCTGGGCGGCGCTGTGGGCGGGCTGGTTTGGTGTGCCGGCGTGGGTAGCGGTTAGCGGCGCTATCGCCGGGTTCGCGGTGATGTTTTTGGCGACACCGGTATTGGCTCCTGTTATCGAAGTGGGTGTGAACCGTGCGCAGGGTCGTCGCCGTCTGCATAAATTAATAGATAAGGTTGAACGCGAAATGCGGCCGTCGGTATCGGCGCAGTTATGGCAGTACGGGAGTTATTTGCAGTTTATTCCGGATTTAGTCATGACCCTGCGCTATCTCCGATAAGTGCAGAGATTCGCAGGCGTATATTCGCTGCTAAATAATGCCGTTCTTAATAAAAATTAATTAGTGACAGCGCCGCGCTTAAGAGTAAATATGCAGTTTTTTCGGGGGCTGCATAGTGGAAGCTGAAGTACTCTTATCTGAGCTGGATACAGAGCGAGTTTTTGATCAGATCGCCGATGCTTTAACCGAAAAAGGCTATGTCGTTATACCGGCGGCCCTACCTATTGCGATGAGCGACGCGCTTTTTGCTCGCATAGCCAGTTTTGAGGACGAGGTATTTAAACCCGCTGGCGTTGGTCGCGCTGGGGAGTTCCAGTTAAACCCCTTTGTCCGCAATGACGAAATCCGCTGGCTAGCAGCAAGCGATGAGGTTGAGGCGAGTTATCTGGCGTGGATGGAAAAATTGCGCACGGGATTGAATTGTCGCCTCTTCATGGGCTTATTCGATTACGAGTGCCATTTTGCCCGCTACGTCCCCGGCGCTTTTTATAAAAAGCATTTAGATGCCTTCAAAGGCCGCACAAACCGTGTGCTCTCGACCGTATTCTATTTAAACCCGAATTGGGCTTTGGCCGATGGCGGGCATCTAGTGATGTTTGAAGATGATGTTGAGCCCATCGCAAAAATATCGCCTTTAATGGGCACCCTGGTGGTCTTCCTGAGCGACCGCTTCCCCCACGAAGTAACTACCGCAAGTCGCCTGCGATACAGTATTGCGGGTTGGTTTCGGGTAAACGCCACACTTGGGGCGCATATTGATCCACCGCAATAGTGATGATCGTTCTGATAGATACCAGCAAGCTACCGTCGATGATTGAGTGAGAGTGGCCGGAACTGCCAGAGCCCGCTTACACTTATTTGATTACTCCTGTTGATATTAAAATGCCCGCAATCTAGCGGGCCCCGCCGGGACGCGAGGAGAGAAGGTTGGTCACGCCAAATGAAATAAAGCAGGCCCCGCGCAGCGAGTGCATTAGGCACTATGCCTTCGAGACAACGCATCGCAATCAACCGCCTAGGACTGACTGCACACGGTAATCATGTTGAAGGAGCGCTAGTGCTTCGAATGTGTTGCCAACCACGCTTCCAGTTGGGGCGGGCTTAGCGGCTTTGCAAAGTAGTAGCCTTGGCCTTCCATACAGTCAATGGATTTAAGAAAGGTCAACTGGGCTTCGGTTTCAATACCTTCGGCGATGGTTTGCATGCCCAGGCTATTACCCAGGTTGACTATCGCTTGGGCGATGGCGGCACTGTCTCTGTCCTCTGGCAGTGTGCGGATAAATGACTGGTCTATCTTCAGGCGATGAGCGTGGAACTGGCGAAGGTAACCCATATTGGAATAGCCGGTGCCAAAATCATCAATGGCCAGCTTGATACCCAGAGCTCGCAGCTCCTCCAGCTTTAGCAGTACCTGATCGATGCCTGTCATCAACAGACTTTCGGTAATTTCCAGTTCCAGCCTGGCGGCCGCCAGCCCGCTGGCTTTGAGGGTCTGACGTACGGTATCGACAAAGGACTCCTGCCGAAACTGCAGCGCGGAAACGTTGACCGAGATCACAACATCGGTAATGCCCGCCACTTGCCATTGCACGGCTTGCCGGCACGCTTCACCCAGTATCCAGGTTCCGAGTTCGATAATCAGGCCGCTGGCTTCCGCCAGGGGAATAAAACGATCGGGGGGGACCAGGCCAAAGTCGGGATGCTGCCAACGGGCCAGCGCTTCCACGCCGATCAGTTTTTCGTCTTCCAGGCGACACTGGGGTTGATACACCAGAAATAGCTCGCCCCGCATTACTGCCCCTCGCAGCGCCTTTTCAAGCTCTAATTGCTGTCTTTGGTCAGCTTCCATTTCATCAGAATAGAATTGGTAGCGATTGCGGCCCAGTTGCTTGGCGCTGGCCATGGCGGTATTGGCTCGCCGGGTCAGGTTGGCGCTGTCGTTACTGTCACCTGGGTACATGGCTATACCAACCGAGACGGTGATAAGCAGGTCATGATTCTCGATATGGTAGGGGCGGGCCAGATGGCGGGTCAGGGTGTTGGCAAAGCGCCCCGCCTGTTCAGCGTTTGCGAGCTCTCCCAGTACCAGCATAAACTCGTCGCCGCCGACGCGGCAGGCCAAGTCACTGTCGGGTAACACCCGCAAGATGCGCGACGCCACTGCTTTCAGGAGCTGGTCGCCAAGGGTATGGCCAAGGCTGTCATTGATCACTTTGAAGCGGTCGATATCAATAAATATTACCGCAACTTTACGAGCGCTATGTCGGGCCTCGGCGATGCTCAGGTCGATTCTGGCATCCACTAAACCGCGATTTGGCAGGTCGGTCAGGGGGTCGTGACTGGCGCTGTGCTCAATGCGGCGCTGATATTCTTTCTGCTCGGTGATATCTCGATAAATAACGATGTAGCGTACTTCCCCTTCGTTGACCGCTCGGGTGGCGCTGAGCCAGGCGGGGAAGGACTCGCCATTCTTGCGACGCTGCCAAATTTCTCCGTCCCAGCGGCCGCTGTTTTGCAGCAGCGACAACATTTGGGTGCCCAGACTGGTATCTTCCCGACCGGTAAAGAGCTCGTTTGGTCTCTCGCCCACGAGCTCTTCCGCGCTGTAGCCGGTAATCTCACTGAAGGCGCGGTTGACCATGGTGATCCTGAGATCCGCGTCACAGATATACATGCCCTCGTGGCTGGATTCGATCACCTGGGCGTTGAGTAGTGATTGGGCCTCGGACTCGGCTTTGGTCCGTTCCAATTCCCGCATGTCCAGGCCATAAGCCAAATCGGCGGTGAGCTCTTCCAGTAAGGCAATCAGGCTTTCTTTAAAATAGTCGCGCTGCTTGGAGTAAAAGGCAATTTCCCCCCAGATGCCATTGCGGCATTTGATCGGGCAGACCAGAGCCGCTTGCAATTGCCAACGGCGGGCCGCCTCGTGCCAGGGCTTAGTACTGGGGTCGTGGTAGAAATCGTTGACTACCACGACGTGGCCCAGCCGTATTGCCTTGCCCACCGGGCCCTGTCCGTTGTCGTGCTCGGGGTCGGCGCTGACAAGGAGTTGGTCCATATACCCTGCTGCCGGCCCCGCGCTGGCGAGGGGGCTAATACTGTGGCCGTCAGCCTCCAGCTTGCCTACCCAGACCAGTTCCAATTCGCCGTGCTGCATGGCGATCTCACAGGCTTGGTTGAGGATGTTCTGGGACTCGCTGTTGCGCATGATGCTGGCGTTCATATTACTCAGTGCAGCGTAGTAGCGGTTGAGTTGTCGCAGCTCCAGCTCTGCTAACTTCCTCTCGGTAATGGTTTCATGGGTGATTACCAGTCGTAGCGGCCCATCGCCGGGGAAGCGCTTACCCTGCACGATGAACCAGCGTTGTAGCTCGGGGGAATGGCAGGGGTACTCAAATTCGAAGCGGTCTATGCTGCCGTCGCGCAGAGCCAATAACTTTTCCAGCAACAACTGCCCCTGGGGCTCGCCGTGTTCGGCGGCGCGGCGACAGACCGCGGCATAATCACTGCCCGATCCAGTGGTCTTGGGGTCGCCGCCGTTGGCCCGGGCGAAATCCCGCCAGGCGGCGTTGGTGGCGACGATGTGGAAGGTCTCGTCCAGCACGGCAATGTTCAACGCCAGTGCATCGATGGTGGCAAAGGCAAAGCGTTGCGATTCCCGAAGTTGGGCCGCCATCTCCTCCCGGTGAGTGACATCGTAGGCCAGCACCATTTCCGCGTCATAGTCCTGGAAGCGCAGCGGATGACCGGATATCTCTGCCGTCAGTAGGCTGCCATCGCGGCGCTGGTGTTGCCAGAGGCCGGCGCGATCGATGCCCTCACTGGGCTGCGTGGCGAGATAGTCTTCTAACTTTGTACGTTCTTCAGTGGGGCGGATATCACTGATTTGCATACCTAGGAACTGCTCCCTGGAGTAGCCGTATTGCTGCAGGGCGGCATCGTTGACGGCCAGAAAGCGGAGGCTGTGGCGATCGTAGACCCACATGGGGTGGGGATTGGCCTCGAACATTTCAAAGTACACGGCCTGTTGCTGGCGCAGTTCCATTTCGTGTTGTTGGCTGCGTGCCAACAGCGACAGTTGATGGGATCGACGCTGCTGTTGCCAGAGAATGAGCAGGATGATGCCAATCACCAACTGGCCGCCGAACAGCAGGCCGCCGACCCAGGCGGACAGTACGCGCAGGGGGCGTAGTGATTCGTCCCGATCCACTTTGGCGATAACGGCGTAGTCGCTGTCCTTCAAGGCCCGGTAACTGGCCAGGACATCCTGACCCCGGTGGTCCTTCGCCCGGAGTTGGCCATGGCGCTTTCGCTGCAGATCAATTGCACCGGCCAGTGGGTTGACGCCGTTGATAACAGCGGATTTTGAGTCACCCGATATATCGCTGCCTGGACCCGGATAGCTCAGAGCATCTTGGCGACCAGGACGAAAAATTTGCGTTTCGCCGCTGGCGTGGTACCCAGGCCAGATTGGCATAAGGGATCTCAACAAACGCTCGGGGTCGCTGCGAAGCAATAGAAAGTGCTCTACTTGAGCCCTTTCTCCAGGCATGACCAGCGGCGCCACCAGATCCTGATAGCTGCCTGCGCTATCGTTCAGGGTAAGATGTCCCGCGATTCCTCGGCTGATGCTGGCCTGTTCAATCAGTGCCAATGTGCTGGATGGCAAGTCTATATCCAGGCCGACCGATGCCAGAGGCTGGCCATTGCGATCCAGTATCATGGCCCCGCGGTAGTTGTCGGCATGAAGTATCGACTCCAGGCGATTTTCGATATAGCGCCGGTGAGAATCGTTGTCGGCTGACTCGGTGGTGAGTTGCAGTGCACTGCTGACTAGGCTGCTGCTGTCGGCCAGGCTGGTAATGTCCCTTAACCTTTCTTCGCGCCACAAGTCGATTTGGCCGGCCTTGAGGCTGGCAATAGCGTCCAGTTCTACGTAGAGCTTCATCTCCAGGTGGGGAGAGTAGAAACGCAGAATACCGTAGCCCACGGCGGGAGGAATCAGTATTGTCAGCACGGTGATAATCAGCAGCGGCGACCGCGGCCTTTTGTTGGGTAGGTTCAGATCCGGGCTAGAAGGGCGCTGGCGCAACACTAGATACAGTCCGGCGCTGGTCGCGGCGACAAATAACAATCCTTTGGCCAGCTCCAGATGAGCGATCGAGGTGGGGTCACTGACGGCGTAGGCCAGCATTTTTCCAGACAGCAGAATCCATAGTCCCGCGGTAACCGCATACAAGCCTGCATATATCGCTGGGTTTCGGGTGTTGTTGTTGCCTTTGCCTTCGTTGTGGTTCACAAATACATCCGGTGGTGGCGTGAGTGCTGTGCCGCTTGTCTCAGGCCGCTGCGCAAGACGTTCCCTAGAAAGGGGACGGTGTACGATGATACCTCTCAGTGCCCCTGGGAATCTCTGAAAAATTGGGTGATACCGAAAAAAAAAGTCGCTTGTGGAATTGTAGTACAGATTCAGCTTGTGTCGAGCCGGGCTCACTTTAGGGGCTGTTCACACTAATTCGATTATCACTGCTGGCGGTCATTTTTGCTTCCAGCTAGCGGAGCGCCGCCCGGACGGCAGTCGCGCCGTTTAGTCATTCTAAACAAGTGACTGAGAGCCTGCCCCAAGCGTAGCGAATGCTTTGGGTACAACAACGCTGGGGACAAAAATGGCATCAGCCCTCCGCGTTGCTCGTCATTTATCTGCGGAACTCGCCTTCGGCCCAGATAATACTCGCTAAAAACATCCCATTGAATTTCCGCGATGCTCGGTGAGTTAAAATGCGGGACAAAGAGCGGTGCCATGTTCTGGTATTAACTTAAAGAGAGCAAAACAGAACCACGGGACTTTCAGCCAGCGCCCAAAGTCCCTTCAGCACCGTTAAGCATTGCAGCGAGTAACGGGTTAAAGCGGGAAACTTTCTGAGTCGAAGACGAGTTTTTTCCGGGGACACGCTGCCCGCGTCGTTACTTGCGAAGCGCGGAGGACAAAACGGCAGGATAGCCGTTGCCGAGAGGCAGGAAGCCTCGATTTACATCGATGGCGTTTTTTGCCGTCGACGGTGATGCAGGGTGCCTTTCTTTTTTGCTTACTTTATTTTTGGCCCAAGCAAAAAGACAAAGTTTTCTATTTGATCGCCGCCTTTTCGCGACCCGAAGGTTGAGGCACGTGGTGCCGAATAAAGTAAGTCGCCCGGTTGGTCGAAAACAAGGCTTGCGGATATCTACTGCAATAAGCCCAAGATCGGATGTCGAACAAAAACAATCGCTGCGCTTCATCTGGATACCCGATCGGTGTCAGGTATGACGGCATACCACAACAAATTAACGGCGATTATGCCTAGGCATTCTAGCTCTAAACCCGCCTTAACAAGCCAAGCGTATTCACCCGCGCAATGGGTTCAAACAGCCCAGACGCTAATGCCATTTTGTAAATGGCATAGGGTGCTTGGCCGCCTTCTTCTGGCGCGGGAAATAGATCGTGAATGGCGAGTATGCCACCGGTGATAATTTTGCCCGCCCAGCAGCGGTAGTCGCACAGTGCGGCATCAAGGCTGTGACCACCGTCGATAAAGACCATGGCGAGGGGTGTGTGCCAGTGTCGCGCGCTGACTTCTGATGTCGCCACGATGGGAACGACGGTGTCATCTAATCCGGCCAGGCGAATATTGCGCCGAAAGTCTTTGAAGGTATCGAAGCGCCCTTCACCGGCATCATACAGGTCTGGGTCGTGAAACATTTCGCCGAGCTGGTGTTCTTCTGAACCGACATGGTGATCGACCGCATACACCACGCTGTTTTTTTGCTGACAGGCCAAGCCCAGGTAAATGGTTGATTTGCCGCAGTAGCTACCTACTTCCAGAACTGGGCCCCGCTCTGCCACGGACAGTGCGTACTCGTGAAGGGCGTGTGCCTCGTCGTCGGCCAAAAAGCCCTTAACGTCATTAATGTGGGCGGGCAGGGTAATAGTCATCGTTTTTGCTACCGTATAAATCTGAGCGGGAACAGTAGCCAACTTATGTCGTGGCGGCAACTTACCAAATTGTCAGCTTTCAGTCGCACGCGAGGGTGGCGGTATGAAAATTGGTTGATGTTGACACTGGTGTAGAGAAATCAATGCTGCGTATACTATTGGGCTATTCAGAATAATACCTAACGGGATGAACGCGATGCTTAAATTGTATGGGTTTGCAGTCAGTAATTATTTCAATATGGTAAAGCATGTCTTGCTTTATAAGGGCGTAGAGTTTGAGGAAGTGCTGACTTTCCCCGGAATGGATCCCGCGTATAACAGTAAAAGCCCCATGGGAAAGGTCCCTAGCATTGAAACAGAGCACGGCTGCCTAGCGGAGAGCAGCGTTATTCTTAGTTACCTTGAGGCGGCTTATCCTGCGCGCCCGCTGTTACCTGCCGATGAGTGGCAGCGTGCCAAGGTGGGCGAGTTAATGAAAATGGCAGAATTGTATTTTGAGTTGCCAGCCCGCCGCTTATTCCCTGAAGTGCTCGCCGGTAAGAAGGTGAGCGATGACGTTAAGGCAGAGGTCCGCGAAACAATCACTAAGGGTTGCCAGGCCCTGGCGTTGTTGGCAAAGCCCGCTCCGTATATGTTTGGTGAAGCAATGACGATGGCGGATGTGGCGTTACGCTATTGCTTGTTGACCTGCAAATTGGCGACGGGCGCCATCTATAAGTGGGATGTGGTAGCGGACGTCCCCGGTCTTCGCGAATGGGATGAAATGATGGCTGCCTCAGATATATCCAAGCAATTGGATCAAGCAATGCAGGAAGGCATGGCGTCGTTTTTGGAAGCGGTTAAAGCCAAGGCATAAGCATCTTTGCGGGCGGCGGAAATGCCGCCCGCAAATCACCCGTTTTACAGTTCGGTTTCCAAGGCCTCAAGCTCTTCTTGAATTGCCAGCCACTGCTCTTCAGTTTCGTCATTTTGTTCGCGCAAGCTGGCTTGTTCTGCCAGTAATTTCTTCAGTTTTTCTTTATTGCTGTCATCGTATAGCTTGCTGTCCGCGAGCTGCTCTTCAATTTGAGTCAGTTGGTCGCTGAACTTTTGCATACTTTGCTCGAGCTTTTTAAGCTTTGAGGTCAGCGGTGCCAGCTGGGCGCGGCGAGCGGCGGCCTGTTGGCGCGCTTGTTTTTTGTCGACCAAGGGCGCGTCGTTGTCGGTGGTAGCCTCATTGCTCGTTGGCGCGCTTTTGTCGCGGTTGAGTAGCCAGTGGCGGTAGTCTTCAAGGCTGCCGTCGAAGGGTTGCGCCTGCCCTGCATCGACGAGCAGAAATTCATCGACGGTGTTTCTTAGTAGGTGGCGGTCGTGACTGACGAGAATCACCGCGCCTTCAAAATTTTGTAGCGCTGAGGTCAGTGCGTGACACATTTCCAAGTCGAGGTGGTTGGTTGGCTCGTCGAGCAGCAACATATTAGGCCGTTGCCACACGATAATGGCGAGGGCTAGGCGCGCTTTTTCACCGCCGGAAAAATTCTCGCAGCTCTGCTCGGCATGTTTGCCATGGAAATTAAAACCGCCAATGAAATTACGAATTTCCTGTTCGCGGGCATCTGGGCGCAGGCGTTGCAATTGCAGTATTGGGCTGGCGCTTAAGTCTAAAGACTCCAGTTGATGCTGATGAAAATAGCCCATGTGCAGGTGTTCACCTTGCTGGCGCTCGCCCTGAATGGGCTGCAGAGTACCGGCAAGGGTTTTCATTAAGGTGGATTTGCCCGCGCCATTGGCGCCCAGCAGCCCGAGGCGGGTGCCAGGGTGAATGCTGATATTCAGCTTATTCAGGATGGGGCTGTTGTAGCCCAAGGTAGCCTGCGACAGCGAAAGCAAGGGGTCAGAGAACTGCTTGGGTTCGTAGAAGCGAAAGTTAAATGGCGAATCAATATGTGCCGGTGCGATATCGGCCATCCGTTCCAGCGCTTTTAAGCGGCTTTGGGCCTGCTTGGCTTTGGTGGCTTTGGCGCGGAAGCGTCGTACAAAATCTTCCATGTGGGCGCGAACGACCTGTTGTTTCTCAAACGCTTGTTGCTGCTGGGCGAGGCGTTCGCTGCGCTGGCGCTCAAAGGCGGTGTAGTTGCCGCGGTAGCGGGTCATGGTCTGTCTTTCTAAATGAACCACGTGGTCGCAACAGGCGTCGATAAAGTCGCGGTCGTGGGATATTAAAAACAGAGTCCCTTCGTAGCGGTGCAGCCACTGTTCAAGCCAGAGGCTGGCGTCGAGGTCCAAGTGATTGGTTGGCTCGTCGAGCAACATCAAATCTGATGGACACATCAGCGCCTGTGCTAAATTTAAGCGAATGCGCCAGCCGCCGGAAAAGTCGTTAACCGGGCGTTCCAGCTCTGCTAGCTTGAAACCCAGGCCGGTAAGTAAGCGCTCAGCGTCGCTGCGAATTTGGTAGGCATTGATCAGGTCTAATTCGCCGTGTAACTCGGCAAGGCGATGATCGTCATTGCAGCTCGCTATTTGTGCTTCAATATCGCGGAAACGGTGATGGCCATCGATAACGTAGTCGATGGCGCAGCGATCGCTGGCATCAACTTCCTGCCGCATTTGCGCGATCTGCCATTGCGCCGGAATGTTAAGCTCGCCGCTGTCTTGCACCAGCTTGCCACACATGAGCTGGAACAAGCTGGATTTACCGGTGCCGTTAGCGCCAACGAGGGCAATATGCTCACCGGGATTAACGCGCAGGTCGGCCGATTCGAGCAAAGCTTTGCCGCCGCGTTGTAAACTGAGGTTCTGGAGTTCAATCATGATGGGGCGCGATTATAGCGTGAGTACCGAGTAATGAACGAAAAATGTAATGCCGGTGAGAATTCACCTAAAAAGACGCAAAGTACTCTATGGGAGTTTGCGCTGGCGGCTTACGCGGAGCCCATAATACAACGGCATTGCCTTTATTTGCAGGACCATTATCAAATGGATGTGAATATCTTGCTGGCCGCCGGATTTTGCGGCCGTGAAGGGCGGCGTTGGACAAGTTCGCTATGCGGGGAATTGATAGCTTTGGCGGCCCCTATTCGCGAGCGTTATGTACTGCCGCTGCGCGCTTTACGTAGGGAGGCCGAGGCAAATGCTGGTTTATATGGTGCGCTGAAAGCGGCGGAGATCGAAGCGGAGCGCGTGGAGATTGACGCGCTATGTCATCACTTTGCGATAAAAACCGCCGCGAGCGAGGGGGACGCTCCTTACTTGGACAATATATTGACTTACGCCGCGTTGGTTAAGGGCGTAAGTCAAGGTGATCTTGCTCCGAAATTTAAAGAAATAGCGGAAAGGTTTGCCGATATACCCTAAAAATCGTCGAATAGGCTGGCAAGTCGATCACCCGCCTTATCTGGGTGGCTGGGGATATCGCTCATCCGTCGCACTCGTCGCTTCGGTGGAATGTAGTCCTCTTTTTCGACTGGGGCGGCGACTTTTTTGACAGCAGCTGGCGGTGGTGGCGCTGTCACTGGCGTATCGGTGTCGGTGCTTGCCGTGACATTACTATTTTTCTCGCTAGGCTTCTCTTCTTTTGATGGCGCGCTAGGTTTTGCGGCCGCACTGGCAGCTTTGGGTTTCTCCGCCGCGGCTTTTGCTACCGGGGCTTTCGCTACTGGCGGTTTCTCTGCGCTTGGTTTTTTTGCAGCTGGCTTCTCTGTTGGGGCTTTCGCCTTTGGCGCCGCCTGTTTGTTAGATTTTACCGCTGGTTTTGCCGAGGGAGCCGTCTTTTCTGGCTTCTTGAGCGACTTTTCGGTATCGATAATCGCCTTCAGTACGGCTTTTTCTTTGCGGATGAGCAGTTTTTGTTCAAATACTTTACTGCGTATTTGCGCCAGCTCCGCTTGGTATTTATCAAAATTGGCTTGATGGGTGTCGATGCTAGCTTGGCTGCGAGCTTGAATGCTGGGCTTTGCGTCCTGTTGTTCCTTTAGGCGCTGTTTTGCCTGAGTTAGCTGATCGCGGGTTTTGTCTATCCGTGATTTTTGAGAAACCTCTTCTTTTTCAAGAAGTAACAGCTCTTTTTCAAGTGCGTCGATGTGCTTTTCCCTAAGCGAGTGCAATTCGGATTGCAGGTTTTGCAGCTCAACAAGTGGGGTTTTGACCGTTCTACTCTTGTTTTTATTACCAATCATGAGATTTAACCCTACAAATGTTCAAAAAAACATCAATCTGCATTATACAAACTTGTCGCAGAGAATCTATCTCCCCAATCAATAGGATTTATCTCTTGGGGCACTGTGTCTGCAGGAACGCTTGTGGCAGACTACGGTCTGAGTATGCATGTCGAATTCGCGACAGTATTTTTTCTTAATAAATAAGGTAGTTACATGAATAAGACACTGGTTTGTGCGGTGGTAATGAGTGGTCTGCTAACGGCTTGTGGTGGTGAAACTTCGTCTAAGGCTGACTTGAATACTGAAATTTCGAAAGTGAGTTACGGTATCGGCGCAAATATTGGTGCGCGATTCGGTGATGACCTTCCCTTAGATGTAGATGCCTTCAGTGCAGGTGTACGCGATGCCCTTGCTGGCGGCGAGCTGCAGATGAGCGAAGAAGAGATTATGAGCACGCTGCAAGAGTATCAGCAGAAGCAATTAGCAGTTCGTCAGGAAGAAGCGCAGGCGGCCGGCTCTGAGAATCAAGCAGCAGCAGATGCGTTCTTTGCAAAAAATGCCTCTGTGGAAGGTGTGAAGACAACCGAAAGTGGTTTGCAGTATCAAGTGTTGACCGAAGCTGAGGGCGCAAAACCTGGCGCCGACGATACAGTAGAGGTGCATTACCACGGTACGTTGCTCGACGGTACGGTATTCGACAGCTCTTATCAGCGTGGTGAGACGGTAAGCTTTCCAGTTGGCGGCGTAATTCCTGGTTGGACTGAGGCATTGCAGATGATGCCAGTTGGTTCTAAGTGGAAATTATTTATTCCACCAGCCTTGGCTTACGGTCCAGGTGGTGCGGGTCAAATGATCGGTCCAAATTCAGCGTTAATTTTTGATGTTGAATTAATTAGCATTGCCGGTGAAGACAAAGAGTAATTGATAGATATTGCTTAAGCAGAAAAGGCCCCATGTGGGCCTTTTTTATGTCCGGCTTCGTCACGTGATGCGGTAATCAAGGTTTGGCACCTGTCATCAATACCCCCGCCTAGTTTCGATTCCTCTGTTTCAATCGGCGATCGCCTGTGCAGGGTGAGCGTTAGCTTGTATCAGCAGCTTGACGTTCTCTGTATTTGCCAAGAGTCATCGCTAAGAAATTCCTTGTGCAGCCCTCTGTGCGGTACCGTTCATTCAAAGCGAGATAAGGTGGCGAGTGTCCAATTCCGGAGTTGCTGAATTTCGGCGGTGCTCGATTTCGTTCCTGGCAAAACGTCGCAGGTATGAGGTTGACGATCAAACCACAGTTCAGCTCGGTCGCTGCGGGACAGTTCCGGTGCGGTGGCCAGCCATATCATGGTGTCGGCTCCCATTCGGCCATCGCGCATAAAGTGCTTTAATTTTTTATTGAAGGCCGGTAGGGATTTGGCGACACCTGGTGTGGCAGCCCAGCCGGGATGCATGGTGTAGTAACTCGTCTTACCGGTGTTTTCCTGGCTCATGTAAAGCAGGGCTCGTTTGGCGCGAGCATAGGCCTTGCTGCCGTCGTATGCTTCGTTGCGGAACTGCAAGTCATCGAGGTTTACGCCTTGGAAATATAAACCGCCAGATACCACGTTGATAACGCGGCTGGCATCTGTGAAATGGCCGTCTAATAATTTGCTAAGTAGTACTGGGGCAAGGAAATTTACCGCCAGTGCCTGCTCAAACCCTTCTGCGGTTTCCTCTCGTGTGGCAAACAATGCGCCGGCGTTGTTAATAAGAACGTCGATACGAGGCTGGGTTTGTAGGATTGCTTTAGCGGCCGCAGACGTAGCTTGTAGGGAGCTGAGATCGGCTTCAACTATATGAAGTGAATTTGTTTCGCAGCCGCTGAAGTTTTGAATATCGGTGGCCGCTTGCTGAAGTTTCTCTCTGTCGCGTCCTATTAAGATGAGCGTCGCCCCTAATCTCGACAGTTCGCAAGCAGCGTCTAGGCCTAAACCGGCGGTGGGGCCAGTGATCGCGACGACCTTGCCGTCCATTCTGTTTGTGTGGGATTTGCGCGACATTGAGAGGTAGCCGCGCTTGCCGAAGCCGAGAGCGGCGGGGATGACGAGCTTGTCGCAAATGTCATTTTTAAGGCGTCGCTCGGCGGGAGAGTCAGGGTTACTAAACGCGAGCCGCATTCCGTTTACTGCCTTAGTGCCGATGCGTTTTAGTAAAGGCTTGAAAACCCAAGCAACAGACGGCTTTAGCCACGCTAAATCGAGCTCTGCGCGGTAATCTATACTCGTCCGATTGCCATCAAGTGCAGTGAAGGTAATGGTGTCGAGGGCGCTGAAGTTGTCGCCTATACCCTCTAGTATTAGTTGTCGTGGCGGTTCAATTGCAATTTGACGGTAGTGCATTGCCGCCTGCTTATTCCCTGGTAACTTGAGTAAGATCTCATATTCGGTACCGACTGCCGGGCTGCCTGGAGTGAGCTTGCGCGAGCGATAAACGCCGGGATCCCATTGTTCGATAGTTGAAAAATCTTTCAGGTAGGCAAAGCAGTCTTCGATTGGTCGGTCTACGACGATGGCCTCATTCAGAGTGTATTTCATCGGTGTTATCTCGCTGCTCGCCGTGGTGCACGGGTGGGAAGTTGGTATCGCTGAGTGTTACGAGTGTGCCGAGTGTCCGGATCAATAAGATTCCTAGATAGCGTGATTTTGTGGTAGCTCGATGTTTTTAGCGGCTTGAGATGGGGTTTTCGAGGGGAGGGACGTTGGCGGCCTTAGTTATTATTCATATGCCGCCTTAAGGTGTTAACTAACTGATCTCAGGAATAAAAAGTGTCAGTACGACCATAATGCCAATGAGAATTGCTAAGTGTGTATTGAGTGTGTTTTTCAGAATAGCGTCATCCGTGCTAATAGACATAGTCTTCTCTCCTGTTGAAGTGTCTAAATTATTATCTAGAAATAGTGATGGGCTCGGCTATGGATTTACTTGGTATTAGTTTGTGAAATTTTCGTGATCTAGGGCTTGATATAGCAACACTGCATAAGAGCTAACGGTGGATATATTAATCGACATGAGATATGCCTTATAAGGGTGCATAAATTGTCGGCGAACCGAATAGTGATTGTGTCAAGACGAATATCGTTTCCAGTTATTCATGCACAGTTATTCGTTTGAAGAAAACAATAGAAGAAACAAATAGTTAACTTTAGGAGACGCGCTGAGCCCAAAGATAGACCAAGGTGTATCTCGCCTGATCGCAAGTAATAGAAAATATTTGTGTACATAATCGATACGTTATAAAGCGCAATGCTGAGGACATTCATCGACACCTTGTATGACACGCGCGGCTTGATGCACTATTGGCGGCCTACATCCAATGGTTGTGAGTGATCTCTCCGGATTAAAAGTAACTTCTGTTATTGGTTTTTATATTTTTACTAATTATAAAATTTAAATAATAAATATTTATTCAGGGTCTAATGTATCCGAAGTTGGAATCGGAGTTAGGTTTGCTTAACCTAAAAAGTCTTATTTTTAAGTTTTTGGTGCTTGGGTGGAGATGCATATAAAGGTTTGTGTTGGGGTGTTCGGGCGGCCCGTAGTGAGAGTTCGTCGAGCTAACGGCTATCACGTTATATAAATATATTTTGAAATTTGTTGATGCTTTGCTAAATGCGATAGCTTCTGTTCGGTAATTTTGTGAGCGGATATGCGCGGCTTTAAGGGTTGTGCTAATTCTTAAGAGTGCCCTGGCAATGTAGGCACTCAAAAGCTAGGTTTTTAGCGCAAGCTCGCAAAAAAATGCCGTATATCATTGAGTAGCGCTTTTGGCTCTTCCATCGCTGCAAAATGTCCGCCGCTCTCCATGCGCGATAGTTGCTTTAGGTTGTAGTAATGATTAATCCATGCCTCGGGTTGGCATAGTATTTCTTCTGGAAAAATGGCAATACCGCATGGCGCTTCCACTACTGGCTCGCGGCCATGTGATGGCGCCCACGGCCGGTGCGCCGCCTCGTAGTAGTATCTAGCCGAAGTGCCAAAGCTGTCGGTTAGCCAGTAGAGCATGACGGTTGTGATTAAGTCGTCTTTTGAGAATCGACTTTCTACGTTGCCGCCGCAGTCGCTCCAATCTCGTCGCTTTTCTAAAATCCACGAACACAGTCCTACCGGTGAATCACTCAAGGCATTGGCCAGGGTTTGCGGTCGCGTTGTTTGCAGTGCAAAGTAGCCACCCCCATCAGTAAAGAAATTTACATTCTTTTCTGCAATGTCCATTTCCTTTTCGCTAAAAAATGATCCATCGACGGTGCCACCACTAAAGGCGTCAAGCGGTATCATAGTAGTGAAGTGAGCGCCGATTAACTTATCTGCGTACTTGTGACCCAGCTGCGCTGTGATGATGGCGCCCCAGTCGTGGCCATGGGCGGCGAATTTTTTATACCCTAAACCGTCCATTAATTTTACGAAAATATCGGCGGTGCTCTCAAAGTTAATGCCAGTGGTGGTGAGGGGGGTAGAAAAGCCGTAGCCAGGTAGCGAGGGGATGACCACATCGAAAGCATCCGCCGCGTCGCCGCCGTAGGCCGCGGGGTCGGTAAGTGGGTCGATGAGTTTTTGGTAGTCCCAGAACGTCCACGGCCAGCCGTGGCTCAGCAGCAGCGGTGTGGGCGACGGGCCCTTACCTTTTTTATAAAGGAAATGAATAGTAAGACCATCTATTTCTGTTTTGAAATGTTCGAACCGGTTCATTTGTTCTTCGTGTTTGCGCCAGTCGTAGTCTTCACGCCAATACTCAACTAATTCATTTAAGTAATCGGTGTTGGTGCCGTATTCCCAATGGCTGTTGCCAAAGTCAGGAGTGATTCGTGCATTCTTTAAGCGATACGCTAGGTCATCTAGGCGTGATTGGTCTATGTCGATTACGAAGCGTTCAATATTCATATTCTGATCTCAAAATGTACTTATACGAGGCTCTACACTAGCCCATCATTTTTTCAAGTAGTGCGAGCATCTTTTCGGTGTGCGGCGCTTTAAAGAACGGCGTTAAGCTCAGTATACCTTGCTTGTAAAAACCTTTGCCGTGACTTAATTGGCGGAAGCCGTCGAAGCCGTGGTAAGAGCCCATGCCGCTATGACCTACACCACCTAATGGCATAGTGTCTTGAAGAACATGGGCGGCGATGTCATTGACGACCATGCCGCCAGATGTGGTATTAGTTTTTAGTAGATTAATTTCAGGTTTTGATTTTCCGAAATAGTAGAGTGCTAATGGGCGTTCACCGCGATTGATGTGGGCGGCAACTTGCCTGATGTCGGTATAGGTTTTAATTGGCATTGCGGGGCCGAATATCTCATCGGTCATAATCTTGCAGTCGTCGGCAGGGTCAATGACAAGCGTCGGTGCCAGTTTGTGATTGTGCGCTAACTTGTCTAAACCAATATCATCGCTAAGTGGAATAGTTTGATAGCCCCTGTCCATTGCTTCTTGAATATAGCCAGCAATGCGCGCGCGATGACGCTCATTGATAATCGAGCCGTAATCGTCGTTGTCTGCCAGGGTGCCGAAGTTGTCAGCGACAAACTTTTTGGCAAGCTCAATAAATTGTGGCAGTAATTCTGCTTGTACAAAGGTGTAATCGGGAGCGAGACAAATTTGCCCCGCATTCATGGTTTTAAACGTGAAAATGCGCTCAACAGCGGCTTTTAGATCTGCGCCTTGGCCGATAATAACCGGACATTTACCGCCTAACTCCAAGGTGAGTGGTACAAGATTCTCTGCGGCCGCTCGCATAACGTGCTTGGCGACCGATGGTGCGCCAGTAAACACGAGGTGATCAAAGGCCTGTGCAGTAAATGCAGCGGCGACATCGGGGCCGCCATTTACAACACTTATCTCTTCAGGGCCAAAGTCGGCAGTGAACAATTTGTGTAGCAGAGCGGAGGTTTCCGGAGTCAGCTCGGAAGGCTTTATGATGGCGCGATTACCCGCAGAGATTGCATTGCCCAGGGGTGAGAATGTGAGCTGAATTGGGAAATTCCACGGAGCGACTATACCAACTACTCCCATGGGTTGATAAAACACATGCGCGTCAGCGCCCAGAAGGTTAAGGGGGAACTTAGCGCCGCGCTTTTCTGGTTTCATCCATTTTGCAGTATTTTTTCGGCAGTATTTAAGGCTTTCTATTGGCACTAAAATATCAAAAACAACGCTATCGAAATGTGAGCGTGCGCTATAGTCACTCTTCAACGCAGCTGCTAGTTTTTGTTTGTTGTTGCGAAGCATCGCAATAAGGCGATCAAGGCGTTCGAGGCGGGTCTTAATATTTGGATAGCCGTCTTGAATGAAACTGCTGCGCTGCAACTCGACCAAATTCTTAATGTATTGAAAATCGCTGTTCTCTTCTTGGGTGTTCAGTAGGGCGCTGTTCATGTTTTTAATCCTCGTGTTGAGGGCGATCGTAATGAGTGGCAAAGGCTGAGCTACTGTGCCACAACGATAGGTCTAATGTGATCAATGATATGTCTTTATGGAGGCTGCGACGGAGATTTGTTGTGCTTTATTGTTGATGATTTAGGTATTACCGAATGCAGTCTGTCAGCTTGTTTGCATGAGATATTCGCAGTTAATGACCTTTAAGTCAATAACTGCAGGCGCGCACATTTCCCCTCTGCGATTAGGTTTCTAACTGTTCTCTAAATCCAGGCGGCGTGTATCTCGTCCGATTTTCGACGGTTGGTATGAATGTACCTTGTTAAGTGTGGCCAGTTTTACGCTAAGCATAAATACAGTTTTCTCCGCGCTATTTGTAGAAGGCTTTCATTGATCCAAGCGGCTGCACTGTTGATGGCCTAAGGTTTGAATTGCCTGCTGAGCTAAGTCAAAAGTTGTCTTTAATCCTTATTGATGTTCAAATCAATATAGACCCACATAACGCGAGGGATGACCCCGTGCCAGCGAGGACGGCCTTAGCCCCTTGCGTGCTAAGCGAAGACAGGCGCGCGCATTGGGGCATGGGTAGATGCAGAGAAGGAGTCGTGCAAAACGCAATGCGCCATCGCAAGCTGTCATTGCCAAAGTCGGTGCTGGGGTCTTGTTCCAATAAGCTTGAAAACATAGCAAGCCTAAGGCTTGGTGAATTTAAAAATTATGATTGCCGGAGTACAGCGCGATGAGCAATGCGATAAAAACACCATTAGAGATGCTCTATCAGTGGGAGTCGACCGCGGCTGAGCAAGTATTTTTGCGTCAGCCTAAGGATCTGCAGTGGACAGAATATACGTGGGCGCAGGCTGCTGATCGGGCTCGCCGCCTGGCGACTTATCTTTCCGCTCAAGACTACGAGCCAGGTAGTCGGATCGCGGTGTTCGCGAAAAATTGCGCAGACTGGGTAGTGGTTGATTTTGCCATTATGCTTAGTGGCCACGTTAGCGTGCCTTTGTATCCAGGTCAGGACGCGCCCTCGTCTAGATATATTTTAGAGCACAGTGAAAGCAGGCTAATTTTTCTCGGGCAGTTTGATATTGCTGAGCAAGCGGACAAAGTGTTGCCTGCAGGAATTAAACGGATTGGTATTTCAGGCTGTAGCTGCGAGGTTGAGGCAGAGTTGGAAACCATTATTGCGAGTCATGAGCCCATGGCAGACTCTCCGATACCGCATCTCGATGCCTTGATGACCATTCTGTATACCTCTGGCACGACAGGTAATCCCAAAGGGGTAATGCATGTTCACGGCACGCCAGGGCGTATTTTGCCGCGTATGCAAAAGGACTGGAAAATTGGTGGCGGTCCAGAACGCGAGCGCCTGATTTCTTACTTGCCCTTGTCGCACGCGGCTGAGCGCTGCATTGTTGAAATGAATGCGCTTTACTGCAACGACATCATGTCGTTCTCGGAAGGATTGGAGACCTTTGCCGCAGAGCTGCGAGAAGTCGAACCTACCTTCTTCTTTTCGGTGCCTCGCTTGTGGGTGAAATTTAAAGCGGCGGTTGATGCGAAAATCCCGCCATCTGTGCAGGCGGGGTTTGGCGAGGAGCAGAAGGAGCAGGTTAGAAAGCAGCTCGGTTTAAATAAAGCTCGAATGGTGTTGACGGGTTCGGCTCCCTGCCCGAGGGACGTGCAAAACTGGTTTATCGATATGGGCGTGGTGTTGCGTGAGGGCTACTCCATGACTGAGAATTTTTGCGACGGAACATTTTGGCTGTCGGATGAGCGGCCGCAGGCCGGATGTGTGGGTATACCTTTGCAGGGTGTGCAAATTAAAATTACCGATGACGAAGAAGTGTGTTTCAAAAGTGATGGCCTAATGATCGGCTACTATAAAAATCCAGAGAAAACCGCAGAGGCTTTAGTTGACGGCTGGTATCACACTGGTGACACGGGCAAGCTCGATGACAATGGCAATTTGTGGATTACCGGGCGTATTAGCGAAGTCTTCAAGACCACAAAAGGAAAGTTTATACAGCCGATAAAGCTAGAGGACGATTTCGGCTCGTTAATTGAGTTAGAGCAAGTCTGCGTTTGTGGTCACGGTCTTGATCAGCCTTTGTTGTTGGCGACATTGTCAGAGTTGGCGCGGGGCTTGTCGCGCGATGAATTGATTACCAGTTTGGAGGCTTCATTGTCGCGAATTAACGCAACACTAGCGGCGTATGAGCGAGTAAATCAGATTGTTATAACGCCAGAGTGGACGATTATGAACGGTCTACTTACACCGACAATGAAGCTCAAACGAAAAAGTATTATTGCGCATTTTAAAGATCAAATTGAAACTAAACACGATAGCGTTGTTAGTTTTATGTAGATTTTTACTGCGGTATATAATTCGACAAAAAAGTCGCCTAAAGGCGATTTTTTTTGTGCTGAGTTTGTTGCGTGATTGTTTTAACCGAGTGGCGGGTTGCCGGGAAGCTGCACTAAGCCGTCATTCAGCTTTAGCCACGAAACCATAGAGTCGCACCACATATGGCCCTGCAGATCGACTGAGCTTGGCTTGTCTAGCGATCCCACTTTTATGAATAAGAGATCTGGCATTTCAGTTGCGACAGAATACAGCGGCGTGCCGCAGTTACCACAGAAGTGACGGTTTATCGTCAAGCCGGCATCGCCCTTAACGGTATACACTTTTGATTCGCCGGTCATTTCGCAGCTAGCTGCAGGGAAGAAGGCGACCGTGGCAAAGGCGCTGCCAGACGCATATTGGCAATCGCGGCAATGACAGGCCATCACGCTAACGGGTTCGCTGCTGCAGGTGTAGCGGACGTCGCCACAGGCACACTGGCCTTGATGGATCGTATTGTCGCTCATAAAAATTCTCCCGGTATTTTATTTATTAGTCGATCAATTTGTTGAGTTTATTAATAAGATGATTTATTTCGCCCCGTGAATTTTCCGGGCTGCTAATAATGCCATTGAAAACAAGGTGAGTGAGTTGATCCGCTATCGTTTCGCTACTTTCACGTTTTGTACCCGCGACGATGTCCCACAAATAATGCTCAATCGCGCCAAACACCACATTTCGAATAAGCACCGGCGATGCCGATTCAGTAATTTCGCCGCTTTGTTTTCCTTCGCGTACAACATTGATAACAACATTGCTGTAGCGGCGATTAAAGTCGTGAACCTTTTCCAGTAGTTCTGTCTGTGCGCCACGAGACTCGTTGAGAATAACCGTACATAGGTCGCTGTTATTGTCTAGCAGCGACATGTGAGTGTGGATAATGTAGCGCAGTTTGTTTTGTGCGCCAGAAATGCCGCTGACACCGCCTTCCATGGTGGCGGTAATCTCCTCGTAAAACTCCTCAATGACTTTCACCATCAGCGCGCGCTTGCTTTTGAAGTAATGCAATACCGTGCCTTCGACGACACCAACGGCATCCGCTATTTCGGCAATAGTCGCGTCTTCATAGCCGCGGCTGATGAAGACTTTGCGGGCCGAGCTGACGATATCTTTTTCGCGATGCTCTCGTGACAGGCGAGTGCGGGTGCCGGGCTTTTTTGTTTTAGTAACCACGTTGTTATCTCTTTGTTGTGTTATCGCGTGGAAACTTAATCGTCTCCGTGCGCAATAAAATCTGCTTCGCGTCGCTCTTTAAACGAACGTAAGCCCTCTTGGAAGGCATTGCCTCCAAAGCTGAGGGTTTGAAGCTGTTGCTCTAATTTTAGCTGCGTACCAAAGCTACTTTCGCAGGCGGACCGCAGGGCTTGTTTGGTTCTGCGTATCGCTGCGGGGGAAAGCTTAGCCAAGTTTGCCGCCAAGGTCGACGCTTCCTTCATTAGCTCGGCGTCGTCTACGCACTTCCAAATCATGCCGCTGCGTGCGGCATCTTCGGCAGGCATCGCTTCGCCAGTCAAAAACAGCGCTAGCGCCTGATTATAGTTTAATCCGCGGCTGACCAGCCAGGAGCAGCCCATATCGGGGATCACGCCAAGCTTGGGAACAAAGGGTAGTGAAAAGTAGGCCGATTTGGCCGCTAATACAATATCGGCATTCAAGCCAAGGCCTACGCCGGCACCAATTGCAGGGCCATTAATAGCAGATACCACGGGTTTTGGCATCGCCATCATATATTCTGCCAAGGGGTTATATGTGTCTTCGATCACCTTGTTAACGTAGTCATCTAAAGGGCCTTCTTGGCTCATAAAGGTTTTGAGATTGCCTCCGGCGCTGAAGAGTTTGCCTCTGCCAGTAAGTAGCACCGCGCGAATTTGATCGTCTGCTACTGCGGACTTCAATGCTGCCAGCAAAGCATTGGCCATTTCTTCTGTAATGCTATTGAAGGAGCTTGGGGCATTATTACCGGCCGTACGGAAGAGAAGCTAATTGATGCGGTCGCGGCGCTAAGCGATGCGGGTTTACTTGCGAGCTACAAACTTCAAGATATTCGCGATTACGACGGTATTGCCGCAATGTATGCGGCAATTTTTGAGGAGCATGGGCGTCTGGATGTTTTAGTGAATAACGCCGGTGGCCAGTTTCCCCAGTCGGCTATCGATTTCTCTAAAAACGGCTGGGATGCCGTTGTCAATAATAACCTCAACGGCAGCTGGTATATGATGCAGCATGTGGCGCGTCAATGGCGTGACCGCAAGCAGCAGGGCAGTATTGTGAATATTGTTGCCGTAGTAACGCGTGGAATGAGTGGCGGCGCGCATACCTGTGCGGCTCGCGCCGGTGTTATTCATCTTTCTAAAACGGTTGCGGTGGAGTGGGCGGAATATAATATCCGCGTTAACTGTGTCGCGCCTGGCGTTATTTTTAGCGAGGGGATGCGGGCCTACTCGCCGGAAGCCTTGAGCGAATTTGATAAGTCGAATCCCATGAAGCGTTTCGGCACTCCCTGGGATATTGCCCAAGCCTGTGTTTATCTCGGTGGCCCCAGCGGCAGCTTTATAACTGGCGAGGTGCTCACCTTAGATGGTGGCGGCCGGTTGTGGGGTGATTTGTGGATGCAGGGTAGGCCGGATTACTTTCGTTAAAGATATTATATTTACAGCCAGAGTTGCCTGACTAGGTCGGCGGTTTACCCGTTAAATTCTGATTGGTTTTAGGTCTTTTAACAGTTCGACTCTATTGAAAATCTCAATAGAGTCGAACTGTTGCGCGCAATGTGATTTTCCGTCGTTCTTAGAATCCGACTCTAAAGTCTAACTGATAGGTCGTTTGATCCGGATGCGGTGTTTTTGTGTAGTTGCCGGGAATAAGCGGTTGATCAAGAATCAATACTGCATCCTGTTCTTTGGTCAAGTTGCGCGCCTGAAAATTAACTGACCAACCGTTTGTTTCTGAGCGCAGGCCAAGACCGGCATCGATGCGGGTAATGGCTTCTTGCAAGGTGTTGGGATCGATGTCGGAATCGAGGTAGCGCTCGCCGCTATAAGATACGTTCATTCGAATGCTGCCGAGCAGGTCGGAGCTGCCAAACATCGGAAATTCCCAGCGTGGCGACAGCGAGCCCGACCAGCGCGGTGCGTAGGGTAGTGATTTACCACTTAGGTCCTGGGTTTGATTTTGCTCTGCGGTGAATAGTGGTGGGCCTTCCGTAAAGCTGTCGTATTTGGCGTCGAGGTAGGCAAGGCTACCCGCTAAGCTTACGCCGTCGATTGGCGGTAACCAGAAGAAGTCCATTTCTGCGCCCCGGCTAGACGACTCAGGTGCATTGAAGGTGGTTAGCGTTACACCAGAAAAGGTACGTATTTGCAGGTTCTTCACATCGCTGTCAAATACCGCCATATTCAATGTCAGCGATCCGCCGAGTAGCCGCGATTTTACACCGGCTTCATAGGTCAGAGTTTCCTCGCCTTTGTAAGTTAGGTTGTTATCATTTAGTGGTGCTGGGTCAAAGCCGCCCGCCTTAAAGCCTTTGGCGGCATTCACATAGACATTGATGTCGGGCAGTATTTCGTAATTAAAGGCCAGCTTCGGCGAGACATTGGTTTCCTTGCTTTCTAAATTCGGTGCGCTGAAGTTGCTTTGATTTAGCGAGCCACCTGAAATACTGTTACCAGCTGCAACCTGAGAGTAAGACGACCCCGTTGACTCATCTTCACCATAGCGTATACCGGCGGTGGCGGTGAGGCGATCAGTTAAAATCCAGTTAAATTGCGAGAAAATGGCGAAGGACTGGGTTTCGGATTGTGTTGCCGATATATAGCGTTCGCGATCGATAAAGCCTGGAATAAGATCGGGTAGTGATATCGGCAAATCGATAAGTATGGGGTCAAACGGCAATTGGATGTTTTGCACGATTGCCCCCGCTCGAGCAAAACCGATTAGGCCGTTCAGGCTCACATCGATATCTTGGAATACATCGTTGGTGGATTCTTGACCAAATACACCCACTACAAAGTCAATGCCTTCACCCCAATCAAACGGCGCGTCTAATCCGCCAGCGAGACGAACTTCTATCGCCTTTGCGGTATAGGGGTTGCCTTTCGGTGGCTCATTGAATGCCACCAAGGGCACCGGTGAGTAATCCACATCAAGCGAGTAGGGGGTAATAACTTCAGACCACGACGCAATGGTGGTGAGCTCCGGTGCGGTAATACCCATCAGCTCGTCTGGTCGCCAGATCAGGCTTAAGGAAGCTGCTTTAACTTCGCGGTCTGAGCGAGTTGGGGCATCGGTCGAGGTGTTTTGGTCATAGGCATCAGCTTCGGTCTGCGGGTCGTATTCGCGGAACACGCGCAAGCTTCGTTCGCTGGCAATAAATAATGACTGGGTGTAGCCCTTGGTTAGTGATTCTGCATACAGGCCAGTAAAGTCTGCCGTTAGCGTATCGCTTAAAAACCAGCTTAGCTTTAAGCGAACCGCTTTGTCTTCTTGGGTTTGTTGTTCATCGCGGGTGCTATTGTATTCAAGGGTGTCAGCGTCGTTATAGCGGAATGCGATCCGGCCTAAGAGGCTGTCGCCCACGATGGGGCCAGAAATTGCGCCCTCTATATTGTTACTTTCAACATTTTCACCGTGGCCATACTTGATGAAACCTTCTGGCTCTGAGGTCGGGTCCTTGGTGTGAAAGTTACTAATAAGGCGGAAATAATCAATACGCTGTGTTAGACTACCG